>Ga0209592_1000333_pt1 | contig 13896 bp, 8 predicted proteins | sample PPLLak2March2015_2_FD_187251 | JGI IMG/M metagenome (GOLD analysis project Ga0209592, IMG submission 187251) | Freshwater sediment microbial communities from Prairie Pothole Lake near Jamestown, North Dakota, USA - PPLs Lake P8 Core (3) Depth... | ecosystem: Environmental > Aquatic > Freshwater >... | reverse complement strand
CATCGGCTGCAGCGCGTACGGCAGCCCCGCCCAGTGGTGCAACGTGCGCAGCATCGTGGCGTTCAGCCACAGGAAGGCGCCGGCGCCAAAGAGCATGAAGACCGGCGTGCGCGCCGCCTTCCACCAGTCCTCGAGGCCATGCTCGGGCAGCGCGGCGATCCAGCGCGCGATGACCAGCAGCGCGGCGGCGATGGCGATGTCGAGGGGGTTGAGGAGCGGCACGAACGGCAGCGGATAAGGATCGCCGTCGCTGGTGATATTGGCGTAGACCGTCCACAGGGCGAGGAATACCGCGAGCGGCGCGCCGCCGCCGACCACGTAAGCGCTCTTGTGCGCCGCGACGGGCCAGCGCGCCTGCACCGCGCGCGAGACCAGCGCAAAGAGGATCGCCGCCGGCACGATCGCCCACGCGATCGAGGGCCAGACCCGCCTGCCCTCCACCGCGGTGTCGATCTGCCAGCCGACCTCGCGGGCACCCACGAGCGCGAGCAGCCAGACGCCCACGGAGTGCAGGTTCCTGACCAGGGACTGCGTCTTCTCGTCCCCCTCGTAGCGCGACAGGAGCCACAGGTGCGCGGCGAAGGCGGCGAGCCACGCCCACACGCCCCAGTGGGAGAAGGGATGCTCGGCGCGCACGATTTCCAGGCCCGCCTGCATGACCATCGCGGGATAGAGCAGCAGCCACAGCCAGCGCGCACTGCGCCACGGCAGCCGGGTCGAGAGCAGGCCGAACCCGACGCTGGAGGCGGCAAAGAACATGAGCACCGCCTGGCTGCGCTCGGGCCACGGCACGAAGCGCTGCAGCTCGTGCACGCCGCCGCCGTACCACCACAGCGCGCCCCAGCCGAGGAAAAGGTAGGAGAGCAAGGCCTCGCCGGCGTGCACCCGCTGCCAGTTGCGCTCGAGGTAGGCGGAGCAGAAGAACGCCGCCGCGGCGAGGAAGAGGCATCCCATCGCGAAGCTGTTCAGCACCGGGGTGGGGCCGTAGCCCTCCGCGACGTCCGTGAGGAAGGCGATGCCCGCGGCGAGCTGCAGGAGGTAGCCGAACGCGCGCGCGAGCAGCCGCCCCTGGCGCACGCCGATCCACACCACGGCGGCGCCCTCGAGCGCCCAGGCCGCCGAGGTGAGCCTTCCCTCGAAGGCGAGCGGGATGGCGAGCGTGGCGAAGGCGACGCCCAGCGCGATGTAGGACTCGACCAGCAGGCGCAGCCCCTGGCCCATGCGCCGGAAGAGCGCGAGCGCCAGCGCGAGGTAGACCACGGCGACGAACAGCGCGCTGTAGGCGGCCGCGTACTCGATGTGCCGCACCGCGGCGGCCTGCAGGCCGAACGCCACCACCGGCGTGCCGAACACCAGCGTGCCGTCGACGTAGTCCTTGAGCTCGACCGCGCGCTGCCTGGCGAAAAGGATCGGGATGACGAGGTACATGGCGAAGAAGAGCAGCAGGAAGGGCTCGGTGCTCGAGAGCAGCTCCGGCCGGTAGTTGTTCGCCCCCCAGAGCGTGCCGATGCCGAAGGTGAAGGCGAAGCCCAGGATGTTGAGCACGCGCCAGGCCTTGACCCAGGCGATGGCGAAGATGCCGGCGTTCAGCACCGCGTAGTACGAGAACAGCATCACGTGGCTGCCCCGGCCGGTGGAGGCGAGGATGGGCGCGAGAAAGCCGCCGCTGACCGCGATGACTGCGAGCGTGAGCGAGTTCTGCGCCACGGCGAGCGCCGCCGACGACGCCGCCACGCCCACCAGCAGGACGAAGGCGAGCGGCCCGGGCAGCACGTCGAAGAGACGATAGGCGGAGAAGATGACGAGGTAGAGGACGGCGATGCCGCCCCCCTGCAGGATGAGCGCGTAGCCCGGCCGCGACTCGCGCAGCCGCCAGCCGAAGGCGAGCACCACCAGCGCGCCGAGCGCCACCGCGGTGAGGCGCAGCTCGATCGGAATGTGGATGCGCTCGTAGAAATACTTGACGAGGAAAGAGACGCCGACGAACAGCACCAGGATGCCAACCTTCGCGACCACGTTGCCGCCGACCAGGCGCTCCCAGAAGTCTGGCCCCGCGGGCTCGGGGGCAGGCGCCTGCCTCGCAAAAACCGGCTCGCTTACCGGCTCGGTTTGTGGCTCAGGCTGTGGTTCGGGTAAAGGGACCTTGATGACTTCCGGCTGGCGGACCGGCTCGGGCTGCGGCCGGGTTTCGCGGATCGGCTCAGGCTGTACCGCTTGAGGGGCAGCCGGTTTTGCGCCGCCGGCGAGCGCGGCCTCGAGTGCCGCGACCTTGCCCTCGAGCATCTCGATCCGGCTCTTGGTGTTCATCGCGTTGCCGAAGCCGATGAAGCCGCCGACCACGCCGCCGAACAGGGCGCCGAAGACGGCGCCGCCGCCCCCGAACGCCATCGCTCCCAGCACTCCCCCGACCAGCGCGCCGATGAACCACATGCTGCCTCCCCTGCGGTAGAGTAGCCTCCCCGCGCTGCCTCCCAAAGGCAGCATTTCATGCACAGGATACCGAATGCTCAATCGAGACAAGTTTTACATCGGCGGCCAATGGGTCGCGCCGTCGGGCAAGGAGTCTATCGAGGTGCACAACGCCGGCAATGGCGAGATCATGGGACGCGTGCCCGCGGGAGGGGAGAAGGACGCCGATGCCGCGGTCAAGGCCGCGCGCGAGGCATTTATCTCCTGGTCCCAGACGCCGGTCGAGAAAAGGGCCGAACTCCTTGAAAAAATTTCAAACGGGCTGAAGGCGCGCGCTGACGAGATCGCGAAGACCATCGCGCAGGAAGTGGGCATGCCGATCAAGATGTCGGCGCGCATCCAGGCCGGCCTGCCGATCGCGAACTTTGCGAACTACGCCAAGCTGCTTCGCGACTTTCAATTCGAACAACGGGTCGGGAATTCAATCGTCGTCCGCGAGCCGGTCGGCGTGGTGCTCGCCATCACGCCCTGGAACTACCCGCTGCACCAGATCGCGCTCAAGGTGGCGCCGGCGCTCGCCGCGGGCTGCACGGTGGTGCTCAAGCCCTCGGAAGTGGCGCCGTTCAACGCCTTCATCCTCGCCGAGGTCATCGAGGCGGCGGGGCTGCCGAAGGGCGTGTTCAACCTGGTGACGGGCTACGGCGCGGCGGTGGGCGAGGCGCTGGTGAAGCATGCCGGCGTGGACATGATCTCCTTCACCGGCTCGACGCGCGCCGGCAAGCGCATCTCCGAGCTCGCCTCCCAGACCATCAAGCGTGTGGCCCTCGAGCTGGGGGGCAAGAGCGCCTCGGTGATCCTCGAGGACGCCGACCTCGCCGCCGCGGTGAAGGGCACCGTGAACGGCTGCTACCTCAACTCGGGGCAGACGTGCACGGCGCTTACGCGGATGCTGGTCCCGCAATCGAAATACGAGGAAGCCGCCAAGCTCGCCGCCGAGGTGGCGAAGGGTTTTACCGTAGGTGATCCTCTTCAAGAGAGTACGAGACTCGGCCCCCTCAGCTCCCAGGCACAGCTCGAACGCGTGCGCGGCTACATCAAGAAGGGCCTCGCCGAGGGCGCGCAGCTCGTCGCCGGCGGCGCCGAGCCGCCCGAGGGCGCCCCGAAGGGCGGCTACTACGTGCGCCCGACGGTGTTCGGCAACGTGAAGAACAGCATGACCATCGCGCAGGAGGAGATCTTCGGCCCGGTGCTCTCGATCATCCCCTACAAGGACGAGGAGGAGGCGGTGCGCATCGCCAACGACACCGTCTACGGCCTTGCCGGCGCGGTGTGGTCGAAGGACGAGGCGCGCGCGCAGCGCGTCGCGCGGCGCATCCGCGCCGGCCAGGTCGACGTGAACGGCGGCGCCTTCAACATGAACGCGCCCTTCGGCGGCTTCAAGCAGTCGGGGCACGGCCGCGAGGCCGGCGTGTACGGGCTGGAAGAGTTCCTGGAATACAAGTCGCTGCAGCTGAAGGGTTGAAGTGAGGCGCCTGCGCCTGGTCACCGGCCTGGTGATCGCGGCGTTCGTCGTCGGGCATTTCCTCAACCACGCGCTCGGCGTGGTGTCGGTCGAGGCGATGAACGGCATGCGCACGGGGCTCGCCGCCTGGTGGCGCAGCCTGCCCGGCACGATCCTCCTCTACGGCTCGCTCGCGACGCATTTCTCGCTCGCGCTCGCCTCGCTCTACCGTCGCAGCACGCTGCGCATGCCCGCCTGGGAGGCGGGCCAGCTCCTGCTCGGCCTCGCCATCCCGCCGCTGCTCATCGGCCATGTCGTCGGCACTCGCCTCACCTGGGAGCTGCTCGGCCACTACATCGACTACGAGCGCGTCGTCGGCCTGCTCTGGTCGGACTCGACCGCGGCGGCGCGCCAGTCGCTGCTGCTACTCATCGTCTGGACGCACCTCTGCTTCGGCGTGCACTTCTGGCTGCGCATCAAGGCCTGGTACGCGACTGCGCAGCCGATCCTCTTCGCCGCGGCGCTGCTGATCCCGGCCATCGCGCTCGCTGGCTTCGCCGCCGCCGGCGCGAGCCTGTGGCCGGCCATCGAAACCGTCGGCGGGATGCAGAAGTACAACCTCGAGCTCGCCGCCATGACCGACGCGCAGCGCGCGAATCTCGCCGCCTGGCGCGAGGGGCTGACGTGGGGCTTCTGGGTGCTGCTCGCCACGACGCTGCTCGCGCGCTGGCTGCGCGCGCGCATCGGCGCCACCTACCAGGTGCGCCATGCCTCCGGCCGCGTGATCACCGCGCCCGTGGGGCGCAGCATCCTCGAGGCGATCCGCGACGCGGGCATTCCGCACGCGTCGGTGTGCGGCGGGCGCGCGCGCTGCACCACCTGCCGCGTGCGCGTCGGCGAGGGCCTCGAGGCCCTGCCGCCGCCGCGGCCGGCGGAGGCCAAGGCCCTCGCCCGCATCGAGGCGCCGCCCAACGTGCGCCTCGCCTGCCAGTGCCGCCCGCGCGAGAACGTCGCCGTGACGCCCCTGCTGCCCGCGGGCGCCGGCGCGGCGCTCGCGCGCCGGCCGGGCAGCCCGCAGGGGCGCGAGCGGCGCATCGTGGCGATGTTCGTGGATCTCCGCGAGTCCACCCGCATGGCCGAGGGCCGCCTGCCCTACGACGTGGTGTTCCTGATGAACCAGTTCTTCGACGAGATGTACCAGGCGCTGCAGGCGACGAAGGGCTACTACGCGCAGTTCCGCGGCGACGGCCTGCTCGCGCTCTACGGGCTGCAAAGCGAGCTCGAGCAGGCCTGCCGCGAGGCGCTCGCCGGCGCCGCCGAGATGCAGCGGCGCCTGGAGCGGCTCAACGCCAGCCTCGCCGACGATCTCGCCGAACCCCTGCGCATCGGCATCGGCGTGCATGCCGGCGTCGCCATCGTCGGCACCATGGGCCCGCCGGATGCGCCGATCCGTTCCGCGATCGGCGACAACATCAACATCGCCGCGCGCCTGGAGGGCATGACCAAGGCCTACCGCTGCACGCTGGTGGTCTCCGAGGACACCCTGCGCGCCGCCGGCATCGACCCGCGCGGGGCGCCGCTCCACCGCGTGCGCGTGCGCGGCCGCAACGAGCGGCTCAACGTCTACGCCGTCGACGACCCTCGCAGCCTGGTGGAGGATAAAAAGGCCGAAATCGGGCTCTGACCCCGATTACTTGTTGCTGCCGGAGAGCGTGCGCGAGAGCTGGTTGGTGGTGTTGGCAAGCCGCGCGGCGAGGACGCGGATCAGCTCGAGCGCGGCATCGGGGTTCTCGCGGATCACTTTCTCGAAGAGCTCCTTGGAGATCTTCAGGGTCTCGACCGGCGTCAGCGCAGTGGCGGTGGCGGTGCGCGGCACGTCGCCGAAGATGGCGATCTCGCCGATGATGTCGTTGCGACCCAGTTTGTTCACCACGATCGGCCCTCCCGGGGTGGGGACGCTGATCTCGATCGAGCCGTCGATGACGATGTAGGCGGCGTCGCCCATGTCGCCGGCGTTGAACATCACCTGCCCGGCGTCGTACTTGAGGCGCTCGGAGGAGAACACCAGCAGCTTCTGCATCGCCGGCTGGATCTTGCTGAAGATCGGGAACTGGCGGATCAGCTCGACTTCCTGCTCGAGGCTCATGCGGTCCTCCTTTTCAGCTCGGCGAAGCGGCCCTGCTCGGCGAGCTTGCCCCGCTCCATCACCAGCACCGTGGAAAAGCGCTCGGCGTACTCCTCGCGCGAGAGCACCCAGACTACGCCGCGCCCGCGCCGCTCGGCGAGGACGTTCTCCACCACGCGCGCCTGCGAGGCCGGGTCGAGCACCGCCGCGGCGTGGTCGAGGATCAGCAGCACCGGGCGCTTGAGCATCGCGCGCACCATGGCGATCTTCTGCCGGTCGGGGGAGGCGAGCCGCGCGCCGCCGACGCCGACGTGGTAGGCGAGGCCGATCCTCACCACCAGCGGCCGCAGCCCGAGCTCGTCCAGCAGCTCGCGCATCAGCGTGGTGATGCGCTGCGCGGCGCCGGCCTGGCCGGTGACGATCTTGCCGAACAGGATGTTGTCCTGCAGGGACGCGGCGCTGTTGTAGAGCCCGGGGTCGAAGAATTCGACGCTCTTCCTCATCGCGACGGGAAGGTTGTTCGCGAAATGCCGGCGCGCCTCGACCACCCGCGCCTCGAAGCTCTCGTCGATGAGCCCCAAGCGGTGGCGGGTGGCGATCAGGCGGAAGGGCAGCGCGAGCAGCGCGCGCCGGTCGCCTTCCTCCAGCCCCTTCAGGCCGACCTCGGTGACGTGCTTGAGGATCGCCTCGAACTGCGGCAGGTCCTCCTGGCGGATGAAGCTGTACTGCGCGAAGAACTCGTGCCCCGGCGGCAGGCCGCTGAAGAGCTCGACCATGGTCTCGGCGACCTTGTGGCCGGTGCGCAGCATCAGCTCGTAGAGGCCGGTCTCGCGCAGCACCTGCCGCACGTAGGCGTTGCCGGCGAGGTTGTCGATGTCGAAGGTCCTGCCCACCGGCGTGCCGAAGAGCAGGTTCTCGGCCAGCGTTGCGTTGCGGTTGTAGCGCTCCGGGTCGAAGCGCTCGACCCAGTCCTCGATGTCGAGCGAGGCGAGCCGCTCGCGCATCCGGCTTCTGGCGAGGAGGATCTTCGCGGTGGCGACATCGCTGGCGGAGCTGCGCAGGCCGAGCTCGAAGATCGTCTCCTCCAGCTCCACCACGCGCAGCAGCTCGACGATGCGCGCCTCCATCGCCTCGGGCCCGTCGACGCCGGCGGAGGCGTAGTCGATCCACTCGGCGTCGATGTCGAGCGGGCTGTTGCCGGTGCGGATCGCTTCGCGCATCTGCGCTTCGCGCAGGCGCCTGCCCGCCTCGTCGTAGTCGGGCTCGCGCACCGGCCGGTGCTTGAGGCCGTAGAGCATGTTGCCGCGCACGTCGGTCGGGAAGAGGTACGCGGGCGAGCCGACGTAGGCGAGCGCGCGGCCGGTCACCGCCTCGGGCGCGCGCGTGATGTCGATGCCGCCCATCTCGATGTTGCCGCTCGTGGGCGGGTACAGGCGCGCGATGAGCTGCGCCAGCTCGGTCGCGCCGGCGCCGGCCTGGCGCCCGACGATGGCCACGTGCGCGCCGAGGTCGAGGTCGAAGGAGACGTTGTCGATGACGCGCGTGCCGCCCTCGTCGAGCAGCGTCACGTTGGCGGCGCGCAGCCGGCCCTCGCGCGGCAGCTCGGGCGACTCGATCAGCGCCTGCAGCTCCGCCGGCGCCACGTCCTCGGCGGTGAACTGCTCCATCACCTGGCCGTACTTGATCTGCACGTCCATGCGCTGCTGGTCCCAGTCGATCAGCTCCTTCACCGGGCCGGGCAGGTCCTTGTAGGCGGCGATCACCGCCACCAGCGCGCCGATGTCGAGGCTGCCGACGATCACCAGGTATCCGCCGACCGCGTAGAAGAGGAACGGCGTCACCTGCGAGAGGAAGTTGTTGAGGAACTTGATGAGGAACTTCCTCTGGTAGAACTCGAAGCGGATGAGGAAGATGCGCCCCAGGCGCGCCGAGATCTCGGCGCGCTCGTAGTTCGAGGTGTCGTTGGCGTGGATCTCGGCGACGCCGTCGACCGACTCGGCGATGCGCCCGGCGAGCGCCCGCGCGGTGAGCTGGCGCTCGCGCCCCAGCTCGAGCAGGCGCCGGCGCAGCCGCGGGATGAGCCAGGCCTGCACGCCGACGATGCCGAGCGCGATCATCCCCAGCGCGACGTGCTGGTAGAGGATGAAGAACATCGCCGTGAGCGCCTGGCCGCCGAGGAAGAGCGGCGTGATGAACGCCTCGCCGATGAAGCCGCCGAGCGGCTCGACCTCGTCCTTGATCATGGTCGCCATCTCGGCGCTCTTCACGCGCCGGAAGCGCTGCAGCGGGAAGCGCAGGATGTAGTCGAACAGCGCGTAGCGCAGGCGCCGCAGCATCCGCTCGCCCATCCAGCCCTTCATGGTGTTGATCTGGAACTTGAGCCAGCCGTTCACCACGATCAGCCCGAGGAAGAGCACGCTCAGCGCGAGCAGGTACTCGATCCGGCCCAGGTCGAAGCCGAACCAGCGGATCTGCCCGTCGGGCTCGGGGAAGCCGTCGCCCTGGATCGCCTGGTTGACGATGGTCTTGGGGAGATCCAGCGACAGGTAGTAGACCAGCATCGTGAGGAGCACCAGCGGCACGATGAGCAGCTGGTCGCGCTTGCTGTAGCGCAGGATGAAACCGAACAGGCTCCGATCCACTCAAATCCCCCTAGGAATCTGCATCTTACAGTTCCTGACGGCTTTTGCCGCTATAGTTGGCCGCGTGACCTCCCCGGCTTTCAGCGTGCGCTTCTGGGGCGTGCGCGGCTCGATTGCCTGCTCCGGCCCGCGCACCGTGCGCTACGGCGGCAACACTTCGTCGCTCGAGGTGCGCTGCGGCGACCGCCTGCTTCTCTTCGACGCCGGCACCGGCATCCGCTATCTCGGCAAGACCCTCGAAGGGAGGCAACTCGACACCGACCTTTTCTTCACGCACACGCATTTCGACCATGTCTGCGGGCTGCCCTTCTTCCGGCCGTTCTTCGAGGAGGGGAACCGCTTCCGCCTCTGGGCCGGGCACCTGAGCGACGGCATGACGCTCAAGCGCGTGCTCTCGGAATTCATGATGTCGCCGCTCTTCCCGGTGCCCCCGGAGATCTTCCACGCCAAGCTCGAGTACCGCGACTTCCGGAGCGGCGAGACGCTGCATCCCGCCCCCGGCATCGTGGTGAAGACCGCGCCGCTCAACCACCCCGACGGCGCCACCGGCTACCGCATCGAGTTCGGCGGCCGGTCGCTGTGCTACCTCACCGACACCGAGCACGTGCCCGGCAAGCCCGACCGCAACGTGCTCGGGCTCATCGCCGGCGCCGACCTGGTCATCTACGACTGCATGTACACCGACGAGGAATACCCGCGCTTCGCCACTTGGGGCCACTCGACCTGGCAGGAAGGCCTGCGCCTGTGCCGGCAGGCGGGCGCGAAGCGCCTCGTCGTCTTCCACCACGACCCGGACCACGACGACGACATGCTCGACGCCATCGGTCGCGAGGTGGCGAAGGCGCTGCCTGGCTCGGTCGTCGCGCACGAGGGCCTGGTGTTGGAGCCTTGACCCGGAGGCTCGAGCCGTGACGCTCGATGTGCAGTCGGTCCTCGACTGGCTCGACTCGGGCGCGCCGCCCGCGCGCCTGCCCAACGAAGTGCTCCTGCACCTGTGCCGGCGCCTCGTCGAGCGCGGCGTTTCGCTCTACCGCGTGGCGGTGTTCGTGCGTACGCTGCACCCCAACGTCGCCGGCCGCGCGTTCTACTGGCGCGCCGACACCGACGCGGTCGAGGTCGACGAGGCCGAGCACGCCTTCCTCGATACGCAGGATCATCTCGCGAGCCCGATTCCCATCGTCATTGCGAAACGAAGCGAGATCCGCCGGCGGCTTGCCGACCCGGACTGCCCGATGGACTACCCGGTGCTGGCGGACCTGAAGAGCCAGGGTGTCACCGACTATCTCGTGGTGCCCCTCGAGTTCATCAGCGGCGAGGTGCACGTGGCGAGCTTCTCGACCCGGCGCCCGGGCGGCTTCAGCGACGGCGAGCTCGCCGCGCTGCGCCGCGTGCTGCCGCCGCTCACGCGCGTGGCCGAGATCTACGCGCTGTCGCGCAAGGCGGGCAACATCCTCGAGGCCTATCTCGGCCGCCAGGCCGGCGCCAAGGTGCTCGCCGGGCAGATCCGCCGCGGCGACAGCGAGGAGCTGCACGCGGTGATCTGGTTCTGCGACCTGCGCGACTCCACGCCGCTCGCCGACTCGATGAGCCGCACCGCGTTCCTCGACCTTCTCAACCAGTACTTCGAGTGCGTGCTCGGCCCGGTGCTCGAGCGCGGCGGCGAGGTGCTGCGCTTCATCGGCGATGCGGCCCTGGCGATCTTCCCGGTCGGCGAAGATCCCGTGAATGCCTGTGAGAAAGCCGTAGAAGCAGCACGTGAGGCCATTGCCCGCATGCAGGCGCTGAACGAGGCAAGGAAGCCGCCGCTGCGCTTCGGCATCGGGCTGCACCTGGGCACCGTCCTGTACGGCAACATCGGCACCCCCACGCGCATCGAGTTCACCGTGATCGGCGCCGCCGCGAACGAAGCGGCGCGCATCGAGTCCCTCTGCAAGAGCCTCGACACGAGCCTCGTCGTATCCGAGCAGGTGGTGCGCCACCTGCCCGGGACCTGGAAGCCCCTCGGCCGGCACGCGTTGCGCGGCGTCGGCGAGCCGGTCGCGCTGTTCACGCTGCCCTAGGACCAGAAGGAGTCTCCGATGCTGTCCCGCACCGAGCGCAAGGACACCCAGCTGCGTCGCATGAAGAGCTGGGCAGGCGCCCTGCTTCTGCTCATGCTGAGCATCTATGTCGTATCGACCCGCTTCGAGACGCACCACCCCTCGCTGTTCTACGTGGCGGCGTTCACCGAGGCGGCCATGGTCGGCGCGATCGCGGACTGGTTCGCGGTGGTGGCGCTCTTCCACCACCCGCTCGGCCTGCGCCTGCCGCACACCGCGGTGATCCCGCGCAACAAGGGGCGCATCGCCGAAGGGGTGGCGGACTTCATCGAGAGCAACTTCCTCTCCCCCGAGGCGATCGTCGCGCGAATCGCCGCGGCGAAGCCCGCGCGCACGCTGTGCGCCTGGCTGCTCGGGCCGGGGAACGCCGGCACCCTCGCCGGCTACGCAACGCGGCTCCTCGCCTATGGGCTCACCCTGTTCGATGACGCGCGCATCAGGCGCTTCCTGGAAAGAATAGTGACTGAAAAGGCAAAGGACGTGGACATCGCCTCGGCGGTGGCCGAGGTCCTCGACGTGCTCACCCAGAACGGCCGCCACCACGAGCTCCTCGACCAGGCGCTCGCCGGCCTGGACGAGCTCCTGTCGCGCCCCGAGACGCGGCGCATGGTGGCGGCGGAGGTGGCGAAGAGCCTGCCGTTCCTGCTGAAGACAGTGAGCGAGGCGCTGCGCCTGGAGCTCGACGAAAGAGCGGCGCTGAAGATCCTCGACATCGCGGCGGCCAAGATCGCCGAGGTGCGCCGCGACCGCGGCCACGAGCTGCGCCAGCGCTTCGACGCCTACGTCGCCGGGTTCGTGCGCCGGCTGAAGGGCGACGAGGCGACCCGGGCCCGGGTGCACGCCCTGCGCGACGAAGTGCTCGCCAACCCGGCCCTCGGGCGCTATGTCGAGGGGCTGTGGGAGGACTTCCGCGCCTGGCTGGCCGCGGATCTGAATCAATCGGAATCCACCGTTCGAAGGCGCATTACCGAGGTAGTCGCGACCTTCGCTGCCAAGCTAGAGCAGGACGCCGAAGTGCAGCGCTGGCTCGACGAGCAGATCCTCGCCGCCGTGCCCGCCCTCGTGCGCGAGCACCGCGCCAAGATCGGCCGCTTCGTCGAGGACCAGATCAACGGCTGGCAGGAGAGCCGCCTGGTGCAGGAGCTCGAGCGCGAGCTGGGGCCGGACCTGCAGTACATCCGCATCAACGGCACGCTGGTCGGCGGGATGGCGGGACTCTTAATTGCTGGCCTTACGCACTTCATGCGCGTTTCGGTGTAAATTGCCCAGTCGTGGCCAGTCGTAGTCCCGCGGTAGCGAACAGCGCGCTGCAGGAAGGCGAGGCCCGCGTGCCCGCGCTGACGACCCTTCTCTCCGACTGGGTCTGGGAGCAGGACGAGCAGTTCCGCTTCACTTTCCTCTCCGAAGGCCTCGCCAAGAAGACCGGGCTCGACCCTGCGTCCCTGCTCGGCCGCACCCGCTGGGAGGTGCCCGCCAACCTCGGCGAGGCCGAGTGGGCGCGCCACCGCGCGCAGCTGGAGCGCCACGAGCCCTTCCGCGACCTCGAGCTCCGCCGCGTCGCGCCGGGCGGCCGCGCGGTCTGGGCCTCGGTGAGCGGCGAGCCGGTCTTCGAGGCCGACGGCCGCTTCAAGGGCTACCGCGGCGCCGGGCGCGACATCACCGCCCAGAAGCGCGTCGAGGAGCTCCTGCGCCTGGAGCACGCCGTGGCGCGCGTGCTCGCCCAGGCGACGCGCCTGTCCGAGGGTCTGGAGGCGGCGCTGCGCGTGATGTGCGAGGCCGAGGGCTGGGACTACGGGCGCTGCCTGAAGGTGGAAGCGGGCGGCCTCGCCCGCGTGCAGGACGGCTGGTTCGCGCGCGAGCCGGCGGTCGAGCAGTTCCTGCGCGGCGCGCGCGTGCTCTGGGAGGAAGGCAAGCCGGTCTGGTCGAGCGCCCCGGCGGCCGGCTCGGGCAACTTCGCCACCTTCGCGTTTCCCGCGCTCGTCCACGGCAAGGCGATCGCCATCCTGGTGTTCTCGGGGCATGCGGCGCGCGAGCCCGACCGCAGCCTCCTCGAGGCCGCCCCGGCGATCGGCAGCCTGTTCGGCCAGTTCCTCTCGCGCATCGGGGCCGAGGGCAGCCTGCGCGAGAGCGAGGCGCGCTTCCGCAGCCTCACGCACATGTCCTCGGACTTCTTCTGGGAGTCCGACGCCGAGCACCGCCTCACGAGCATCGTGCACGGGCCCAACTACGCCGCGGCGCAGGTGGGGCGCGACATGATCGGGCAGCCGCCCTGGGGCGTGCCTTCGGTGAGCCCCGACGCGGCGGGCTGGGCGGCGCACCGCTCGGTGCTCAACCAGCAGCTCTCCTTCCGCGATTTCGAGTTCGCCCGCGTCATGCCCGACGGCGGCACGCGCCACTTCGCGGTGAGCGGCCAGCCGCGCTTCGACGCCGACGGGCGCTTCATCGGCTACCGCGGCGTCGGCCGCGACGTCACCGAGATCGCGCTTGCGCGCAGCCGCATCGCCTCGCTCGCCTACAGCGACGCGCTCACCGGGCTCGCCAACCGCGTCAGCCTCGAGCCGGCGCTCGAGCAGGCGGTCGAGCGCGCGCGCCGCCACAACGGCAAGCTCGCCGGCGTGTTCATCGACCTCGACGGCTTCAAGGCGGTGAACGACCAGCACGGCCACGCCGCCGGCGACGCCTTCCTCGTCGAGTGCGGCCGGCGCCTGCGCCGGTCCCTGCGCGCGAGCGACCTGATCGCCCGCCTGGGCGGCGACGAGTTCTTCGTGGTCCTGGAAGAGGTGCGCGACACCCCGACGGTGGAGCGCGTGGTGGGCAAGATGGTGCGCGAGCTGCTGCGCCCCTACGAGCTCGCCAACGGCGACAAGGTGCGCGTCTCCGCAAGCCTCGGCGTCAGCCTCTATCCGGCCGATGCGACCGACGCTCCGACCCTCATGGAGCACGCCGACAAGGCGATGTACACCGCCAAGAAAGCCGGCAAGAACGCCTACTGCCTGTTCTCCTCCGCCAACGGCAACAACCACAAGCCCCCGGCCGACCCCGGCAACGTCAAGATCCCCATCGGCCCGCAGTCCACCGGCATTCCGCCCAGCACCACCCGCCAGTAAATGGCAGTAAATG
>Ga0209592_1000331_pt1 | contig 13924 bp, 13 predicted proteins | sample PPLLak2March2015_2_FD_187251 | JGI IMG/M metagenome (GOLD analysis project Ga0209592, IMG submission 187251) | Freshwater sediment microbial communities from Prairie Pothole Lake near Jamestown, North Dakota, USA - PPLs Lake P8 Core (3) Depth... | ecosystem: Environmental > Aquatic > Freshwater... | reverse complement strand
CGAAGCGGATGAGCTCGGCATCGCCGCCGTGGGCTCTCATCGAGAAGATGCAGCGGATCCCGGCGATGCGCTCCTCCCGGCTGCCCGAGCCTTGGTATTCACCGTCGAAGACGATGACGCACTCGACGCCGGGATGCGCGCGGCTCCAGTTCGAGACCTGGAGCGCCAGGCGATTCCTGGCGTTCTGGAGCCCGCCGTCGAGGCTCTTCTCGAGCTCTGGGACCCTGTGGATGACATTGTAGCCGTCGACAAGAAGGATCATCGCTCACCCGCTTTTCCCATTCTAGGACAAGCGCGACCGTTTGGGAAATGCGGGCGAGGGCAGCGGACCGGTCCGGTCCTGATCGCGAGGGGGAGAGGCACGGCCAGCGGGGGACGAGTTCCCGTTTCAAGAGAATCCGATAGCGGGCGTCGAATTGACCTCTCCTGATGGGTTTGATATGAATAAGGGCGGGAGATCAAGGACGAAATGACCACCGACGCCCTCCTCCAGCGGGCGAACGGCCTGTCGAGCCTGATCGGCAATACCCCCATCCTGGCCATCGAATGCCTCTTCCGGGGCGAGCCCAGAACCGTCTATGCCAAGGCCGAGAACCTCAACATGACCGGGAGCATCAAGGACCGCATGGCCTTTCACATCCTCAAGGAAGGCTATCGGGCCGGGCTGCTCCGCCCGGGCGACTGGATCGTCGAGGCCACGAGCGGGAACACGGGCATCTCCTTCGCGGCGATCGGCCGGGCGCTCGGACACCCCGTCCACATCTTCATGCCGGATTGGATGAGCGAAGAGCGCAAGAGCCTCATCCGCAGCTTGGGGGCCAGGATCCGGCTGGTCAGCCGGGAGGAGGACGGCTTCCTCGGGAGCATCCGCCTGGCCGAGGAATGGGCCTCGCAGAACGGCCGGGCCTTCCTGCCCCGGCAGTTCTCCAACCGCGACAATGTCGCCGCCCACTTCGAGACGACGGGTCCCGAGATCTGGTGGCAGATGAGCTTCCGCCGTCTCACGCCCGACGCCCTGGTGGCCGGCGTGGGGACCGGCGGGACGATCATGGGGGCCGGGCGGTACCTGAGAATGAGGAGCCCGGCCATTCGCCTGCATCCCCTCGAGCCGGCCAACTCTCCGACGCTGTCGACCGGCCACAAGGTCGGCAAACACCGCATCCAGGGCATCTCCGACGAGTTCATCCCGCCCATCCTGGACCTCGAAGAGACGGCGGACGTCATCAGCGTCGACGACGGGGACGCGATCCTCATGGCCCAGAAGCTGGCCTCGGAGCTGGGGATCGGGGTGGGCATCTCCTCGGGGGCCAATTTCCTCGGTGCCCTGAAGGTCTTGGGCGAAACGGGGCCCGGAGCGACGGTCGTGACGGTCTTTCCCGACGACAACAAGAAGTACATGAGCACCGACCTGTTGCGCGAGGAGCCCGCCAAGCCGGGGTTCCTGTCGTCGGAGGTCGAGCTCCTCAGCTACCGGGCCTTCAAGCGCGTCTGCTACACCTGCTGCGACCCGGCCGAGTGCGTCGAGGCCGACGCCCGGGACCTCTTTCCCGAAGAGCCGCTGCCGCCCTGTCCGCGGCGAGGGCCGTCGATCTGAGATCGGTCAGGGATTTCCCATCCTTACGGCTCCCGCGCGGGTCTGGGAGGGGAGCCCCGTCCTCTCTGCGGAGTGGATCGAGCGTTCGACCGCCCGGGGCCATGTGCCCGAATCCCTATGGCCCGAGAATCATAAATCGGCTGGCTGGCGGAATTACGGCTATCAATGGTGGCTGGGTTCGCAGGAGGATGGGGATTACTTCGCCATGGGCAAGGACGGGCAGTTCCTTTACGTCAATCCGACGGCAAGGGCGGTCATCGTCCGGCTGGGCTGGAATGCCGGGGGGCGGCCCGTATGGCCTTGAGACCCCCGTAGCGCGCCAAAAGAGCGGCCTTTTTTTGGGCCAGAGGCCGGGAATGCCGTCGAGCTCCGAGGCGAAAACAGGCTAAAGAGGCTGGGGAAACGCTGCCCAAATCTCTTCCAAACCCAGTTTCTTGACCCAACCTTCAATGTAAGGCATATCGATGCCGCCCGACGAGATCTTCAAGATGCCGGCGATATCGCGGAGGTGCTTCTCCGATCCTCCGTCCCGGTAAAAGGCCATCTTCTTCAGGATCACGTCCTCCGGCGAGGCGAAATCGACTTCCATGTCTTCTAAAGGGCGGAGCCGCCGGGCCCGCCGAAAACGGCTTTGGTCGAAATCGTCTCTCTGGCTGATCATGACGTCGATCTTCAGGCCTGACTCCGGGTGGATGATGTTGAATTGGGACCGGGAGCTCACAGCCCGCTTCGCCGAGTCCTCGTCGAAATAGAACTCACCCTCGGGATAACAGGCCTTGAGCTTGAAGATCTCGTCTTCGCGCAGATCCGCCACGATGTCGATATCATTGGTCAGCCTCGGCTCCCCATAGGCGATAGCGGCGACCGCGCCCGTTACGAAATATCGGATACCGTGCTTTTCGAAACACCGGGCCGCATGCCGGAGAAGCTCATACTGCTCCATGGGACATTCTCCTAGCGACTTCCGTCCGGATGTTTTTATCATCCCAGTCGGGGTGCTGTGACCGAAGTATCCCCTCCAACAGGATCCGGGTCGAGGTCCAGAGCCCGAACGCGACGCGAAGCCTCTCAAGAGGGGTCTTATATCTATAGACGGCCGCCATCGCGTCATCAGGGCTCTCGAAAACTCGTTTATGGGGGCGCATGGGCTACGGCCTCATCTTCTCACAGGATATGGGAACCGTCAATTCCGAGGGTGATTTTCGGCTCCCGGCGAGGTCCAATCCGTGGCTATCATCAAGGACAAGTTCAGCGGTGAGAGCCGCGGTTTCGGCCTCGTCGAGATGCCGGACAAGGAAGAGGCCGACAAGGCTATCGCTGGCCTCAATGGCAAGGACCTCAAGGGCCGTCCGCTGACGGTCAACGAGGCCCGGCCCCGGACCGATCGTCCCCGGCCTTGCCGGCCTCCAGCGCCGGCACTGCAGGGCCGGTGCCAGGACCGGGGCTGGGAAGCCCGTCCCCGCACGGGCGGCGGCGGTGGCGGCAGGGGCGGCTTCGGCGGCGGCCGGTACTGATTGATCGGGGACATGCTGGGGACATGTTCCAATTTCTTTTGAAATTGGTACGTGTCCCCGACTTGATGTCCCCGATCTGATCGACTAAGAACGCAAAGGGCTGACCCAAGAGGGTCGGCCCTTTTTTATTTTCGGGGGGATTTTACTCTTCGGGGACATGTACGCTTCGTCCGTGTCCCCCTTCTTGATCCGTCACCTGGAGTTGACGTTCGCGGCCGCAAAGCCCCCGCCGGCCCATGTCTTCGAGCAAGTCGCCTTGACGGCGGCCGAGGAGAGCGGGGACTACGATTAGCCGGCGATGGAGAGAGGGGAGTGGCCTGCCCTCTCTTGGCCGCTTCCCTGGCCGACCCGCCCGAAAATCCGCCGCCGGCAGCCAGGTCGGTTCGATTTCGAGATGTTGACATCCGCTCGGGGCCGGGATACTCCCCTATTCGCGATGGGAAGGGTTGATCCTGAGGTCGCGGCCGACGCTTTCAGGCCGAACGCAAAAAGGAATTTCCTATCCTTCCGTCCTGATCGTGCAGGGAAAGGAAGACACCTCGGTCTATCCGGATAACGCCGGCATGCTGTTCGAGGCCAGAAAGGGGAACACGGCCCCCACCGATATCGCGCTGTTCCCCGGCCTCCGACATTTCTACAAGAGCGTGCCGGCCGAGCTTGACCCGATGGCGGCCTTCGGGCCATCCCTGTCAGGACATCATCGGCCTGGAGACCCGGTCGAGAATCTCAACGTCCTCGCGGGCGAGCGAGAACCTTAAGGCGCCGGCGTTCTCCTCGGCTTGGGCCGGGCTCGACGCCCCCGGAATGGCCACGACCGAGTCGCCGTGGATCGCGGCCACCCAGTTCAGCGCGACCTGGCTCGAGGTCGCGCCGTGTTTCGCCGCGACGTCCCGGAGCGCCTCGATCAGCGGCCGGCTCCTCTCCATTCCGCGCGGCTTGAATGGACCCAGATATCTTCGGTAGCCGGGCTTCCTTAGGATCAGGGAGGGATCGGCGTGAAACTTGCCTGACAGGATTCCCTGGGCGAGAGGCGAGTAGGCGATGATCGAAACGCCGAGCTCCTTCGCCGCGTCGAGGACGCCGTTCGTTTCGATGTCCCGGTCGAGGAGGCTGTACCGGACTTGATTCGACGCGAGCCGCAGACCGCACCGGGCGAGAGCCGCGTGGGCCTTTCTCATCTGACGGGCCGAGAAGTTGCTGACCCCGATGGACCGGATCTTTCCTTCCTTGATGAGGCGGGCCATCGCCGCCATCTGGGCCTTGATCGACGAGAAAGAGAGCGGCGAGTGGACCTGGAAAAGGTCGACCGGATAGCCGCCGAGATTTTCGATCCTGGCGCCGATCGTTTTCGGGATCGACCGGGCCGTCCGGAAGAGCGGGTGCCACTTCGTCGCGACGACGACCTCGCCGGGAGCCTTACCGAGAGCCTTCAGCGCCCGGGCGAGCGCCCGTTCCGAGGCGCCCCGCCCGTAGGCCTCGGCGGTGTCGAACCAGTTGATCCCGCCATCGAGCGAGATGCGTACGACCCCGAGGATCTCTTCGTCCGTCATCGTCCCCCAGAACCTGCCCCCGAATCCGTGCCCCTGGCTGAACTGCCAGCAACCCAGCCCGATCGGGGAGACCATGAGATCGGACGTTCCCAGTCTGCGCAACTCCGTCATTTCAGCGTGGTCCTTTCTTCGAAATCATCGCCGCCGACCGCGGTCCAGGCGGGCCCGGGAGCTGCGAGCCCGACCAGGGATTCCGACGATTCGTCTCTGGCGGGGCTTGAACGGAAAGAAAAGTCAGGACGGCAAGGACCGTGATGAGCTGTAGGACCGCAGGTCTGGACGATGCACTTCCCATCGCGGGATGATGATAGCCCTGGCCTCAGAACCGTGTCAACACCGCCGACCGGTCCCTCATGGGCTTCGCCCGCGATCAGACCGCCAAGAGCTACGGCGCCGCCATCTGGGGTTCGCACTGGCCGCCGCAAGGAAACCGTCAAGACAATCGGGAGCAGGCCATGAGAAATCGAAATTCTCTTATCTCTATATCCCGGCTGGGGCCGGCAAGGTCCCGGCGAAGCTGCCCGTCTTCCTTGAGAAAGGCGAGGCGAAGCAAGATACGCGGCTGTTCGCTGAGCGGGTAATTGATTTTTTCAGGATAAGGACATATATTCATAAGTGGCTTTATGGGAGATCAGATGGCAGCTATCCGAAACGGCATTCGCGTGTCGAAGGTCGCGGTGATTCCGGCCTTCACGCTCCTCCTGCTCACCCTATTGGCCGGCGCCGGCTTGGTCTTGGGGCAAGCGCTGAAAGGCCGGGCGGCGTTCGGCAATTGGCGAGATGACAAGCCGGGGGTGAGGAGATTGATCCTTCCGCAGGATCTGCCGCCCGTCAGCCCGGAGTCTATCGGCACGGCGGACATCGTGCCGATGCCGGCCGGGGCCAAGCCGCTCGTCCGCGACGGCTTCTCGGTCGAGCTGGTGACTTCGGGGCTTAACGTCCCTCGGGTCATCCGGCTCGCGCCGAACGGCGACCTTTTTGTCGCCGAAAGCGAGGCCGACGCGGTCCGCGTCTACCGGATCCCCCCCGGGAGCGCCAGGCCCGCCAAGGCCGAAGTCTTCGCGCGCGGGCTCCGTCAGCCCTACGGCATCGCGTTCTATCCCCTCGGGCCGGATCCGGACTGGGTTTACGTCGCCAACAGCGATAGCGTCGTCCGTTTCCCTTACAAGAACGGCGATCTGACCGCGACCGGCAAGCCCGAAAAGATCGTGGAGCATATCCCGTGGACCCATCATTGGACTCGAGACATCGTTTTCTCGCCGGACGGCCGGCGCATGTTCCTCGCCGTGGGGTCGGGATCGAACGTCGCTCTCGATATGTCCCCCGAGCCGAGGGTGAAAGGCGGCCTTGCCGCCTGGAGCCAAAGCCGGCCGCTCGGCGCGACCTGGGACACGGAAGAGCGGCGGGCCGACGTGCTGTCCTTCGATGCGGACGGGAAAAACGAGAAGATCTACGCCACCGGGCTGCGCAATTGCTCCGGCATGGCCGTTCAACCGGCGACCGGCCGCCTCTGGGGAGTGATCAACGAGCGTGATGGGCTCGGCGACGATACCCCCTTCGAATACGCCACCGGGATCCAGGAGGGCGCGTTCTATGGCTGGCCCTGGTTTTACATCGGCGGGAACGAAGACCCGCGCCACCCGGGCGCGCGGCCTGATCTCAAGAACAAGGTTACCGTTCCCGATGTCCTGATCCAGGCCCACTCGGCCCCTCTGGGGATCGTTTTCTATGATGGCGATAACTTCCCCGAAGACTACAGGGGCGATGCCTTTGTGACGTTGCACGGTTCCTGGAACCGCGAAAAGAGGACCGGCTACAAGGTCATCCGGCTGATATTCGACGGCAAGGGCCGTCCGACCGGCGAATACGAGGATTTCATGACCGGATTCGTGGTCTCCGACAAAGAGGTCTGGGGCCGGCCGGTCGGCGTCGCCGTCGCCAAGGACGGCTCGCTCTTCGTCACCGAAGACGGCAACGGGACGATCTGGCGTGTCGCGCGCAAGTGAGCCGCCGACGAGGGAATGATGGGTTTCAAGCCGATGCCGGACGTCCCGCAAGCCCCCGGCGGAAAAGGAAATCCTTATCGTTTAACGCCTAGGAGGAAGTCCGCCATGGACAGAGCTGATCGGAAGAAAGCGAGGCTATGCGGCAGGAGCCTCTTGCTTTCGATGCCGGCGTGGCTTCCCGGCATGGCTTTGATTTTGGCGACCGTGTTTGGCCTGAGCGGCTGCGGCAGTGGCGGAAGCGCGCCGCCGCCTGCCGTCCGCGTTTCCGTCTCGCCCAACTCCGCCAACGTCCCGTCCGGGGCTTCCCTGCAATTCAGCGCCACGGTGGAGAACTCGTCCGACCAGGAAGTCGTCTGGCAAGTGAATGGCGTGGCCGGCGGCGACGGGAGCATGGGCACCATCGACCCCACGGGTCTCTATCAGTCGCCGGCGATGCTCTTTGACCCGGCGTCGGTCGAAGTTGAGGCGATCTTGCGCGCGGACTCCACGAAGTCCGGCAAGGCCGTGGTCACCGTGCTCGCGGCGCACCGAATCGGCGTCCGGCAGAGCGCGGGCGTCGGGGAATTCTTCGACCGCCGCTCGGGCGACGCGTTCACGCCGCGGGGCAATAACTACGTTCGGCTGGCAAACCTGGAGATGATCGGGGGAGGCTACACCTACTACCATTCCAACTTCGTTGTCGGGCTCTACGACGCTCCCCGCTCGGAGTCAGCGCTTCAGGCCATGGAGTCGAACGGCTACAACGTGGTGCGCGTCTTCCTCAACGGTACGTGCCGGGGCGGCATCGGCGACCTGTCGGGCGGGCTTTCGTCCGGCTATCTTGACAACCTCACCGACTTCCTGAAGCGCGCCGGCGCGCACCATCTGTTCGTCATCATCACCCTGGACTGGACCCCCGACGTGGCGCCCTATCGTGATCTGGTGGGGCAGCAGTACGGCGATCTTTTTAATGGCGTCAACCTCCATATCCTCACCGAAGGAGGCGTCCAGGGCAATGCGCAGTTCTTCAGCGATCTCGTCCAGGGCCTGACCGCTCAGGGTGCGCCCCTCGACGCCATCCTGGCTTTCGAGCTGCGCAATGAGCTCTACTTTGCCTCCGATCAGCCGCCCCTTTGCTTGACGTCAGGGGCGGCCACCACCGCCAACGGGCAAACCTACGACATGGCGGACCCCGCTTCGAAAGCGCAGATGATGGATGAAAACCTGGCGTACTGGACGGATCGCATGCGGTCCGCCATCCTGGCCGTTGATCCGAGCGCGCTGGTGACAGTGGGATTCTTCTGGCCGCAGCAACCCAACCCGACGCGCATCGGCGACCCGCGCGTGATCCAACCCTACCCCGGCATCAGCAACTCCACGGCCGACTTTGTCGATCTTCACGCCTATCCCGGGCTCGAACTCACCCTGCCGCAGTATGTTGAAAACTACGGCATGAGCGCCTACCTGGAAAAGCCGGTGATGATGGGAGAATTCGGCGCATTCAAGTTTGCCTACGCCACGGCGGAGATCGCCGCTCAGGCCATGGAAAGCTGGCAGCAGGAGTCCTGCGCTTACGGCTTCAAAGGATGGTTCGTGTGGACGTGGGACTGCGACGAGCAACCAGAACTGTGGAACGCCCTTTCCGGAACGGGGGCTATCAACTCGGCCCTGGCGCCGGCCAATCGGCCCGATCCCTGCGCGGGCGGGACGATCTGATTTTTGACATTCGAGCAAGGAGGGTTTCATTTCTCCGTCGCCGTTGACCCCGCCGGCAAGTTCGCCTATGTAGCGAATTGGGGTTCGGACAGCATCTCCGCGTACGCGATCAATGCTGCGACGGGAGCCTTGACGGACGTCACCGGCTCGCCAATCGCTTCGTCGGGGCCGGCGGGGATGGTCGTAATCCACTTGACGCGCTAGGCCGAGCTGACCTCCTTTCCTTTCTTCGGATGAAGCAGGAATAGCGACTCCCTGGGTCTCCGTTGACAGTCCTGAAAATGTGACTTAGAATGCGGGGAGTACCCGGCCGCCTTCCGCTGCGGCTGGGACAATCACGGGGAATATGATCAGGAGAAGCCCATGAGAACACCGATCTGTTTAGTCTTGGCAGCGGCCTGCGTCCTCGCGGCGCTGCCCGCCAGGGCTGAAGAAAAGCTGGAAGGCGAGGAGCTGAGGGTCATCCGCTGCACCTCCGGGGAAACGACCGTATGGAAGATGGTCGAGGACGGCTTCGCGGAGCCCGGCCAGTTCAGCGGCGAGACATCGCTGTACTGGCACGACGCCGCGGAGGCCAGCGCCGTTCTGGAGCTGGCGCTGCCCGTGGCGAAGCAGGGACGGTACGCCCTCTCCGTCGGCCTGGTCCGTTACCGCACGTTCGGCACGTTCCAATTCCTGGTGAACGGCAAAGCCGCTGGTGCTCCCGTGGACATGTATGGCAATCCCGAAAAGGATGCCGCGTCGCCCTTCACCGTCACCCTGGGCACATTCACCCTCGAGGCCGGCGACAACGTCCTGGCTCTGCGGCTGACCGGCACGAACAAGGACACCATCATGGGGAACCATGGAGTCGCCGTGGACTGGGTGAAGCCGGCCTACCAGGGCCCAGCCGTTCAGACGAGCGGCGCCGCCGGGGGGGGTGGCGCGACGGGAGCGGCGGTGACCTATGAGGGGGACAAGCTGCGCGTGGTCAGCCGCACGTCCGGGGAAACGACCGTATGGAAGATGGTGGAGGACGGCTTCGCGGAGCCCGGCCAGTTCAGCGGCGAGACATCACTGTACTGGCACGACGCCGCGGAGGCCGGCGCCGTTCTGGAGCTGGCGCTGCCCGTGAAGAAGCCGGGACATTACGCCCTCTCCGTCGGCCTGGTCCGTTACCGCACGTTCGGCACGTTCCAATTTCTGATGGATGGCAAGGACGTCGGTGATCCCGTGGACATGTATGGCCACCCCGAAGCGGACGCGGCGTCGCCCTTCACCGTCACCCTGGGCACGTCCAGCCTCGAGGCCGGCGACAGAATCCTGGCGTTGCGCCTCGTGGGGACGAATCCGAATACGGTCATGCCGAACCATGGCGCCGGCATCGATTGGATCCGCCTGACGCCCGTGGCCGCGCCGCCCAAACCGGGCAGGAACGAGTGAGCCGGCAAGAGGGGTTGCTAGGGGACATCTGGGGACATGTACCGCAGGTACGTGTCCCCTTGTCCGTCACCTGGAGCGAATGACAAGGCCTTCCGGCCTCCGCTACCATTATTGGCGCTCCGGGTCCCGAAGCCCGGGAGACAGACGAGTATCAATGCACCGAACGGGACGAACGCTGGCAGCCTGTCTGCTGGCCGCCGCGCTGCTGCCGGCCGCGCTGGCCGGTCTCGAGGGCGGGGCGATTCGAGGCCGGGTGCTCTTGGCTCCCGGGCGTGAGGCCGCTTCCGAGGTCCTCATCACCGTCTCCCCCGTCCGGCCCGAGACCCTCAGCGGCCCCGACGGCGCGTTCGTCATTCCCTCGCTGCCGGCCGGCCGCTACACCCTGCGGTTCCAGCGGACAGGACTGGTCAGCCGCGAGATCATCGTCGACGTCGGTCCGGGGGAGACGGCCGAGCTCGACGTCCTGCTCGAGCCGACCCGCCTGACCTTGCACGAGGAGATCACGGTCACGGCCGAGCGCGGCCTCGAAGCCTCCTTCGAATCGCCGGCCGCCGTGAACACGCTCTCGGCCCGCGATCTCGCCGGGCAATGGCCCAGGACCGCGCCCGAGATGCTCCCGGAGGCGCCCGGCGTCTGGCTCCAGAAAACGAACCACGGCGGCGGGTCGCCCTTCGTGCGGGGCCTGACGGGGAACCAGGTCCTTACCCTGGTCGACGGCATCCGCCTGAACAACTCGACCTACCGCTACGGGCCCAACCAGTACATCAATACCATCGACCCTTATTCCCTCGACAGGATCGAGGTCCTGCGCGGCGGCGTCTCGACCCTCTACGGAAGCGACGCCATCGGCGGCACCCTGCACTTCCTCTCCGCCTCGCCGGGGCTGGCGGCGGCCGGGACCGAGTTCCACGCCGCCGGGCGCGGCAAGCTCGCCGGCGAAGGCATGGAATCGTCCGGCCGGCTGGACCTCAGGCTCCGGACGCCGCAATGGGGCCTCATCGGCGGCGTCTCGCTGCGCTCGTTCGGCGACCTCCGGGCCGGAGGCGGCCTCGGCGTCCAGTCCCCCAGCGGCTACGACGAGACCGCGGCGAACCTGAAAGGGCTGTTCAAGCTCGGCGACGACCTCCTGCTCACCGCGGCTTTCCAGTCCGTCCGCCAGCCCGAGGTGCCGGCCTACGACCAGGTGGCCCAGCGCGGCTACGCGCGCTACGTCTTCCGCCCGCAGGAAAGACACCTGTCCTATCTGAGGCTGACCTCCTTCTCCTCGAAGCCCCTCTGGCGGGAGATCGAGGCCACCGTCTCCTGGCAGGAGTCCGACGAGGGACGGGAGCGGCAAAAGGAGGCCAGCGACCTCGTCGTCGCCGAACGCGACCGGGTGACGACCCTGGGCCTCCAATTCAGGCTCCGGAGCGAGCCCCGCAGTGCGTGGAGCCTGACGACGGGAGTCGATATCTACTCTGACCTCGTCCGGAGCGCCGCCGCGGAAACGGACTTGGCCACTGGCACGACCGTCGAGAAACGGGGGCTCTACCCCGACCGGGCCAAGGCGTTCGACCTGGCGATCTATCACGCCCAGAGCCTCGACGTCCGGCGCTTCGGGCTGAGGGCCGGGGTCCGCTGCGACCTCGTCAGCATCCGGGCCCGGGACGGGTTCTTCGGCGACACGTCGATATCCCCGGCAGCCCTGGCCGGGCACTTCTCCGCCCTCTACCGGGTGAGCGGGACGCTTCACGCCGTCTTCAACCTCAGCCGCTCCTTCCGGGCCCCGAACATCAACGACCTCAGCACCTTCGGCCTCTTCGACTACGGCATCGAGGTCCCGGTCCCGGGCCTGCGGCCGGAATATGGCACGACCATGGAGGCCGGGGCCAAATCCAAGGGCGACCGCTGGGCCTGGGCCCTCTACGTCTATCGCACCCGGCCTGGGCTTCGTGAAGAAAGCCGACGTCACCCAGGGGCCGTTCCGATGGCTCACGGTGGCCTCACCAGAGGACCCGGACGGCACGGAGCTGCAGCTGGCGCTCAACGACAACCCGGCGGCCAAAGCCTACCAGCAGGCGATGTTCCAGCAAGGCCAGCCCGCGGCCATGTTCTACACCGACGACGTGCAGCGGGAATACGACCGGATGAAGGCGGCGGGCGCGGAGTTCACCATGCCGCCGACCAAAGTCACCGGCTCGACGATCGCCGTGCTGAACGACACCTGCGGCAATCTCATTCAGGTCACGCAGCTGATGCGCAGGTAGGTCGGACGTTCAGCGGCGGGATTCGCTTGCGCCTTCCACCCTCCTCACCGATCCCCGCGCCTTTCGCCCGGGCCGTCCGGTCGAACCCGGAGACATCCCGCATCATCGGCCGGCGGAAGTGGGTTTCCTCAGCCGGTTCCATAGAAATGAGGATAGAGATCCTGTTCGGAGATGAAACGAAGGGCCTGATGATAGATCGCTTGAACGGTTCCGGGTGCGAGCTCCCGGTGGAGGGGAACCGTTAGGATCTGGGACGGGCGGCCTTCGAGCTCGCGTTTCAGCTTGGCGTGGCTGCCCCGTATCGAGACCACCAAGAAGCCAAACGTCTGAAGGATCCGGAGGATCTGCCTGGCGGATAGACGCCTAAGCCTTGGCATCGCCTGACAAGTTCTCTTCGTAGGTCACCGCGATCCGGGGAGACGCCGACAGGCCGAACGCCCTGGGATCCTCGCCCTCGAGATGAAGCCGTACCGCTTGCCTGAGATTCGTCATGAGCTCGTCGAGCGATCTCCCTTGAGTGACCAGGGCCAGCTCCAGGCTTTCGGCGACATAGAACCCTCCGGAACGGCGCGCCACGACATGGATCGTGTCGTGCGCGGGGCCGGCCGCGGCATACGCAGACGGGCTTTCCGCGATCCCTCCGGCCGGCTTCCTTTCGGCGCGATAGGGAGAGAGGATCACGTACTCGCCCCGGCCCGAGCGCCGGAAATAGTCCCATTTGTGCGGGTGGTTCTTCGGGGCATTGACGCAACACCGGCTGACGACGTGGGTGCGGACCGAGCTCGGGTTCAAGTGGGGCAGGGCGTGGACGATGTCGGCGACCCGAAAGGATCGTTCCCCGCGTTCGCCGCAGATCCGCCGGGCCGTCGATAGCACTTCCTCATGAATAGCCATGGCCTTTTAACCTCGAGAGCATGATAACACTTGATAATATATATTGTCAAGTTGACACTTGTCATCGGTGACGGTTTTTCATCCACGGCTGGAAGGCTGATTCCAGCGGGCGGCGGCGGTGGCCAGAGCCGGAACCGATCGCGAGGGGATCTGGAGCCCGCGGGAGTGCCGCTCGCGGGACCGGTCAACGCGATCGCCTATATCGCCTGGGCGGCCTGGCTTATTCTCGCCGGCGTGTCTATCCTGCGCGACCGAGATTGAGCCGCGCCGGGTGCCGGTCTTGCTGACCCGCCCGCGGCCGCCGCGGCCGGCATGGATCCAATAGGCTATTTATGCCAAGATCAAATTCGGCTACATGGGTCAACTGATCGAATCAAGGGCCCTTGCATTACCCTCGGTTCTTTGCGAAGCTACGGTTCTGGGGGATAAAGGAAAACCTCAGGAAAAAGGCGACAGCATGACGGTTATAACTGAGCGGTTGGGGTATCCGCGGGCCGCGGCGATCTTCCTCGGCTTCACGGCCTATTTCTATCTGCTCGTTCTTCTTCTGATCCCCTGGCTCAGGGCCAACTTCGCGTTGAACCCCGCCCTGCATTGGTTCATCACAGGCTATTGCCTCTTTGTCCCCCTGTTCGCAAGCGCGCTTCTGTTGGCGAGGGGCCGAGGACAAGCTTCGATCAGGGCGGCCCTGGCGGTCAAACCGCTCAGCCGCAGGGATTGGAGGTATGCTTTGGGCGGCACCCTGCTGTGTTTCATATTATCCGCCGGCATCATGGGCGCCGCGCCCGCCGCCGCCGGCTTCTTGGGCACGCGGCCGCTCGATCCTACCCCGCGGTTCATGTCCTTCGAGCCTTTCGACGGCGGCGAGCGGCTGTTGCTCCTGGTTTGGCTGCCCATGTTCGCCCTGAATATCCTGGGAGAGGAACTGATGTGGCGCGGGTATATCCAGACCAGACTGGAGGGCCGATGCTCCTGGCTGTTCATCTCCTTGTTCTGGTTGGTC
>Ga0209592_1000327_pt1 | contig 13976 bp, 9 predicted proteins | sample PPLLak2March2015_2_FD_187251 | JGI IMG/M metagenome (GOLD analysis project Ga0209592, IMG submission 187251) | Freshwater sediment microbial communities from Prairie Pothole Lake near Jamestown, North Dakota, USA - PPLs Lake P8 Core (3) Depth... | ecosystem: Environmental > Aquatic > Freshwater >... | reverse complement strand
ACACCGGTCCACATCGAGACCACCTCGGCAATATCCTCCGCCGAGACGGTCGGGCTGTTGGCCCGGTCCCAGCCGGTGCGCAGGCGCTCGAGCTGCTGCTCCAACGCTTCCTGGCGCTCCAGGTAGTCCTGGGCATCGTCGTAGCGGTTATCTTCCAGGGCCAGGGCGTGGTTCTGGCGCACCTCGCGCAGCTGCTGCATCAGGTCCTTCGCCGTCTGGGCAGCCGGGCTCTTGTACATGCGCACGCGCGAGGATGACTCATCGATCAGGTCGATGGCCTTATCCGGCAGGAAGCGCTCGGTCACGTAGCGGGCCGAAAGGTGCACAGCCGCATCCAGGGCGTCGTCGGAGATCGTCAGGCGGTGGTGCTCTTCGTACGCGCCGCGGATGCCGCGCAGGATTGCCAGCGTCTCGTCCTCGGACGGCTCTTCCACCATGATAGGCTGGAAGCGCCGCTCCAGGGCGGCGTCGCTCTCGATATGCTTGCGGTACTCGTCCAGCGTGGTTGCGCCGATCACCTGCAGCTCGCCGCGCGAGAGGGCCGGCTTGAGGATATTGGCGGCGTCGACCGACGATCCGGCCGCACCGGCGCCGACCAGCATATGCACTTCATCGATAAAAAGGATCGCCCCGGAGGCTTTCAGCTCGTCGATCACGCGCTTGAGGCGTTCTTCGAACTGGCCCCGGTACATGGTGCCCGCCACCAGCGATCCTACATCCAGCTGCAGCACGCGCTTGCCCAGCAATGGGGTGGGCACGTCAGCCTCGACGATGCGCTGGGCCAGGCCCTCCACGATGGCGGTCTTGCCCACGCCCGGCTCGCCGATCAGGGCGGGGTTGTTCTTGGTGCGGCGGGCCAGGATCTGGATCACGCGTTCGATCTCCATCTGGCGCCCGATCACCGGGTCGAGCTTTTCTTCCTCAGCCAGGGTGGTCAGGTCGGTTGCCAGCTGGTCCACCATAGGGGTCTTGGGTTTCTGCTGCTCCTTGCCGGCAGCTTTCTGCTCGGTTTGGGCAGTGCTGGTGCGGCGGGAGGCGCTGCTCTCCTGGAGCACCCGGCGGGTCTGGCGGCGGATTTGCTCGGGGGTGACGCCCAGCTTGCGCAGCACGTCAATAGCCACCCCTTCTCCGTAGCGCACCAGTCCCAGTAATAGATGTTCTGTGCCAATATAATGATGGCCCATGCGGCGGGCCTCTTCGACGGCATACTCCAGTACCTGCTGGGTGCCGGGAGAAAGATCGAGCTTGCCTCCCCGGTACTGACCGGTCCCGGTCAGGCGTTCGACAATCTCCTGTACCCGTTCGGACTCCAGACCCAGCTCACGGAGCACACGCCCGGCGACACCCCCCTCCTCACGGATCAAACCGAGGAGCAGGTGTTCGGTGCCAATGTAGTTGTGGCGCATTCGTTCGGCTTCCTGGTGGGCCAGGCTCAACACCCTGCGCGCCCTCTGCGTAAAACGCTCCATGCCAGCCAAGGCAATACCTCCTAATTTGGCCTTACGCAGTTGGTGAGATCCGAACTGCGTAACTTCTACTAATAGTAAATAGCTCAAACAACGAGCAACGGCTTTGCTTAGACATTTAGTCCAATTGGATTCTACCAGAGTTTAAAATGCATGCACTCGATTCGGGATTGCCAATCGTCAAGATTAATAGAAATCTAACCCGAAGTCTTCTCAAAAAATGGTTCGTTGGGGTGTTCCAGTTTTTGAGACAGCCTGCATAACAAAAGCGCACCCTTAGCAGGTGCGCTCTGGTTAAGCCGCTTCACGTGCGTGGCTATTCGGGGAGATCCTCTTCGGCCTCTTCTGCCGGTGGAATCTCCTCTGGCTCATCTGCAGGCTCGGGTTCGGGTTCGGGCTCAGGCTCGGGTTCAGGCTCAGGCTCAGGCTCAGGCTCCGGTTCAGGCTCAGGCTCCGGTTCAGGCTCGGGCTCGGGTTCAGGCTCTGCCTCGGGTTCGAGCTCAGCTTCTGGTTGAGCTTCGAGCTCGGCTTCGGGTTCAGCTTCTAACGCGGCCGCCTCTTCAGGGGCAGCGGAAGGCTCTTCCTTGGCCTCCTGCATCACCTCTACCTCTTCGGAGAGGGTTATTTTCCAGTCCAGATCGGAGTAGGCAGCCGAGTCCACTTTGCGCAGACTCAAGCCAATCCGGCGTCGTTCCGGTTCGATCTTGATCACCCGCAGGGTCACCTGGTCGCCCTCTTTGACCACCTCCTTGGGGTGGTTGATGCGGTGCTCGCTCAGCTCGGAGACGTGGATCAAACCTTCCAGATCGTCGTCCAGGCGGGCAAAGGCGCCGAACTTGGTCAGGTGGGTGATTTTGCCCTCGATCAGCATACCCTCTTTGAGAAACTCCACGCGCCTGACCCACGGATCGGGCTGCAGCTGGCGGATCGACAGGCCGATGCGTTTGCGCTCGCGGTCGATGCTGATCACCTTGACTTCCACTTCCTGCCCCACCCTCAGCACCTCATTAGGGTGCTGGATGCGGTCCCAGGAGATCTCAGAAAGGTGCACCAATCCGTCGGCGCCGTCGATGTTGACGAACGCACCAAAATCTGCCACGCTGGTCACGCGCCCCTTGCGCACGTCGCCTTCGGTAAGCCCTTCCAGCAGGCGATCTTTGAGGGTTTCACGCGTCTCCTGCAGCGCCGAGCGCTCGGAGAGGATCAGGCGGCGGCGCTCACGGTCCACCTCGATGACGCGCGCGCTCATCGGCTCCCCGACCATCTTACCCCAGCGCTGGTCCGGCGTATCCCCGGAGAGATTCGCCCTGCGCACCAGACTGATCTGCGAGGCCGGTACGAAGCCGCGCAGGCGGCCCAGCGGCACCAGCAGTCCGCCTTTATTGAAGCCAATGATCTTGCTCTGGAAGGTCTCCGCAGAAGCCAGTAGCGCCTCTGCCAGCTCCCAATCCTTCTCCTCACGGGCACGCACATAAGAGAGCACCACATTCCCATTGGCATCTTCCGGGGTTAGCACATACACCGGGATTTCCATCCCAACATGGAATGTCTCGCGCTCTTCGTAGGGGATCTGCTCCAATTCTCGACCAGAGATCACACCTTCGGACTTTGTGCCAACGCTGACCAGGATCTCGTTTTCGCCGATGGTGGCGATAAACCCTGTGCGGACTTCTCCCTGCTTGGGGAAATCCAAACTCAGGCCCTGCTCTTCCAACAGAGTCTCCATCGATGAGTTGTCTTGGGTTCCCTGCTGTTCTCCTTGGCTTACCTCAGGCTGCTCGTTGTTGGGCTCCTCCCCCCCCTGCCCAGTGTGGATATCATTTTGATCCATAAAAATACGTGCTCCAGATTCCGGTTAAGATATGGATCGAATTATAAAGCGGATAGACGAAGTTGGCAACCTTTGTGAAAAGGTTGAGAGTGGATTATAATCGAAACCCGAGGGAAACGAATGCCGCCCATCTACCCATTTACCGCCATTGTCGGGCAAGACCGTATGAAACGCGCTCTGGTTCTGAACGCCGTTGACCCGCGCATCGGAGGGGTGCTGATCCGCGGTGAGCGCGGCACTGCCAAATCCACCGCGGCGCGCGCCCTGGCAGCCCTGCTGCCTTCGGTAGCAGTGGTCAGCGACTGCCGCTTCGGCTGCGATCCCGATCGCCCGACCACCTGGTGCACGGAGTGCCGCGAGCGCTCGGAGCGAGGCGAAGCGCTGCCGGTGGTGCTGCGCGCTACACCTTTCGTCAACCTGCCCGTCTCAGCCACAGAAGACCGGGTGGTCGGTACGCTGGATATTGAGAAAGCCATCCAGAAAGGCGAGCGCCACTTCGAGCCCGGCGTGTTGGCGGCTGCCAACCGCGGCCTGCTGTACATCGATGAAGTCAACCTGCTGGACGATCACGTGGTCGATCTGCTGCTCGATTCGGCCGCCATGGGCATGAACATCGTCGAGCGCGAGGGCATCTCCTTCGCCCACCCGGCGCGCTTCATCCTGGTGGGCACCATGAACCCCGAAGAAGGCGACCTTCGCCCGCAGCTGCTGGACCGTTTTGCCTTATCGGTGGAGATCCACGGCATCCGCGATGCCCGTGAGCGAGTCATGATCATCGAGCGCAACCTGGCGTACGAGGGCGCCTCCGATGATTTCCGTAAAATGTGGATGCCAAAGGAAGAGGAGCTTTCACACCAGATCGAACAGGCGCGCACCCTGGTGGACAAGGTGGAGTACACCCGCCGCGATCTGCTCTCGATTGCTGCCTTGAGCGCGTCATTGAACGTCGATGGTCACCGCTCCGACCTGGTGATCTTGAAGGCCGCCCGCGCCCACGCGGCCTTCGAAGGGCGCACCTCCATCACCGATCGCGATATCGCCCTGGCCGCCGAGCTGGCCCTGCCGCACCGCATCAAGCGCGGCCCCTTCTACCAGTCCGAGATGAGCATGGAAGACCTGCAAGAGCGCATCGAGCAGCTCCAGGGCGCCACTTCCAACGCGGCTGAGTCCGAGCTGGCGCCTGGCGACCAGCAGCAGGAGGGGGGCGAAAAAAAAAAGAAGTGAGCCCGGAGGTTCAGGAAGAGGCCTCTAACCAGAAGCCTTCCGAACCGGCTGCCCAGCAGGTCTTCGACACCGGCACTGCCAACTGGTGGCAGGGCGGCGAAAAAGTCAAGATCGGCTCGACCTTCATCCCCCGCCGCATCGAAAATCCCATCGATCGCATCTCCCGCCGGCAGAGCGGGCGGCGCTCGCAGTCGCATACCGAGCGCAAGCGCGGCCGCTATATCCAGGCCCGCCCCTCGCCTGGCAAGGTGGATGACCTGGCCTTCGACGCCACCCTGCGCGCCGCCGCCCCGTTCCAGAAGCAGCGCAGCGAGCAGCGGAAGAAGGTCGCCTTCGCCATCCGCTCCGGCGATTACCAGAAGAAGGTGCGTATCAAGAAGACCGCCAACCTGGTGCTGTTCGTGGTGGACGCCTCCTGGTCGATGGCGGTCGCCGAGCGCATGGCAGCTACCAAGGGCGCCATCCTGTCGCTGCTCACCGACGCCTACCAGCGCCGCGACCGGGTTGGGCTGGTGGTCTTTCAGAAAGATCGCGCCACGCTGGTTCTCCCGCCCACTAACTCGATTCAGCTCGCCCAGCGCGCCCTGGCGGATATCCCGGTGGGCGGCAAGACCCCCCTTTCCGCCGGGCTGTTCCTGGCCCACCAGATCATCGCCAAAGAGCGCATCGTCCACCCGGATGTGATGCCGCTCATCATCCTGCTCACCGACGGGGCCGGCAATGTATCTATGGGCAGCCTGCCCCCGCAGGAAGAGTGCCACAGCATCGCCCGGGGAATTGCGGACGATGATATCCGCAGCGTGGTGATCAACATGGAGCACGCCGCCTTCGATCAGGGGCTGGCCCAGGCCCTGGCAGAACACCTCGAAGCCCCCTGTTACACGCTTAACGAGTTGAAAGCCGAAGCGCTCTACCAGAAGGTGCGCGAGGAGATGGCTAGCTAAATGTCCAAACTTGCTTCCCGCCTGGATTATTTTTCTGACTCCGTGATCGGCGAGATGAACGTGCTCGCCGACCGGATTGGGGCGATCAACCTGGCCTCCGGCTTCCCCGATTTCGACCCGCCGGCTGAACTGCTGGAGGCTGCCCAGCGCGCCCTGCGCGATGGCTTCAACCAGTACGCCATCCCCTGGGGATCGCCGAATCTGCGCCGCGCCCTGGCAGACAAGCAGACCCGCTTCATGGGGGTGGAGATCGACCCCGAAGAGCACATCACGGTCACCACCGGCAGCACCGAGGCCATGATGGCGGTCATGCTGGCGATATTCAATCCCGGCGATAAAGTCATCCTGTTCTCGCCCTATTACGAGAATTACGGGCCGGATATGCTGGTCGCCGGCGCCGAGCCGCTGTTCGTCTCGCTGCGCCTGCCGGACTTCAGCCTCGATCCGGATGAGCTGCGCACCGCCTTTCGGCAGGGCGCCAGGGCGCTGATCCTGACCAATCCTTCCAACCCCAGCGGCAAGGTGTTCAGCCCACACGAGCTGGGCGTGATCGCTTCGCTGGCCCAGGAATACGACGCCTACGTGATCACCGACGAGGTCTACGAGCACATCGTCTATCCTCCCTACCGACACACCTACATCGCCAGCCTGCCGGGTATGTTCGAGCGCACCATCTCGTGCAGCTCGCTCTCCAAGACCTATGCCATCACCGGCTGGCGCCTGGGCTATGCCATTGCCCCGCCCCACATCACAAACGGCATCCGCAAGCTGCACGATTATCTGACCCTGGGCACCGCTGCGCCGCTACAGGAAGCCGCCGTCACCGCCCTGCGCTTCCCCGATTCGTACTATGTAGACCTGCTGGACGAGTACACCCGCAAGCGCGATATCTTCCTCTCCGGGTTGGATGCCGCCGGGCTGAGCTATATCCGCCCCCAGGGGGCCTACTTCGTACTGGTGGATATCTCGCGCTTCGGGTTCAGCGATGACCGCGATTTCTGCGTCTGGGTGGCAGAAGAGATCGGAATTGCCTGCGTGCCCGGCTCGTATTTCTTCCGCCAACCGGTGAAGCACCTGGTGCGCCTCAACTTCGCCAAGCGTGACGAGACGCTCTACGAAGTAAACCGGCACCTGGCCAGACTGCCTGCCCGTCGATCTGGCTGAGAAGAATGTCATCCACGCCGGGGCAAATCAAACGGTGCGGCTGGCGGCTGGCTGCCATGCTGTTGGCGCTGACCCTTGCGGCCTGTTCCAGCGCTGCCGGGGATGACTTCCCATCTGCCTCTCCCACCGCGCCAGCAGCCGTGGACCTGCCGGCAGCAGCCACGCTGCCGCCCCCTGAAACCGCAGCCGTTGAGCCGGACTCCGGTCCCACCCCCCCGGCGACCGAGCCTACGGATAGTACCGCCGCCCTGCCCCTGCCGCACTACACCCTGACTGCCACTTTGAGCTACAGCCAACACCTGCTGCAGGTGGACGAGCGCATCCGCTACACCAACCGCTCCCCCGATTCCCTCCCCGACCTGCGCTTGATGGTCGACCCTCTCTACTACCCGGGCGTATTCCGCCTGGTCAGCATAGCGTGGGAGGGCGGTCAGCCGGTGGAGGACTATACTATCGAAAGCGGTCAGATCCAGGTGCCGCTCGCCGACCCGCTCACCCCCGGCGAGAGGCTGGATTTATCCATCTCTTACGAGCTGCACCTGCCTTCGCCGGTCCCATCCGAACAGGTCAGGCCGATCCCCTTCGGATATACCGCCCGCCAGACCAACCTGGTGGACTGGTACCCCTTCGTACCGCCCTACCAGCCGGGTCAGGGTTGGCTGGCCCACCAAGCGGGCTTCTTCGGCGAGCACCTGGTCTACGACCTGGCGGATTTCGACGTCAGCCTGCGCTTCAGCGACCCGTCGCCCGAACTGGTGGTCGCCGCCAGCGCTCCCGCCGAGCAGGACGGTGACTGGCGCCGCTACCGGCATACTGCGGCCCGTAATTTCGTCTGGTCCGCCAGCCACGAGTACCAGGTATTCACCAGCGTGGTTGGCGATACCACTGTGATGAGCTACGCCTTTTCCTTCCATACCACCGCCAGCGAAGCTGTGCTCCAGACCACCGCTGAGACCCTGACCCTGCTCGATGAGCTCTACACGCCCTACCCGCGCCGTCTGCTCAGCGTGGTCGAGGCCGACTTCCTGGACGGCATGGAATACGATGGGCTCTACTTCCTCAGCAATGGTTTTTATAACCTGTATCAAGGCTCGCCGGGAGAGTACCTGATCGCCATCGCCGCCCATGAGACCGCTCACCAGTGGTTCTACGCCCTGGTGGGCAACGACCAGGCGCTGGAACCCTGGCTGGACGAAGCCCTGTGCACCTACCAGGAGCGCATCTTCTACGAGCGCCTGCACCCGCAGTCCCTGGACTGGTGGTGGGCTTACCGGGTGAATTACTACGATCCGCGCGGCTGGGTAAACCGCAGCATCTACATCTCGCAAGGCTACCGCGCTTACCGCGATGCAGTCTACCTGAACGGCGCGGTATTCCTGGAAGAGCTGCGCAACCAGATCGGCGACCAGGCTTTCTTCGATTTTTTGCGCGATTATGTCCTTCAGAACCAGGGGCTGATCGCTACCGGAGAGCGCTTATTCGAGATACTGGGCCAGCACACCCAAGAAGATCTCTCGCCCTTGCTCTCCCGCTTTTTTTCGCCATAATTACCTTGTTACCTTAGTGGGTAGTCACCCGTTTGAGTGTTCGAGTATCTTGAATTATTATCATTCCGACAGGCGCCCTTTGCGACGAGGAATCCCTGCAAATAGAGTCTTACCGATGAGTGTCATAGGGATTCATCTCCCTTCGACTTCGCCTTTCGACTGCGCTCAAGACAAGCTCAGGGCAAGCCTTCACTGCGTTCAGGGTCGGAATGACATGGGCGGAGGCTGTTCGTGTTGAAATAGCGTACCTAGCAACTGGGTGTGTATAGAGATATATTAACCATAATATATATATTATCGTAGTCGTAGTAGAGCCTGGGGATATGTGGACAAAACGGAATAGTTAAGGAATCAGCCCTAGATGCGGGGGTGCGAGCGACGCGCATGCCTGTATAGGCGGGAGCAGCTGTCCGATTTTATCCCCTTGTGAAAATGATATAGAAGGGTGGTTTACCAGCCTCCCTGAGGTTCTCTACCGGTGAGCCGGCGTCGAACACGCATATAGGCACGGGTCAGATCGTACCCCTATATATGGGGGAGGCAGTTTTGCCATTCTTCGCACAAAAGATCGAGTTTTCCCCAAAACAGGGCACTTATCCACAGTTTTTACCAACTTATCCACAGGCACCAGATAAAATTGGAGTACTCCGGCTGGATTTGTACTCCTATATATGGGGGTAAAAAATTGGGTCTTGACAAAACAAACAAATTAGACTATCATCTAATTAGATGTTTGTCTAAGTTAGTTGTTTGTCTGTGTTAGATCAGCGTCTATTGGAAGGAGCCAGCCATGGAGGATCGGGATTTGTTCTACGCTAAGGAGTATCATAGCCGATTGGTAGCCATTTCTGATCAGGAACGAGCGCTGCGGGATTTGAGGCCTGCACGCCCTGGTCTGCGAGATATTGCTCTGCTGCACCTTGGGGATTCGCTCATTTCCCTGGGGCAGCGCATACGCTGTGCCAGCTGTTACGATCAGAAGGCTGAGCTGTCCCAGGAGTGCGCATGAGCAGCACCTCCCGACAGGCCCCCACCGCTGGCCAACCGGTCAGTCAACAAGATCCGCCCCGGCTGAGTTGGGATCACGGCACCGCCTACGATTTTTTCATGAGCCTATTGGTGCTTCACAATCCGGAGGATTACGGGCTGCGTCCTTCCTGGGCCGCAGGCGTGCGCTCCCGGCTGCCCCCAACCGAGCGAAAAATGCTCGAAGATCTCCACGATGATTTGTGGGTGCCGATGCATTGGATTTATACCCTGCCGGAGCCTAAGGATGCTGCCACGGTCCTCTGGGCGCTGCGCCAGATCCCGCCCGCTCAACGCCCGCTGACCCTGGTCAATATGTACGAGGTTTGCGAGATGGCCCCCCAGATGGAGCAAGCCCTCCGCAAAGTGGTCGATACGCGTTCCTGGGATCAGCACGATCTGGATATCTTCAAATCTTTCCTTGAAGGCCACAAGAAGCATCAGATGGTAAAGGACCTGCCCGCCTACCTGGACTGGTATGCTCGTCCGGATGAGCTCGGAGAGCTGATCTACTCAGCCTTGCTGACCTACTACCAGGTGTTCTTCGAAGAAGAAGAAAAGCGCATTGCTCCGGTGCTGGATGAGGGATTGTCGAATGCACAGAAGCTGGCGCAGGAGCTGTCGCTGCGGGACCTGCTGGCGGATCTATCTCAGGGCGTCCACATGGACATCAGTCCTGATGTGCGCGAGATCGTCCTGGTGCCGGGCTACTGGAACACACCCCTGATCGTGTTCCCCAGGATCGCACCGGACAAGCTGGCTATCATGTTTGGCACACGCCCGGCGGATATGTCGCTGGTTTCGGGGGAGCCTGTGCCGGATACCTTGCTGCGCATGCTGAAGGCGCTGGCGGACCCCACCCGCCTGAGTATCCTGCATTATCTGGGCAGCGAAACCCTGACCCAGGCGCAGCTTTCCCGGCGGCTGCGGCTGCGCGCCCCCACCGTGACCCATCATCTGACTGCCCTGCGCATGGCGGGCCTGGTCCATGTAACCCTGGAAGCCGGCGGCGAGAAGTTGTACGCTGCCCGCCTGGAGGCCATCCCGCCGCTGTGCGGTGCTCTCGAAAGGTACCTGACGGGCGGTTCGGGGGCAGGCAAAGCAGTGTCGAGGAGTGATTGAACTTCTATCACAGGCTGTATCGCGCCTCCGGCGAATATGTCGATAACATCCGGGCGTTCCAGCCGAACGCCCGGTTTTATCTGCTTAACGTAGTCGTCACCGGCGCGGCGATGGGGGTGTACCGCCTGCTGTTCAACTTCTATGTGCTAAGCCTGGGATTTGACGAGGCGCTGGTTGGCAATCTGGTCACCACCAGCAGCCTGACAGCCTTGCTGGTTGCCTTGCCGATGGGCTACCTGGCCAATTTCCTGGGGCGCAAAGCCTCCCTGGTGATCTCCGGCGCGCTGGTCAGCCTTTCCATCTTCGGGGTCGTGATCTGGCCGGTACAGCCAGTATTCTACGTAATGAACGTCATCAGCGGGGTTGGGCAGAGCCTGGCAGCCATTACCATGGCGCCCTTCCTGATGGAGAACAGCGGCGAGGCGGAGCGCACCTACCTGTTCAGCTTCAGCTCAGGCATACAGATGGCTATGGCCTCGGTCGGCAACTGGGTTGGCGGCTACCTGCCCACCTGGGTGGCGGCTTCAGCCGGGGTAACGCCGGTCAGCAGCACGGCTTATGCCGGTGCGCTGTTGGTCATCGCCGTTGTAGCCGTCGTGGGAATACTGCCATTGTTGTTCCTGCGCACCCCGCGCCTGGAGCGCATGGACCGCTCGATCTTTGCGCCGCTGACCTACGCCTCGCATCACCCTGCCCAGCTTGGCAAGCTGATCCTGCCCATGCTGCTCACCTCCATCGGGGCGGGTCTGATCATGCCATTTATGAATGTCTTCTTCCGCGTGGTGCACAACCAGCCCGACCCGGTAATCGGCACGTTGTTCGCCTGGGGGTCCCTGGCGATGGGCATCGGCCTGCTGATTGCGCCGCCTCTGGCGGACCGCATGGGCAAGATCCAGCTGGTGGTCGTCACCCAGGCGCTGTCCATCCCGTTCTTGATCCTGCTTGGCTTTGCGCCGTGGTTTTGGGTGGGCGCCCTGTCCTACTATATCCGCCTGGCATTGATGAACATGAGCACTCCGGTCTACCAGACATTCGTCATGGAGCAGGTGGAAGCGCCGGCGCGCGCCATGGTTGCCAGCCTGGTCAGTATGGCCTGGAACTTTGGCTGGGCTTTCAGCCCTACCATCAGCGGCTGGATGCAGGTGAATTACGGCTTCGGACCGCCGTTCCTGGGCACGATCATCTTATATGTGATTTCCGTGTATATGTACTGGAGCTTCTTCTGGCGGGATGCCAGGCAGCCCGTCTCGGTCCCGGTGATCGGGGATTAAGTTTACTCCCCCAGGTTTAGCAATTAACCGCATACAAGTTGCCTGAACAGGTGCACTGCACTTCGCAAGCGCATTGCACGTGTCAGCTTCGCCAGGAAATCGGATTATTTGGGTTGTTTATGTACTCCTAGATATGGGGGTCTCGATTGGGAGTGCTCATCCCTGATGGGTTAGAATAGAGCAATGACAAATTGTCCAAGTTGTAAGCAATCCAATACCCTCATCAATGCAGTAAACTGAATCGTTTACCGTACCCTCCAGAAGATCGCCTCAGGGCCGGGGGAAACATTCTGGATGATCATGGGCAGATACAACCTTGTTAATACAGCGACCTGCGTGGTGATCTGCACGGTAGCCGAGTACATCGTTGGACTGGTAAACGATGTGGCGGTGATCAATACCGTGTCGCTCGTGTACGGGAGGGCGTCCGCCGGGACCGTCACGGTCGCGGTGAAGGATTGGGAAAACCCAGGGGTGAGCGGGCCGACCAGGCCCGTCGAGGGTGCTGTCTCCCAGTTATGCGTGCCCAACGCCAGGGTGTAAGTATCGGTCAGGGTGGTGAAGTTATACAGCCGAAGTGTGTACTCTACCATCGCTCCAGGCGCGCCGGAACCTAATGGGTCCGGAGGGTGGATCGCAACCCCCTTTTCGAGCTCGAACGAGCCGATATCGCAAATGAGCTGACCGTCCTCGTTTCCATCCAAAGGCCGCGGGATGCCACGCTGGTCGATGGGTGGGCAGGCACCGTTATCGCCGGTATCGATCGCCGGGCTGCCTTGTAGCAGGGCGTGCGTCCAGGTGGAGCCGCCGTTGTCCTGTAAGGGACCAAGTAGCGGGTCCGTATTGGGCATGGAGTATTTGGCGGGGTCTAAGCCGCAGGTATCTGCATCTTCGAGGTTGTAACCTGCGTCCTTGATTGGATAATCGGCGGCGCAGTTGCCGCCGGATAGGCTACCGGCGATGATGTTGCTGCTCAGTTTGGCATCAGGTGGGTTAACAGACCACATTCCGTTGTAGATTCCCCCCCCGGAACCTGCGCTGTTTCCCCACAGGGTACTGTTGGTGATGGTCATCTTGCCACTGAAATTATAGATGCCGCCACCCCAACCTGTGTCGTACCCTGAACCTGCGCTGTTCCCCGACAGGGTGCTGCTGGTGATCGTCAATGTGCCAAGGTAGTTTAAGATGCCGCCTCCCCAAGCTGCATAATCGTCTGCGATGTTGCCTGTCAGGGTGCTGTTGATGATGGTGAGTGTGCCATACTGGTTGGCGATACCAGCCCCACTGCCGTAGTCTGCACGATTGTCTGATAATGTGCTGTTGGTGATGGTCAGCGTTCCATGGGAAATGTAGATACCCCCACCCGCCAGATTTGCGCCGTTACCCGAAAAGGCGCTGCTGGCGATCGTTAGCGTGCCAGAGATGCCGATATAGATGCCGCCACCCATGTCATCTACACTATTATTCGACAGGGAGCTGCTGGTGATGGTCATCATGCCGCTAGCACCGTAGATGCCGCCACCATCGTATGCACTGTTGCCCGACAATGTGCTACTGATGATGGTCAGCGTGCCAAAGTTGAAGATGCCGCCACCCAACCCATATCCATCTTCCCTGGTGCTGTTGCTTGAAAGAGTGCTGTTGATGATGGTCAGTTCGCCTAGGAAGTTGCAGATACCAGCCTCGCTACCGTGGTCTGCACGGTTATCTGATAGGGTACTGTTGATGAGGGTCAGCGTGCCCTCGTTGAAGATACCGCCGCCGTTTTCCTCAGCAAATTTTACATATCCATCGGAAACGGTTAGGCTCCTCAACGTGATCTCAGTGTCGGTGTTAATGTAGAATACACGCGCCCTGTTGTTGCCACTCACCGTGATAGAGCTTCCCCCATCGATCACCAGTGACCCGCCCGCCGTCACCGAGAGTTGGTTAGTTACTGTGATCGTGCCGGCGACGTCAAAGGTGATCGTGTCAGTGATGACGTCATCCCCGGCTGGGCAAGCGTCCACATACTGGTTGGTGTTGGCAGCGGCAATCGCTTCACGCAGCGAGCAGTCGCCGTCAATCAGTCCATCGTCATCCAGCGTGTCCACAACAATGCCAGTTTGAGGGTTATCTGGCTTCTCGGCCTTTGCCATAGCGCTGGATAATCCAAAGAGCAGCGCGCTCAAACCCAGCATAGCGATCCCAATCGACAAGGCAACAAAGAGGATGTGCTTCATTTCGCTCCTCCTTCTCAATCGGCAACTTTAATATAGCACAATTTTCTCACTTTACTTTCCGCTAACTGAACGAGCGGATTAAAGGGGCAATGGGCCCCAAACATGGTAAGCTTGTTTTGACCAAACATCCAACCATGAGGTGAGCCCATTACCGCTATC
>Ga0209592_1000323_pt1 | contig 14019 bp, 8 predicted proteins | sample PPLLak2March2015_2_FD_187251 | JGI IMG/M metagenome (GOLD analysis project Ga0209592, IMG submission 187251) | Freshwater sediment microbial communities from Prairie Pothole Lake near Jamestown, North Dakota, USA - PPLs Lake P8 Core (3) Depth... | ecosystem: Environmental > Aquatic > Freshwater >... | reverse complement strand
CACGATTCGAAGCTCGTCCTCGCCCTCGAGATGTTCGAGCGGGATGTTCAAGATATCCTCGACGCTTACTTAAATGGGAAAATGTCAGAAAAGAAATTTCTAAAGCAATCTCGTCCCTGGCCGAACTACCCGAGGGATTACCGGCCGCTCATTGAGTTCGCGAAGAGAAAACGAGTGCCAGTGATCGCAGCGAATGTTCCGCGGAGGGCTGCGGCTGCCGTGGCGATGGCAAATCAGGTTACGTCAGAGGTCATGGGGGAGGACACGAGATATCTACCCAAAACGTTACACCTCAAATCAAAGGATTATTACGAGCGCTTCGCCTCCTCGATGGAAGAAATGCCCCATTTCGCTCCCATGAAAGGGATGAAAGTGGAAGGGCTGTACAAGGCACAGGTCCTCAAGGATTCTGTAATGGCGGCCTCCATCGAGCCTTTCCTGGACCGTCGTATCCTCTTCTGCTGTGGGCACTTTCATTCCGATTACCACCTCGGCATTCCTTATCAACTCCAGAGGAATCATCCAGAACTCAAAATCGCAGTGATCGCCATGGCTTCATCGGTGGAAAAGCTTCTCATGAAAGACCGCTCAAAGGTAGCTGATTTTATCTGGGTCGAAGAATAAAAGGATGGACTATTTTTTATCCAAAGCGAGAACTTTTTCCCAGAGATCGACGGCAAACAATTGGGCATGACCGCAATAATCACAAATCGACATTTTGAGTACGCGTTTTCCAACCGGCTTCATAAAATTAGATCCGGCATCGGATTCAATATAATTTCCCCTTCCACAAACTTTGCATTGTAGTTTCAACGTTGGGTCAACGACATCCGCATGGCTATCGATCAAAGATAAGACTTCATCAACCTTTTCGAGAAGTCCCGTTGCATCCGGAAGGCAATCCTTTTCAGATTCGACGATGCATTTGCTGAAGAGGTAATTTGCCAATCGGATGGAGTGCCTATTGGGAAATTTCGTCTCTAGGTTGAATTCCGGTTGATCGTAATGCCAAAGAGGAAGGTTGGGTGATCCTGAAACCATTGACCACAACAGCTTGCCTAAACAAAATACATCGAAGGACGGGTCAATCTCATCGATCCGGAGAGACAGGGCCCAGGGAGGGGTCCAGTCGCCCCTTCCTACCGTTTCCCAGGTCTTAGAGATCCTCGTGTAACTCTCATCGATAAAGAATACCAAACCGAAATCTCCGAGAACCAACTCATCGTTACGGCCAACGAATACATTTTGTGGCTTGATGTCCCGATGCACAAAGCCCTTTTTATGTAATTCAGAGACCCCCTCCACAAGCTGCCGAAATGCCTTGAGGGCCCTTGGAAACTCTCCGACATACGTATGGAGGTGCTTATCGAGTGATCCTTTCGGATAAAATTTCGACACAAACCACCTTGAGTCTTGGTCCGTATCCAGAATTTCGAGAAGATTGGGGTGTGAGATACTGGCCATTGCTTTGATCTCGCGTTTGATTCGGTCTTGCACCCGGTCTGCACCTTTCGCCTCCTTGGGCTTATGCAATACTTTTAAGGCACCCTGATTCTCAGGTTCCTCCATTTGAAAAAGATCAAGCATGGCCCATCTGAATAATTCGAAAAATTTTTTTCGAGTTTCAATCTTATCGGATGAGACTAAACCGTGAAGCGCGTTTTCAATATCGGGGCGAATTTGCCCGTCGATGTCGAATTCTTTCGTGTCGATCACACGGTAAACTCTGCCCTGGTCTCCTTGCCCGAGGATGGCAACAATTTTCCACCGGTATTTATAATCCATTTTGTTCTCCTTCGGATAAAAGCGTAGCCTCTTGAACGGGTTCTATTCATTGCCTGTGTGAATTTTAAACAATTTACAAATTCTGGATGAAAAAGTCAAATCTCCTGAGGAAAGGTTTCCAACGGCAGTGCGCCAAGAGATCAAGTCTTGGTTCGATGTTGATAGGGAAGTTTCTACGCGAGATCCATCTGGAAGGGGAGGGGGTAATCCCCGGTAAAACAAGCGTAGCAGAACTGTTCGGCATCTTCCCGCATGCACTTTTTCAAACCTTCTAAAGTTAAATAATGTAAGGAGTTTGCATTAATAAACTTCTGAATCTCCTTGATCTTGTGGGAGGAAGCGATCAACTCTGATTTCTTGGGCGTGTCAATGCCAAAGAAGCAGGGATGGGTGATGGGTGGAGAGCTGATTCTGACGTGAACTTCTTTAGCGCCAACACTTCGAAACATCTTGTTGATCTTTCGGCTGGTGGTTGCCCGGACAATGGAGTCATCCACCGTCGTAATCTTCTTGCCTTTCAACACGTCTCTTACCGGGTTCAGCTTGATCTTCACGCCGAAGTGTCGAATTCGTTGTTCGGGTTCGATGAACGTCCGTCCGATATAATGATTCCTTATCATTCCGAGTTCCAGAAGGGTCTTCGATTGAGCCGCATAGCCCAATGCGGCCGGGAACCCGGAATCCGGGATAGGAACGACCATGTCTACCGCAGCGGGTGATTCCATTGCGAGTTGGGCCCCAAATGATTTTCTGACCGCATAAACATTTCTGTTGAAAAGGAAACTGTCCGGCCGGGCGAAGTAGATAAACTCAAAGATGCATTGGTGGGGTTGTTTACGGGGAAAAGGTTTGAACGATTTCATCCCCTCTTCATTCATCAAAAGAATTTCGCCGGGCTCAACCTCCCTCACAAACCTGGCTCCGATGAGGTCAAAGGCGCATGTCTCAGAGGCAACGACAGGCGCGCCCTTAAGTTGACCGAGAACCAAAGGCCTGAAACCAAAAGGATCTCTGGCTGCGATCATCTCGTTCTCCGTCAGGATGAGCAAAGAGTAGGCTCCTTCGACCTGTTTGAGGGCATGGACCGTTCGCTCGACGAAGCTTTTCTCTTTGGAACGAGCAATGAGGTGAACGATGACCTCGGTATCCATATTCGACTGGAAAATGGATCCTTTGGATTCGAGTTCGCTTTTGATAAAAAAGGCATTGGTCAGGTTACCGTTGTGGGCAATGGCCAGGCTTCCCTTGTAATAATCCACAGAAAAAGGTTGCGCATTTTTGAGCTCGCTTGAACCAGCGGTTGAATATCGGACATGACCGATAGCGTTTTTTCCAGAGAGTTTCTTCAGAATATCTTGAGTGAAGACCTCAGAGACCAATCCCATCTGGCGGTAATGATGGAGTCGTCTATTGTCTGAAGAGACGATCCCTGCGCTCTCCTGACCGCGGTGCTGAAGGGCATAGAGGCCGAGATAGGCGAGATTGGATGCTTCCAGATGATTATAAATCCCAAAAATACCGCACACGGGTTCACCTCATGAGGAAAATGTCAAATATCGAAGCTCAGACTTCAAGTGAAATCTGAGGGCCAAGATCAAAAACTAATTCTAGAATTTGGGTTTCAAAATTCATTTGATCCCGCTTTAGCGGGGGGTTTTGAAATGTGGAGTTAAGACTTGTCATCGTACCCTCTTGGATGGTTTTTGTGCCATTTCCAGGCGGTCTCAACAATCGTTTCAAGATCAGGGAAGTTGGGAGCCCATCCCAGTTCTTTTCTAATCTTTTTCGAACTGGCCACCAGCCGGGCGGGGTCCCCCGGTCTCCTTGGGGAATCCACCGAAAGAATCTTCCTGTTAGATATTTTTCTCACCGTTTCAATCACTTCTCTCACTGAAAATCCATTCTCATTTCCCAGATTATAAATTCCAGAAATCCTCTTTTGCTCTAATTTCTCAAGGGCGAGTATGTGGGCATGGGCAAGATCAGTGATATGGATATAGTCGCGGATGCAAGTTCCATCGGGAGTAGGGTAGTCTGTGCCAAAAACAGGAACTGAGGTTCCATTCAGAGCTGCTTTGATCACAAGTGGGACCAGATGGGTTTCCGGAGAGTGATCCTCGCCATACTCACCGGACGGATCCGCCCCTGCGGCATTGAAGTATCTGAGAGAGATGAAGTTTAGTTTGCCTCCATCATGATAAGCCTGTAAAACTTTTTCGAAAATCCATTTTGTCTCCCCATATGGATTCATAGAGAGACAGGGATGATCTTCCTCTATAGGAACGGTATTCGGGTCTCCATAAACGGCAGCAGATGAAGAAAATATAAATTTAATAACATTAAAGTCTTCCATTAATTCAAGCAATTGCAATCCATTTTTAACGTTATTGTTGAAGTATTTTACAGGATTCTGGACGGATTCTCCTACCAAGCAATCGGCTGCAAAATGCATGACAGCATCAATTGGGTAGGATTGAAAAGTCTCTTTCAGTTTCTTTTGATCAGATAGGTCCCCTTGTATGAAAAGGGCACCTTTTGCGGCATTTCGATGACCATTCTGAAGATTATCAAAGACGACAGGCTTACGGTTCTGGCGAAGAAGTTCCCTTACCACATGACTTCCGATATATCCCGCCCCGCCCGTGACAAGAATGGTCGACATCTGATCATCTTATAAGTGATTTCAGATCGATTTGTCAATGAAACACACCCTTCTCATATCTCTTTTACCCGGAGATTTGCAGGTGATTTTTCGATGGTTTCCGAAATATCTTTGAAACACCTTGAGATCTTCTCCGCCTCGTCGGATTGATAATCAGGGATCTTGGTGGTTCCGTATTTTTCATACTCATCCAGAGCGAATTTGACTGTAATATTCTCAATCGTCCTTCCGGGTTGAAAGGCGACCTCTCCTTTGATTCCTTTTGTTGTCTCAACCACCAGACCCACATCGCTTAATTCAAAGAGGAACTGTCGTACCAGGCGGACCGGGATCTCCAAAGCATAGGCAATCTGGCGAACACTCAAGGGTTTTTCTCCCAGAGAAAACTTCTTGGTGAGAAGGTGAAAGATCCTGAGCATGAGAATTTTCTTCGATGAAACGCTCATCCTGGAATAGTCCGGGTGAAAGCCGAATGTTTCGTAATGTTCATTGGCGTTCGCAATTTCTGCGCCGAAAAGAACGATCATCCAACTCATTTGAAGCATGCCCAAAAAAAGAGGCAGGGCCGCAAAGCTCCCGTAAATGGCACCATAACTTGCTACCCCTATCTGGAATTTAATATATACCCATTGAACGATTTGGGCAATCGTCCCTGCAGCGACACCTCCCAAAATGGCTGACCTGACCGCAATTTTGGTGTTTGGCATGATCAGATAGAGCATCGTGAAGAGAACCCAAATCGATGCATAGGGCAGTAGATTCAACAGGAGAAAAATAACTTTGCTGAAAACCCCCAGGACGGCGATTTTATTGACGATCACTTTCACTTGACTTGCTACAAGGATGGTCGCACCGCTGGAGATGATGAGAAGAACAGGGCCAAGGACCATCATTGTAATATAATCGCTAAATTTTCTTATCAGTGTCCTTGATTTCTTTATTTCCCAAATTTCGTTAAGAGACTCTTCGATTTTTCCCATGATGGAGATGACCGTCCAGAACAGCAATACTATTCCGACACCAGCAATTAAACCCCCCTTGGCCTGATTAAGAAGGTTGTGAGAGAAGGAAATGAGCTGTGTGGTGATATCCGCTTGCCAATTTGCCTTCTCTGCCATTTGGAGGATCTGTTTTTCGATGAGTTTCTCAAGACCGAAACCTTTCGCCATCGCAAAGGCTACGGCCACAACGGGAACCAGATTGAGTAGAGAATAATAGGTCAATACCGAAGCGGTCTTCTGACAATTATCTCTGGCAAATCCTCTTGATGCCAAAAGAATAATGCGTAGATACTTAACGGAAAAGGCTTTTAGCGGTGAGAGATTTTTTAATTGAATTTCCCAAATACCGTTCTTAAAGAAGGCGAGGAAACGTGATACCATTGTAAGTCTCCTGTCCTATTCTCGCAGGCTGCTAAAAAAACTCGATAAAATGTTACTCGCGCCCCTTATCCAGTACCAGGTAAACTCCGGCAGGAGTCCTGGCTTCTCCCTGTGAAAACAGGGAACCCGCAGAAAAAATTTGCATTCCCCCCATCCAGTGCAGGTCAGGCCCTACTGGAGTCTATCCCGATGGAAATCAGTGCAGGAATGACCAAAAAAGCGGGAATGATTTCTTCGGGAACCTGTTGAACGTGTTACCCCACTTTCAAGCTGTCTTCAACTCAGAAGTGCAGTTTGGACAACGCGTTGCCTTAATCGGAATGGTTGAGAGGCAATAAGCGCACTCCTTCGTTGTGGGCACAGCAGGGAGAGCTTCTTTTTGGCGCCTCAGTTTATTAATCATCTTTATGAGCAGAAACACCGCAAAGGCGACAATGACAAAGCTGATGACGGTGTTAATGAAGATGCCGATATTAATCGTCACGGCACCCGCTGCCTTGGCGAGGGCAACCGTTTCGTAGGGACCGGCCACTTTGCCATCTTTCAAAACAAGAAAGAGATTAGAAAAATCAATATTCCCCAGAAGCAGACCGATGGGTGGCATGATGACATCCTGGACAAGCGAATTGACAATGGTGCCGAAGGCCGCCCCGATGATAATTCCAACAGCCATATCCACGACGTTTCCTCGCATCGCAAATTCTTTGAATTCCTTTAACATTGCTGGTCCCTCCTCTTCGATTGAGATTTCGATGGTTTTTTTCTGATTATTTCAGCTTAAAATCGACACGGCTATCCTTCGTCTTTTCTTTCTTTGTGGGCGCAAGAGATTTAGGCTCAAGGATAAAAATTCTCTCTGGTTCAATCTGTCCGGATTTTAGGATGGCATCTTTTACCTTCATCGATCGTTGAGAAGCAAGGGTCCTCAGATCTCCTTCCTTGACCTCGATATGGGTGAGAATCAATTTCTCCATTTCCGGGACAGGCAAGTCTTTCGCCGTTCCAATGAAAGTTTTCGGTTTTGGAAACTTCTCCTCTTTGTAGGCCATCTTCAGGTATTTTTCATTTTCCTGTTTCTCGATTTTAACTTCATCCACCGGAATGGAGGGCTGCCCTTTCTTAACCATTTCCTTCAACTTCTGCGCCCGTAACTTGTTGTTAAAGAAATACTGCTTCAACCCATCCTTGTCTTTTTCGAGGTCCACATGGCCTTCAATATCCATTTTCAGCGTCGGTCGATCACGAAGGGCTTTGGCAACGGTTTCAATTTTTTTTGCACTCGATTCTGGAATGACACTGCTCCCGTAATCGAACTCAACGTAGCTTAGTTCTTCTCCGCCCCCCATTGCCGCTCCAAGTAGCGAGAAAGGTGAGGTGGCGGCCTTTGAAATCAGATTGACGAGGATCTTCAGGATCACTCCCCAGACACTGAATTTCGGATCATCCAGGCTCCCCGTTACAGGAAGGTCCAATTTGATCTCACCCTTCCTGTCTTTTAGAAGGGCGACAGCGAGCTTGACGGGTAATTTGGTTGCGGTAGCGCTTTCAACCTTTTCGCCAAAGGTGAATTGGTCGAAGAAGATAGTATTTTGCGATTCAAGCTTCCTCTTAACGATGAGATATTTCAAATCGAAGGAGAGTTTACCCTTCTCAATGGTATAGCCGACATATTTCCCGGCGTAAGGGGTTGTCGGACTTAGCTCAAAGTCCTTAATTCTGGCCTTTATGTCTACATAGAGGTCATCTCTCAGGGGATTAATCTTGCCAGTGACCTCGAGGGGGGTATACTCATTGAGTTTTCCTCGAAGCTCAACATCCGCTGTCGTATTCTCCTCAGCCGAAAGCTCCGATACTCTTCCTCCCATCTCTGACAGGCTCATTGAAAATTCAGGTTTGACCGACTTGTCTGAAACGTCTATCCTTCCTCCCTGAAGCGTGATCTGACCGATCTTGATATTTTTTGAAGGCCCTTGTTCCTTCGGGGAGGACTCCGTTTTCTCCTTCTGAGCCGGAGGGGGAGGTGGCCCGGGCTTTGGCTCTTCCGTTTTCATAATCTCCTGGAGATTGAGTTTCCCTTGGGAGTCGATAACCACGCGGGCATAAAAGTCAGTCAGGGAGATTCCTTTGATGTCAACCGAGAGAGGAGTATATCCGAAATTGAGATCGCTAAATGAAAGGGATTCAAATTTCAGCAGGTCTCCTCCGCTCAATTTATCAACCGAAGCAAAACTGGTTACCGCGGCCTCCCCCTTATAGGACACCTTCATTTCCTTCTTTTCAGTGGAAGCAAAGGAGAGATTCCCCGCGGTGGAAATCGCTCCCCCCGTCACATTAATATTTACTTTGTCCGTAAAATAGGACTGGAAAGGTGGAATTTCAATCCCTTTCAGTTCCATTTTCAAATCTGCGGTCATGGGTTCGATGCCAATCGTTCCCGCGGTGGAAATCGATCCTCGATCATTTAAAAGGAGAGACAGAGCGAGTTTCCCTTTGCTGTTTTTAGCGCTCGAGAGGTTCTCCCCCTTGACCTTAAGATTCTTCACGGTGATGGCGGCAGGTTCGGAAGTTGTTTGGTCTTCGACTCTGATCGTATAATTGTCAAGAGACAGGTTTCTGAGTGATACGAGCCATGGTTTTTCAGGAGGTTTGCCTTTATCCACAGGCGATTGCTCCTTGGGAGCTGTTTCCTCGGGCACCGAGGGAGGGGGGACCAGTTTCAGGATATTCATGTCCCCGTTGCGTAAACGTTTGATAAGGAGTTCGCCTTTCTGCGTGGAAAAGACTCCTATTTTCATCTCCCTTTTCGTCATGTTCAACTCAGTCTCTTTAATCGAAAAAGCAGGAATTTTGAGAAAGTCCTCGTTTTCATCAGCCTTCTTAAGACGGAGGGCATTGAGGGAGAGGGAGATTCCTGGAAGCGAGATCTCCGGTTCCTTTTCGCCTTTTGCATATTTATAGCGGGTTGAGAAATCAAGGCGTCCATCTTCGATATCAAATAGGATATTGTCCCGATAGTAAGGCGCATATTTTTTGAGAGGGACAGACTTGATCTCCAAGATCCCTTCCGCTCCAAGAGGATCCATGGTAAATTCGCCTTCAAGACTGATACTTTCTTTGGCTTCAGTTTTGATTGATAGCGCATAGGCTGTTTTCTTGTCTTTGCCGTTGCTGAAGTGGTCAACCTTCAACTCTATCGGGTTTAAAATCGTTTTGAAGGGTTTACTCCTGGAAATGTCAGAAAAAGAAACTTTTGCTCCTGCCAGATGGATCTCATCGATCTCTAAAGATAAAGGCGCTGATTCCTCTACTTTTTTGGGAGCAGGCTTTGTTTCTTTCGTTTCGGGGAAGAGAGTCTGAACATTGGCGACTCCCTTTTCATCTCTTCTTATTTCCAATTCAGGCGACTGAATGGAGATTTTTGAAAGATGAATGATTTTAGAAATTGGTTCTGATGGAGCAATAGAAATATCCAGCAAGGGGAGCCTGAGCAGGGGCTTGTTCTTTCCATCGTCCACCGCAATTTTTTTCAAGGAGACGTTTCCTGAGAGGGTGATCAAAGGCTTCTTATCTTTCGTTTCAATAAAAGAGAGCTTTGCCTGGGTATCCAGAAGGGCTGAGACAATCTTAAAATTCATTTTCGCAGGGGCGTAGGCAAGATAATAAGGAATGTCCAGATTTTTAATATTGATATCAAAAGAGGTTTCGAGGGAGTCCGCAAAGGGTTTCGTCGCACCTTCAATCACATAAGGAGTGTCATTAATTTTAGCTGAAAAATGGGGTTGAACGAATCTGTCGATGTAGGATGGGATATTCGATATAAATGGAACACCAATGTTCAATTCCCTGACCGTGTGCTTTATCTGCGCGGGTCCATCCCAAAAATCGACGCTCCCGTTTTCTATTCTTATATTATTCAGAGAGAATCTCAAAGGTTTGGACTTGGACTTTTCTTTCTCCGGCGGTTTCGATTCCTTCTTCTCCAGTAAATCAGAAAAATTATAAGACGCGTCTTGATTGCGGGTAACCTTGATGTAGGGTTGCGTTAACCTGATTTCACTAAAAATGACAGCCCTTCGAAGGGCGGAGAAACTCTGAAAATTCAAAAAGATCTCCCCGAAAGAGACAAAGGTGTCAGAGCTCCCTTTGTCCTTTATGGTGAGGCCTCTTACCGATATGGCGAGGGTGTAGGGATTAAACTTGATCTTTTCGATCGCCACTTCACGATGAAGGTTCTCTGAAAGTTGCTTGATTAGAATAGATTTTACGACCGGAGGTAGAACAAAGAAACCAACGAGTGTAAAAACGGCGAATAAGATGACCAATCCGATAACAATTTTCTTCGCACGAGGCCTTAGTTTATTTTCATAAAATGCAAATAATTTTCGAAACATGAGTCTACCCCCTCAGGTAAAAAGCTACTCCGGAAGATCGTTAATCCTATTCTACTGAATGTGTACAAATAATCAACAAGATTTTATCGCCTTTCCCCTTCATTCCCGAATCCTTCTTTCAACATTCTTAACGCCTCTTCTCTATTTTTGATTTCGCCCTCGATTTGCTTCTGGCTGATGAAGTCCAGGATTCGACCTACTTTTGGCCCAGGGGAGTAACCCAGGGCCATGACATCGTGTCCGTTGATCAAAGGAGGTGGGTGAACAATATCTTTCTCCCCGAACAATTCCAGGATTCGAAGGCAATGACCTTCCACCACCTCGTCGATCTGAATGGATAGGATGCCGCGACTTGCTTCCTTATCGGCAAGGGTGTGAAGAACCAGAAGGGGAGTTTCTTCCCCTATCTGGTTGACTAATCTTTTCAGCGCTCCTTCCCTGGTCCCGGAGGGCAGGTTGAGTATTCTCATGTGATGCTGGACGAGATGGAGAACCCTATCCTTCAGTTGATTCGAAAATCTTAATCTCTCCATGATTCCTTCTGCCCTTTGGCATGAATGCGCTTCGTGGAAATAGAAATGTACCGCCCCCTTCGCATCTTCCGAATAAGTGTCTTGTTTGCCGATATCATGGAAGAGGATGGCATAATATAATGCGAGCCGTTCTTCTTCAATTAAAGAAATTGTTTTCGCTCTAGAAGCAATCCACTCAAGGGCCCAGGATATTTTTTCTATCGCCAGAAGGACATGAGGAAGTACGTTTAGGTGATGGTACTCCCCTTGACCAAGATTCTCTAACCCTCCCAGCTCCGGAAAGAGAGTGAGGAGCAAGGTCGATTCATAAAGGGATCTTACCCCTGAAAAGGGCCGGGGAGAAAGGAGGATTTGATCTAGTTCTGTTTTGATCCGCTCTCCGGGGGTTTTCGTGAGTTGTCCCTTCTTGGAGGAGATTTCCCTGATGAGATCCTCGTCCAAGATAAATCCTTCGAGGGTGCAAAAGTATCGGATGGCCCGCAGCATCCTTAACGGATCCTGATCGATCGAACGGTCGGAAACAGTGCGGATCAGCCTTTTTCCCATATCCTCAAGCGACCCCTCCGCCGGATGAAATGTCTCGTCTCGCACAGAAAAGGCCATCGCGTTGATTGTGAAGTCTCTTTTTCTAAGATCTTCCTCGATCGTTTCACCTTGTAAGAAGGCAATGTCGATGGAAAGCCCCTCTTGAATGGTTCGATAAGTGATAGTGTTCCTCTCCTCCTTTCCTACCTTAAAGAAGTGAAGGCCAAGGGCTTCCTCAATGATCTCAATGGAAGAAGATGCATCTTTTGGCAATGCAAAGTCATAATCCTTTCCTTGTGTTCCCAGGAGGAGGTCCCGGAGGTAGCCTCCTACTAAAAAGAGGGGGATACTCCTCTCTCTTGCCAATGTCGACAATACAGAAAGGATAGGATCTTTACGGATTTCTTGCCGAATATTCTCCGTCACCATTTGGAACATTAACTGCTCATCTCCCTGAAAGCGAAATGATCAGGCGGCTGCAGGCTGGCGAGGGAATGCCTTCAGAATCGTAGGGTGGAGATAAGCCCTCATGTTTCCTGCCGTCGATGGTAATTTCGCTCCATTAGCCCAATGTCTGGAATCTGAGGTCTCCTGTCCGAATCTCATGGGATTTCAGTTTGATAAACCCCTTTTTTTATGATAAGTTAGCTAAAATAGCATATTCGATCAAGTGGAGTATTGTCAATTGCCGAAGACCATCAGGGAGGAATTGGAGGAACGGGAGAAAAAGAACCTCTCTCCTTTTGCGACACTGAGTTCGAGTTCGAAAGGCCGCTCCTCTTTTGAAGAGGAATGTCCTCTCCGGCCGGCCTTCCAACACGACCGAGATCGAATCATCCATTCGAAGTCTTTTCGGAGACTGAAGCATAAGACCCAGGTCTTTCTCATTCCCATGGGCGATCATTACCGGACGCGATTGACGCATACCCTTGAGGTTTCCCAGATTGGGAGAACGATCTCGAAAGCCCTCCGCCTCAATGAAGACTTAACGGAGGCGATTGCATTGGGACACGACTTGGGTCATACCCCGTTCGGACATGCAGGAGAGGATACCCTGAATGAGATCGTTCCAGGCGGATTCAATCATGCCGATCAAAGTCTGCGGGTGGTCGACCGCCTGGAGAAGGACGGGAAGGGACTGAATCTTACCTTTGAGGTCCGAGACGGTATTTTGAAACATACGAAAGGGAAAGGGGAGATCCTTTGCGAAGACCCTGAGGCGATGGCCTGTACACATGAAGGCCAAGTCGTGCGAATTGCGGACATCATCGCTTACATTAATCACGACATCGATGATGCGATTCGGGGGGAAGTGATCTCCTCAAACGATATTCCGCGTGATTGCCTGCAATGTCTGGGCGATACCCACTCCAGGCGGATTGATACGATGGTGAATGATATCATCCGCGAAACCCTTGCCTCGGGTGACGGAAGGTTGTCCATCTCAAAAAAGGTCCTCTCTGCGGTGTGGGACCTGCGGGCATTCCTTTGGGAACATGTCTACGAGAGCAAAGCCGTTCATTCCGACTTCTATAAGGCGACAAAGATTTTGAGGGAACTCTATCAATATTTGGTTGACCATCCGGATTATTTTTTGACGCTGATCAAGATGGAATCGCTTTACGACTCCCTGGAAAGATGTGTCTGTGATTTTGTGGCCGGGATGACGGACCGTTATGCGTTCAGTCTTTATGAAAAGCTTTTTCTTCCTCTTCCTTGGGTCGTTCTATGAAGAAGAAAGGTTTAGGGAACAAGTCGAAAAGGGGTCGCTCAAAAGAGACCATTCGGGTGATCATTCTCGGAGCCGGAGGAAGGGATTTTCACAATTTCAACACGTACTATAAGAAGCATCCCGCTTACCGGGTCATGGCTTTCACGGCGACTCAAATCCCCTTCATTGCTGACCGAACCTATCCCCCGGAGCTTGCCGGGCCCGATTATCCTAAAGGGATTCCCATCTACCCGGAAGAGGAACTTCCGCGTTTGCTCTCGGAATATCGTATCGATCAGGTCATCTTTTCTTACAGTGATGTTTCGCATGAAGCGTTGATGGATAAGGCTTCTCTGGTTCTTTCCAAGGGCCCGGCTTTTGTTTTTCTCGGGCCAAGGGAAACGATGATTGAAAGCCGGGTCCCGGTCATCTCTGTTTGCGCAGTCAGGACGGGTTGTGGAAAGTCGGTGATCACGCGAAAGTTGGCCACGCTTCTAAGAAAGAAGGGTCTCAGGGTATCGGTGATCCGACATCCGATGGCTTATTGCGAGTTCAAACCGGTGCTCCGTTTCTCGGACAGAAAGGATGTGGAGGAAGAGACCTGCACTCTTGAAGAAAGAGAAGAATTCGAGCCTCTCGTGGAGGCAGGCATTACCGTCTATGCAGGTGTCGATTATGAACAGGTATTGAGGGTGGCTGAGAGAGAGTCTCAGGTGATTATCTGGGACGGAGGAAATAACGACTTTCCTTTTATCAAGCCCGATTGGGAGATTGTCCTTGTGGATGCCCTGAGGCCCGGTCATGAGAAGCTCTATTATCCCGGAGAGGTAAATTTGAGGAGGGCAGATCTTCTCATCATTACAAAGGTGAATGAAGGGAGCCAGGAGTCCATCAGAGAGATAAGGAAGAACATCTCTCAGATGAATCCCGGGGCCGCAGTTCTGGAGGCCCCCTCTGTGACTCGTTTAGATCATCCAGAAAGAATTGCGGACAAAAGGGTATTGGTCATCGAAGATGGACCCACCATCAC
>Ga0209592_1000322_pt1 | contig 14053 bp, 17 predicted proteins | sample PPLLak2March2015_2_FD_187251 | JGI IMG/M metagenome (GOLD analysis project Ga0209592, IMG submission 187251) | Freshwater sediment microbial communities from Prairie Pothole Lake near Jamestown, North Dakota, USA - PPLs Lake P8 Core (3) Depth... | ecosystem: Environmental > Aquatic > Freshwater... | reverse complement strand
ATGTGCATCCCCGAGCTGTTCAAACGGAAGACAGGATCGAGGGTTGGATCTCTTGGATCAATTTGTGAAAACCACCGACCGGGTGGCGAGCCAAAACAAGCATACTTGATCAGTCGAAACCGAGCCCCTGCTCCGGGTACCTCCCAGGTGGCCTTCCGCCAATCTCGCCCACCCCATGCATTGAGATAAAACAAACTGTTGATGGCGCAACCACGCACGAATGCCAGGTCCATGAATACCGGCGTCCCGCCTCCCCGGCTCCCTCCACTGACAACCGGGACATGATAAGCTGCACAGGGATTCCTCAGGCTGTCCGGACCCAGCTCGATGGTCTTTCTTCCCCGTACCGCCGGGCGGCGCCCTTTGAACTCATCCACAGAAATATAGATGCCGTGATGGAAAAGAACTTTTAAAGCACCCTCGACTCCTTCCCCCTGCACGAGCTTCTCCACATCACCATACTCGCAACCCGCAGTGCTGAACAGATCGAGGTAGGGGCTCCGGGGATACCCGAAAACTGAATTGCGCAGGTTCGAGAGAAAGCATTCCTCACGCCGTTCGAGCCTCTGAGCGACGACCACGGACGCCTCTGCCAGCGTGAGCCTCTTCCGCAGGACAACCGGCAGGCGGCTAAAGAAACGAAGTCCCATCATCATATCGCGTGGATTGATCATCTCTCTTTTCCAAAGCAACACCCGGGTCAGTTACTAAAAACAATTCGCCCTGCTTGCGGGAGGGGAAGGCAAATCTTGCCCATCGTGTCGCCAGATAAACTTAGACCGGACAGATCATATCAAGAAGGAGTGGTTATGACAATCTAAAAACATTCTTTTCCCTTCCTGCTCATGGAAAGACTCCGCTTCCGTAAATTATTCATTGACAGTCTCATGAGAACATATATATGATAGGGGAAAAAGTTGAGGAATTTCCAATAATGGCCGGCGATCCAAAAGACAAAATTATCTTTGCGCTTGATGTCGACCACTTCACAGAGGCCCAGCGTTGGGTCAAACTCCTGAAAGATCATGTGGGGATATTCAAGGTAGGGAAACAACTGTTCACACATGCCGGACCAAAGGTAATTGACATGATCCGACAGAAGGGTCAAAAGGTCTTTCTCGACCTGAAGTACCACGATATTCCCAATACCGTGGCCAAGGCAGGGGAAGAAGCAACGAAGCTGAATGTGGCCATGTTCAACCTCCATGCGCTGGGGGGCTTTGAAATGATGAAAAAAACCGTGGAAGCCTCCAGGGCAACGGCTAAAAGTCTTGGGATTCCAAAACCTCTGATCCTGGCCGTCACCATTCTCACAAGCATGGATGAAGGCGCCCTGAAAGAAGTGGGGGTTCAGGGTTCAATCCTGGAAGAAGTAGGCCGTCTTGCCTCCCTGGCTTCTAAGGCGGGGATAGACGGGGTCATCGCTTCCCCCCAAGAAATTGGGACGATCCGGGAACGATGCGGAGAAAAATTTCTCATTGTCACGCCAGGCATCCGTGCTCCTTCCGACAAGAAAGATGACCAGAAGAGAACCCTCACCCCGAAGGAGGCAATCTCCGCAGGGGCGAACTATCTCGTCATCGGCCGACCCATCAAAGAAGCGAAAGACCCCCTCGAAGCCGTTCAAAAAATCATCGAGGATATCTCATAAGAAAGCCCTCTGCTCAAGACCAAATGTCAGATGCCTAAGTCCAAATTTCAAATTAAATCCGAAACTCAAATGCCTAAGATTTTGAATTTTGAAATTTGACATTCATTTGACATTGGGATTTTGACATTTGACGTTGCCTTATGCGCTCAATTATCTATGGAATTCATCCTCTCCAAGAGGCGTTAAAGTCGTCTCATCTCCAAATTGAAAATATTTTGATCGGCACTCAAACCCTTCACCCACCCCTCCAATCGATCCTCGATTTAGCCAACAAACGGAAAATTCCCGTGACCTTTACCACCAGGGAATCCATCGAGCGAATGACAAAGGGCGGCGTTCATCAGAACGTTGTGGGCCTCGTTAAGGAAACTCCTTATACGGATGTCGGAGAAATTCTCTCTCATTGGAAAAAACAAGGGACCAAGGCGCTTTTTCTTATCCTGGACGGGATACAGGACCCGCAAAATTTCGGATCCCTGATTCGAACGGGTCTGGGATGTGGGGCCCATGGGATCGTCATTCCGAAAGACCGGTCGGTCGGAATCACTCCGGTGGTCATCAAGGCGTCTGCAGGAGCGACTGCCCATTTGCCGATTACCAGGGTGGTCAATATTGCTGCCACGATTGATCTCTTAAGAAAAGAGGGAATCTGGGTCTATGGTGCCTCAGGGGAAGCCAAGGATTTGATTTACCAGCTCGATCTCAACATCGATCTGGCCATTGTGATCGGCGCAGAAGGAAAAGGAATGAGACCCTTGGTGAAGAAGAAGTGTGATAGACTCTTCTCTATTCCGATGAAAGGTCCTCTCTCCTCTTTCAATGCTTCGGTATCCGGAGGAATGATCCTTTACGAAGTCATGCGGCAGCGTTTTTTGGAAGGGAATGAAAGATGATTCATATCCAGAGGTTCGGCCAAGAACCTTTAGAAATCGATTTTATTCTAATCGACTTCGAAGGAACTCTTGCGTCAGATTGCCGAGTTCACCCCAAAGGGAAAGATAAACTCAACCTTCTCGCCAAGCGAGTCAAAATCTACATCCTGACGAAGGAAAAAAAGGAACACGTTGAAGAGGTCCTGAAAAAAGTCAAAGCGGAGATCGTCTATTTAGCGGAGGGAGAATCTTCCAAACAAAAATTGGACTTATTGCGTCAATTGGGGGCAACCCGGACGGTTGCCATCGGAAATGGAGCAGATGACGGACCAATGATGGAAGAGGCTGTTTTTGGCCTCTGTGCCATCGGCAAGGCAGGGGCTTCTGCAGAAGCCGTAAAGAATGCCGATGTTTTGTTTACGGACATTCTGGATGCCCTCGATTTTTTGTTGAAACCCCTCCGCCAGCGGGCTACCCTCAGCCTATGAAATGCAGAATTCGGATTGCGCCTGCCTGCCGGTAGGCAGGGATTGCGGAATGAATATGGGCTTTTTGTTTTGAAACTCTGAACTCCGAACTCATAACATGTTTCCTTACTATTTCATTCGATTCAGCGGTCCTGTGCTTCTCATCCTGATCGGATTAAAAATCCTCTCCGGTTATTCCTTCGTCGGAAGGATCCAAGCCTCCTGGCTTTCAAATCTCCATATCAATAAGACCCTTGACGTCTTCCTACTCTTTGTTTTCATCTTTCATGCTCTTTATGGACTTCGACTTTTTCTGATCGATTTGGGAATGGTGAAACACGAAAAGATTTTATTCTGGGCCTTCACCCTCTCAAGCGCCGGACTGTTCGTCTTCTCTTATATCTATTTTTTCTAAAAATTCATTACCCCCTCTATTCTCCCCTTTAGTTAAAGGGGGATGAAGGGGGGTTATAAGGTCGGGGATGAAGGTCCGGTTGGGAGGGATTTAGTATTTAAGGGTTTTAAAATGGAACTCCTCTCTCACGACATTTTAATCATCGGCGGAGGACTGTCGGGATTGAGAGCGGCCATTGAGGCGAAGAAATCCGGCCGGGATGTGGCGATCCTTTCTAAAGTCCATCCCCTGAGATCCCACTCTGTGGCTGCCCAGGGAGGAATCAACGCCGCCTTGGGAAATGGACCTGCTCCTTCGAAAGATACCTGGAAAAACCACTCCTTTGATACGATCAAGGGAAGCGACTATCTGGCTGATCAAGATGCGGTTGAGGTCATGTGTCGCGAAGCCACGGAGCGGGTGGTTGAAATGGAGCACTGGGGAACCCTATTCTCCCGTACCGAAGACGGGAAGATCGCCCAGAGACCGTTCGGGGGAGCAGGCTTTCCGCGGGCCTGCTATGCTGCGGATCGGACGGGTCACAGTCTGCTGCACACTCTTTACGAACAAGTCATCGGCCTTCAAATTCCCGTCTACGAGGAGTGGGTTGCCCTTTCTCTCGTTGTGGACAAGGGAAGATGTGCGGGTGTCCTTGGCTTGCACTTTTTCAACGGAGAGTTGATCCCGATTCAGGCGAAGGCTGTGATCCTGGCAACAGGAGGTTATGGCCGAACCTATCTCAGATCCACCAATGCGGTCATCAACACCGGAAGGGGCTGCTTCCTGGCTTATCAGGCCGGCGTCCCGCTTGAGGATATGGAGTTTGTCCAATTCCATCCGACAAGCCTTTTTGGAACGAACATTCTGATTACAGAAGGAGCAAGAGGCGAAGGAGGATATCTGATTAATGCGAAGGGCGAACGATTCATGGAGCGATACGCCCCGCATCTCATGGAACTGGGGCCTCGAGATATTGTGGCCAGGGGGGCTCAGACGGAGATCGACCAGGGCCGCGGATTTGAAGGAGGGTATGTATCCCTCGACCTCCGGCACCTTGGAAGAGAAAAAATCCTCGATCGCCTCCCCGGGATTCGCCAGATCGCCATGGACTTTGCCGGGATGGACCCTATTTTGAAGCCTATCCCTATCCAGCCGGCCCAGCATTATTCCATGGGAGGAATTCCGACCAATGTGGATGGTGAAACACAACTTCCCGGCCTTCTTGCCGCCGGCGAATGTGCCTGTGTCAGCGTTCATGGTGCCAATCGGCTGGGCGGAAATTCCCTTTTGGAAGCCTTGGTCTTTGGAGAACGGACCGGGAGGAAAGCGGCAGAACAAGTGGACAAAGTAAGAGAGATTCCTCATAACACGGCCTTTCAGAATCACTTGAGAGGATTTCAAATCGGACTGGAAGAAATCTTCGAACGGAAAACGGAAGAACCGAGTTATCTCATCAGAGATGAGATGAAGACCTTGATGGCTTCCCAAGTTGGAATCTTTCGAAACGAGCCGGCTTTGCTCTCGGCAAAAGAGAAGATAAAAGAGCTAAAGAAAAGATTTCTGAAGATCGGACTCAAACAAAAAGACCTTGCCTTCAATCATGAGGCTATCCAATATTGGGACCTGGAGGGAATGCTCCATCTGGCGGAGGCAATTGTGGAAGGAGCCCTGGCCAGAAAGGAGAGTCGCGGCTCCCATTTCAGGGTGGATTTTCCCAACCGGGACGATGAGCATTGGCTTCGGCATACCCTGGCTTCTAAAACACCCGAAGGGGCAAAGCTTGATTATAAAGAGGTGACGATTACCTCCTATCCGCCGAAAGAGAGAACCTATTGACGAAGTTTTAAGTTCCAAGTTTTGAGTTCTAAGTTCTAAATTCCTAGTCTTGAATTTGAAGTTCAAAGCTCAAAGTTTGAAGCTGAAACCTAAAAACTAATGAAACCCAATCTGTTAACATTGAGGATTCAACGATTTCATCCAGATCATGATCCTCCCCAGTGGATCGAAACCTTTCAGGTGGAGATCCGAAAAGGAATGAATCTCCTGGAAGCGTTGTTATACATTCAGGATGAACAAGATGGGACGCTCTCCTTCCGTTATTCCTGTCGGGGAGCCGTCTGTGGCTCTTGTGCCATGCGGGTCAATGGCAAAGATGTCCTGGCCTGCCGAACCCATGTCGAAGACCTCCTGGAAGAACCTGTCCTGATTGAACCCCTCCCTCTTTTTCCAGTGATTCGAGACCTCATCGTCGACCTGTCCGTTTTTTTTGATCACTATCGGAAAATCGAACCTTACCTCCAGGGAAAGCCCGTCTCCCCACACGTGGAATATTTGATGGAAGAACAAAAACGTAAGGAGATCGATCCCTACATCAACTGCATCCTCTGCGGCATCTGCTTCGGAACTTGCCCTGCTTTTGAAAAGGACTCCGCATTCTTGGGGCCTGCCATGCTGGCCAAAGCTTATCGTTTTCTGGCTGATCCGAGGGACAGAAGGAATGACGAAATTTTGAAGCCGGTAAACACCCAACAAGGTGTGTGGGGTTGTAAGACCGTTTTTAATTGCGTGAAGGTTTGTCCGAAAGAGGTTCCTCCCACTCATGGTATTGTCAAAATGAGAGGAAGGATCTTGAGATATAGACTCGTCTCAATCGTCTCCCGCTTATCATCTCTGTTCAGTCACTCAAATTCAATTTAAGGTTTGCTTCTCCTTTTCGCTTCACCGCCGTTTCCCCGCGTCACCCCATCTCCGCGTCTCATCTTAGTGGCTGCCTTTTAAGAAATCCAGGTATAGCGAAGCTGCTTCCTCCGGCCTTTCGATCATCGGTACATGTCCGCAATCCTTCATGATCACTTTCTTATGATTTCTTATTTTTTCAAATATCGAAACACTGGACACGTCGAGCACCCGGTCGGTATCTCCCCAGAGGATGAGTGTCGGCTGGGGTATTTTTGATAAATTGCTTTCCAAATCGAAATTATCCATGAGCATGTCCTGGAATAGCTTTTCATTTTTCGATTTCTCCGCAGCCGCTTCTTCTGCGAAAATCCTTTTTGCAATGGGTGGAATGAAAGGGGGTTTTACAAAAATGAATTTCAAATACCGGTCGAAATCAGCCCGACTATGCACGATCATTGGGTTAAAGTCCTTTTCGATGAGTTTTTCCCGCTCGCTTTGGGTTGGCGAATTCACACCACTCGCATCAAAGAGGGCAAGCGTCTTTACCATCTCCGGGTACTTGGCGGCATAATTCCCGGAGATATTCCCGCCCATTGAATTCCCCACCATATGGAATTGAGAGATCTCCAACCCCTTACAAAATGCGTTCAGCCTTTCGACCTGGGCCATGATGTTATAACGGGCATCCTGAAGTCTCGTACTTTCTCCATACCCCGGGAGATCCGGTATGATCACATGGTATTGAGGGGTGAAAAATTTTGCAAAGCGCAGCCAGTTGTCTTTATTGCCTCCAAACCCGTGCACCATGAGTATGGTTTCCCCGGTTCCGCCCTCGGAATAGACGATGATATGATCTCCGACAACAGTTGATTTGACGGCCAGTTTTGCCGCCTTCCGTTGAAGCCCGATCAACCGTTTGACGATCAGTTTCGGTGCAGTAACGTAAAGGATGATGGGAATAACAATTGCCAAACAAATGACCAATACAATAATTCTCTTTCTTGATAGTTTTGGCATGGGATAACTCCTTGTCAATCCATCCAGCACCCTGTTTTCGTAGAATGCTTAAAAAATCAAGTCAGTCCGTTAGGACAATTCACTTACCCCGGACTTCAACGTTATCTTGGTAGGATCCGACTCCCAGGGCCAAAGAGCAGCGTATATCACCTGATGACCCTCTTGCCTGTAGAAAAAAGATTGTCCCTTTCGCAACCCTCCCAGGGAATCAACGAATTCCTCAATTTCCTTCGGCAGATTGGCTTCTTTCCCACGTTCCTTGGCGGCCGAGCCTAAGTATCTCTTTAGCAAAGAATTAAGTAATTCTATGTCTTTCATGTCAATAACTGCTTCCAGATACTCCGATCCTTGTGAGTTCGGCCTAATTTCCATGCTAAGCGCTTCTTTTAACTCATCAATCATGTTCATCGCTTTTCCTCACCTTTCTTGTAAACTCCAGAATATGAAGACCAGCCCCGGCGCGGTCTGTGATATAGATCAGCCCTCGGCCATCGAGATCCACATCGTTGGTCTGAATCACCTTTTTGGATCCACGCCCTTCCCTGCCCTTCCCCCCCGGAACAGGGATATAATGGCCCACCTCTCTGGGCTTAAATGGATCAGAAATATCGACGATTCGTAAGCCGGCGTTGAAATAGGCCACATAGAGAAGAGACCCCCCAATGATCTCCCCGTTTTTCGTCTCCGCAAATTGGTGAGGCCCGAAACGCCCTCCCCGATCGCAGAAATCTCCATCCGGAACCTTGAAAGTCGCAATCAGCCGAGGTTTTTTCTCATCCGTTGCGTCAAGGATGTAAGTCTGAGGCCGATTCTCCTGGCATCCATACGTCAGAGCCTCTTCCGAGACAACAAGGACCTGCCCGGGACGGCCCTCCCCTCTGCTGAAGCCGGACCTTCTATGGGGTGGAAACGGCACCGCCGTATGTGATCTCGATGGAGGAGGTAAAAAGTCTATATGGGCGATCATCTTCGGTTGAGCCTTATCGGCAATATCCAGGATCACCACATCGCCGCCCCGGAGGTAAGAGAGATAAGCCCTGTCTCCTGAGATGACGGGGTGGTGAAGGCTAACCCCGCTTCCCTGTCCGCCGGGGGATTGACCGGGAAGCCCCCAGTTGGAGACGAACTTAGGCGTGTAGGGATTTTTCAGGTCGTAGATAATCAGGTGTTGTCCCTTCCAATCCGGCCATATTCCGGAAAGGTATGCATAGCCGGTTTCCGCATCCCACCACCCCTTATGAGCTGCGTTGAGTCCCTCAATTTTTGAAACAAGCCTCGGGGAAGGTCGATCTGTGATATCCCAGACCTCAAAACCAGTAAAGTGGTTGGATTCCTGGTTCCGGAGGAGATAATCCCTCCCATCAAAATATTTCTCCACAACCTGAACCGCACGGCTCTCCGCCCCCTCATATCCCGGGATATGTTTGATGATCCTGGGTTGCTTCGGATTTGAGACATCAAGGATCGTCGTCCCATTCCATTCAAGGGCTCCGGTCATGGGATTCCTCTCTCTTCCCCGGTGGTGCCCGACATACGCATAATTTCCTTTTAACACCACCTGAAGGGCATCACGGCCCTGCAGGTCGCTGTGGCCCACGAGTCGAACATTTGCTGCGTCGGCACCATAGGTCCTCTGGGAAGTCAAGAGAGGGATCAATGCAAGACATGGAAGCCAAAAGATAAGAAGGAGAAACTTGTTCATGATGAGCTTTACTCCGGTATTGACGAACCCTGGTCAATTAAAAAATAATATACTCTTCTTTTTTATTTCCGTCAAAAGGATAGACCAGATACCTCATCTCCCACGAGACTATTACTTGAGATCTGACGGTGCGTTCGGGGAACACACTCTACAAGGTTGTAATGGAATAAAATGCGTTTGTATTAGTAGAGGTTGGGGACCTCATGATCACTCATGGGGATGGTTTTGAGGTCCTAAGGGCCCAAAAGAAATACTTTGGAAGAGTCTGGTACACGATTGGAATACTCCATTGCGGCCTTCTTTAAAAGGTCTCCAAGATTATTTCCCCTTTCCTTTTTCCTTCTCTCTATCACCGTTCCAAGATAGATCATGCAGCGGGTCAGGTCATCTCTATAATAGACTTTGAATTCCCCGTAGTTTTTACCCGACGATGAAAGTACTTTCTCCAATTTCGGCAGAAGGGCACGGGGACTATTACCCATATCTTTTTCAGGGAAAAATCTCTCCCATTCCCCCAACCGCTCTAAAAGGCAGCCTTTCCCCAAGAGTTCTGACACGCAAAACCGAATTCCCCTATAGAGAAGCGAGTGCCCGCAGGTTCTTCCTCCCACGAGACATCTTGATAGTTTCTCTTCCATCGCCATTTCAAACAGGTTTCTTGCCCGCATCTTCTGTAATTCACATTTGGCCTCAAGAATATCCATGGAGACAACTCCAGGGAAAAAAACTCATCGAAATCTTATTCCACATTATTCAGCGGAGCAAGAATTGTACCAACCCCTAATAATAGTATCTTATTGATATTAGATTCGTTTGTTTAAGTGATCCTTGGGAAGATGGGTATTTTTTTGTGCACTATTCACATTTTTGTGAAGCTCCCCGCCCACCCCGTTAGAACGGGGCAGGCACGCAGTGGCGAACAGAATGTGAGCAAAGGGAGTTTTGTTCATATTGTGTCCCTTGACCCCGCCTGTCCCGCTTGGGCGGGACGGGGCACGTCTCGGCCAAAAAGCATTATTCAACCAAGCGCACACCTCTGAAGGCCTACGCCGGCGTTTTTTTCCGATGGAAAGTTAAATGAGAAATTGATATATTTGAGACCTTGCCTTACGTGGGGGGAAAATTCATTCTGTACGTCTTTAGTGAGAAAGGGGAGAAGCCATGGACAACGTTTCAAGCCTGCTTGAAGGAACTGGAAGAGGACGGATGGACCGGATCGTCATGGGAAAGCTCAAATTGGATATTGATCTTCTGGAAGGAATACAAGAACTGGCGAAAAAGGAAAGGGTTCAGACAGGAATCATCCTCTCTGCGGTTGGGGCTCTAAAGAAAGCGACCTTCAGAAACCTCAAAGTTCTTCCACTAGACCTCAAAGTCGAAAAACATCACCGGCTCTACCTTGAATTGGAGCAACCCATGGAGATCGTTTCCCTGACCGGATGGATGGCAACCAGAGAAGACGGTGAAATCGAGGTCCACGCTCATCTCTCTGCCTCTACGGTTGTTCAGGATCAGGTCACCACCCTGGGAGGCCATCTCACTTCCGGAATCATTACCTCCTTGAAAGTCGTGGTCGTGATCGGGGTGATTGAAGAGAGCAATATCAGAGCGGGTCTGGACCCGAGAACGAATCAAATCGATGTAAGGTTTTCTGTCTGAGAGAAGGCGAGCGACTGTAAGAAGCCTGGGCGATGGACTTCCATTTTATGTTCCATTTCCCTTCACAGCTTTGGTGTAGGAAGGGAATGATCATCTTTTGCAGAATTCTTGGAAATTTTCAGTCCCAAGATTCGAGAAGATTTTGCGTCGGGGTCGAACCTGTTAAAAGATCTCTCCCATTCTTTCTTTTATAAAATCGTGGACCTCCGAAAAGATCTCAAAGCCCAATCGATCGCTGGTTTCAATAATCTCTGCCCCGATCACATAATCTCCTTCAAACTCATCCTGAATACAATACTTGATTTCTCCAATAAACGGAACCTCTTTTGTAATGGATTTAGGCGCGGAGATTAGGCATTCAATCGCTGAATCAACCGGTATCTCATATGAACTTTTCATCCGGATCCCTCTGGGACTAAAATCAAGGAGTTTCACGGGCACATATTCACCGGTATCTTCCCTGACTTTCAGGGTAATATATTTCCGGTATAGTTCCGGCACAACGTGTCTTTTTTCCTCACGCCTCTCTATCATTAGCTTTCAACCTTGAGTTTGCCGCGTTGAGCCTTGCACACTATGCCATGTTCTCTGCGCAAAGTAGAGGGAAATAACTTCTAATGTTCAATTGCTTCCCTGTGTTTCAAGCGTTTTGCAGAAATGCCACCACTGCAATTAAGATTAACCATATGACGCTTCCGAGAATAAACCTTTTGCACATGAACTTCATCTCTCCTTATCTTCCGAAGTCTCCTCAACCCTCAATCACTATGAACTAATAGAAATTGGATAAAAGCAAATAATGTGCCGGAGATTTAAGTTTCTAATCTGTTGAAATCTAAAGCATTTTTAAAATCCCTATTGGGGGAAAAGACTCTTTTTCTGGCAAATTCCTGACCAATTGTCAAGAATTTGCCAGAATACTCCGGCCCCGTTAGAAATTCCAGTCGTTACGACTCGAAACCGAGCGGAGCATTAAACCCCGCCGGAACTCTTACAAACCTAATCCTCTCTAGGGGACTGCAGGGCAGCGGGGCATTATTTCTAAAGGGGTAAATCGCGGGGTCGAAACCTTGGGAAAGAGAGAGCTTCGGGCTTTCAGCTTTGAGCCTTGAGCCTTTTAAGGAATTCTTTCCTTCATAAAATCGTGACTCTTCAAGAAGAGTTCAAACGCTGTCTTATCACTGGTTTCAATAATCTCCGCGCCGATGAGATAATTACCCATTGGCTCTTCCTGAATACAATATTTAATCCTTCCTTTGAAGGGAATTTCTTTTGTGAGAGATTTAGGCACCGAGACTAAGCACTCAATCGTAGAATTGAAAGGCAACTCGTATCGACTTCTTATCCTGATACCATGGGAGCTAAAATTGAAGAGCTCGGCGTCCACAAAGTCACCGGAGACTCCCCTGAATTTGAATGTAATGTATTTCCTGTATAGGTCAGGAAAAACAAGCCTTTCTCCCTTACGTCTCTCCGTCATTTATCACCTGCATTCTGTAAATCTTTAAGCTTTCAGCCTTGCCTGCCCGCCGTAGCTTCAGCGTAGGCGGGAGCCTTCAGCCTTAAGCTTTAAGCCCTGCGCTCTGCGATATGCCCTCTGCGCCGTGCGTGTATTTGGATTTAACCCTATTTATACCGCTGCCCATATAATTCATTTTACGGCCTGATCTTTCTGAGAATGTCCCTCAGATCATACGGCGCCTTTTGTCACCAACATCAAGAAGGCTGATGGATCCAGGATCCTAATTCCTTCAAAGACCTTCAGGTCCTTGAGATGGTGATCGCCGGAGACAATAAAATCCGCCTTTGCCTCTAACGCAGCTGAAAGGTATTTATTGTCTGCGGGACCCTCTCGAATAGGGTCAGTCTCGACCCTGCCTTGCGCCAGGATAGTGGCTTCAGATGCCTTGATCAGGAACTCCTCTAACTCCTTGCGGGTTCACCTGTGGCGTTTCTTAATTTTGGGATAAAGAAGGACCCCCCTGATCTCCGAAAGGATATCTTCTGATAAGATAAGTTATATTCTATCCTCTCTTACCAGCTCGATGATCTTCGCCAGGTCAGAATGCGGCCTTAATACGGCGCTCACAAAGATGTTGGCGTCCAGAACGACTTTAAGCATTATCTCCTTGATCTGGTTTTAGATTTTCTGTAGGACCGCACTGCCTCCCCGATCAGTCCATCCATATCTTTTTCATCTTCTCTTCTAAGGTTCGCTCTTATCTTTGACAGAGATTCAAAAAACTCCCCTATTTCCCGCTGAAGGGATTGGTATTTTTCAATAGGAATCACTGCCACAAGAGGTTTTCCGGCCCGCTCGATGATATAATCATCTCCTTTGAGCGCCACCTCATTCATCACCTGGCCGAGATTTTGCCTCGCTTTGAGAGCGGAAATCCTTTTGTACATGTGGGTTGCTCCTTATATCAATTGTTATAGTTGATATAATTATATCAAATTGGATGGGGCTGTCAAGCGAGATCACACCCATCCGGAGGTCCCCTTTCTCCTCCAAGCGGGTTTGCCATTTCAGGGCTTCAGCATATTCTTGCGAAGGAATGTCTGATTTCGATCGAGAAGAGTACAAGAATAGTGACAGTGTAGGACATTCCCCACACTTTCCAACCCCCCAGTATTGCGAAAGAATCGCTTTTACCTGAGATTTCTATGGTATCTGCCCGAAGGGAATTCCATACAATTACGTTTCACGGTCTCTCCTTCCAAGAGTTAATACATCCAACGATTTCAGGTACATATCATAATTGAAATCTTCTGGCATTCATTTTGCTGAATTTACCATAATGAATACCGTGGCGGAAAGGGCCTGAAAGGAGGACCTCTATGAACATCAAGGAGGGGGACATGTTCAAGAAATCTTCGGATGGGATGAATTTTGCAGTTAAGAAGATTGTAAACAACATGGCTGTTCTTGAATCGCAAGACAGGAAGAGACAGATTCTAACAGAGGTGAATATCTTAAAGTCACTTATCCCCCGGCAGAGCCGGGGGCTTGAATAAAACCGTGAACCGCTCAAAGCGGATTGAAAACCATGAGCCACCTGAAGGTAGCTTTTACTCAAACATTTTCAATTGATCTAATTTCTTGTCGGCCTCCTGCTGGCTGCGTACGTATTCCCGTATGGTCTCTTCATCCAGGCCAACCGTTGAAACACAATAGCCCCGAGCCCAGAAATTCTGACCGACAAAATTCCGGTTCTTCCCCGTTGCCCTTGCAACCCAAATCGCACTCTTTCCTTTCACATACCCAACCACTTGCGACACCGAGTATTTCGGTGGTATCGAGATCACCATGTGCACGTGATCTGCCTTTAGGATCCCCTCAATCACTTCACTCTCTTTCTGCACTGCCAACCCTCGAAGAGTTTGTCCCAGCTCCTTCCGAAGTTGCCCATACAGAACTCTCTTCCGCCATTTCGGAATCCATACCACATGATACTTGCATTCCCATTTGGTATGGTGTAAGCTTTCGTAGCGTTCCATTCCAAGCCTCCTTTTGCGTAACCTCGAGCGGTTCACAAACGGAGGCTTTTCTTATATTCCCGAAAATGTCAAACACTGCGAGTCCCCCGGCAGAGCCGGGGGTTTACCCTA
>Ga0209592_1000317_pt1 | contig 14140 bp, 14 predicted proteins | sample PPLLak2March2015_2_FD_187251 | JGI IMG/M metagenome (GOLD analysis project Ga0209592, IMG submission 187251) | Freshwater sediment microbial communities from Prairie Pothole Lake near Jamestown, North Dakota, USA - PPLs Lake P8 Core (3) Depth... | ecosystem: Environmental > Aquatic > Freshwater... | reverse complement strand
TCCTGTTTTGTCTCCTCGGGCCACCAGTGTTTTAAATACCTGCCCTGGAGGCAGACCCACCTTCTTTGCAACACTTTCGGCACTGAGGTCCGACTCATCGACTTCATACTCCACCAGTCTGTAATCAATCTTCAGACGATCCAGATATCTTGCCGCATTCGTTTTTTTCATGGTCTGAGATTTCAGTAGAGGAGACACGATGTTAGCGAAAGAGCTCCCTAATTTTCTCAACCTCTTCGGGAAATGGAACAGGTGCGAAGGAGAGGAAGAATATGAGAAAAATAAGCCCTCCGAGTAATTTTCTTTTCCAATCAAGAGGGGTTTGATCATCCATCGGGGGTGGATGCCGGAAGCCGAAAAGGATGAGGAGGAGATATAGAAGGATCCATCCTGGATTGTAAAATACAGTAATAAAAGCCACCGCAGCAGTAGCAATGAGGAAGATGTCCCGGCTTCTTCTTCCAAAGACGCCATAAACAATGTGGCCTCCATCTAACTGTCCGATGGGAAGGAGATTAAGTGATGTGACGAAGAGACCAACCCATCCCGCAAATCCAACTGGATGGAGAAGAACCTCATAATTCTTTGAACCCTCTCCCAGAACTAAGCGCTGGATGAAGGAGAAGAGGAGAGGGTCTGCCAGGCGGAGTCCTCCTTCCTTTATATGTGAGACAGGAACCACATTGGAAAGCCTCAATCCGACTATAATTGCAGGGACGCTGAGGATAAAACTGGTGAGAGGTCCTGCGATACCGGTGTCGAAAAGGGCCTTTCGGGAAGACACCGTGCTTTCCATGCGAATGACCGCACCCAGCGTCCCGAAAGGGGGAAGGGGAAAAGGCAAAAAAAAGGGTAAGGTGGCCCTTACCCCATACCTTCGCGACGTCAAATAATGGCCCATTTCGTGTCCAAGGAGGATGAGAATAATGGTCAAAGAATAGGCAGGGCCTCCGAAGAAACACGTGGAGGCCACTGTCAAAATGAAGAGGATAATATGAACCTTATATCTTCGCATTAAGAACGTTTATTTCTTTTTCTTATGACGATCCCGGTCGAGTTGCTTTTTGTGTTTATGCTTTCGCATCTTCTTTCGGCGTTTCTTGACCACGCTTCCCATGCTCTCCCCTCCTTTCTATTTAACCAGAATTCAGGCATCGCCTTCCCCCTCACCCTTTCCCTCTCCCACCGGGGGAGAGGGAAAGAGCGGGGGTGATTCATCAATCCACAATCACATTGGTTTGAGTTCTTAGCACACCGGAGAGCCCTTGGATCTTGGTGACGATAAAATCCCCGAGGATATTGATGTCCGGAGCCTCTACCAGAACGATGACGTCATAAGGCCCGGTCGTCGCATTGGCTCGCTTCACTCCCTGTATCTTTGAGGCTTCCTTCGCCACATCCCTGGCCACCCCTGCCGTACACTCAATAAAGACATAAGCTGAGATCGGCATACCCTCACCTCCTCCCTGAAGAAGATTATATCAAACCTCATCCGATTTCAAGCTTAAAATGTCGTGAAGAAGAATGAACTACTTGAAGAGCAGCTTTGGTATCACCATCGTTAGCCACGGCCAATAAGTGATTAAGAGGACCATTGCAAAATTCACTCCCAGGTAGGGAAGAAGGGGTTTGGCAACTTCAGACACCTTGACCTTCCCGATACTGCAACCAATAAAGACTCCGAGACCAATGGGGGGCAGGAAAAGGCCGATCCCCATATTGGCAATCAGAATGATCCCGAAATGAACCGGATCAATTCCAAACTGAGTGGCAATCGGAAGGAGGATGGGGACGGTCATGATGAGGGCAGGAACCCCTTCCAACACAGAACCCAGAAAAAGGAAGGCAAGGTTGATGATCAAGAGGAAGAGGACTTTTCCGCCTCCCATCGATTGGATCGCGTTGGCGAGAGCCTGCGGAACCTGCTCGCGAGTCAGGATCCAGGCAAAGACAGAAGCCATCCCCACCATGATCATCACCTTCCCGGTGACGATCCCTGTTTCTAAGAAGATCCCTACGAGTTTTGAAAGATTAATTTCACGGTAGACGAATATACCGATCGCAAGACCATAGGCAACCGCCAGGACGGCCGCCTCCGTAGGAGTGCAAATCCCACCCAGGATGCCGCCAAAGATGATGACGGGCATCAAAAGAGCGAGGAGCGATTCTTTGAAAGATTTGATGAGGGGTCTCATGCCTTCCCCTCGGCGGGGTGTAATACCAGCTCGACGTGCCTGAATGTTCAATTGAATCATCAACGCAGAAGCCATCAACAAGGCAGGGAGAAATCCCCCGGCGAAGAGTGCTCCGACGGAGGCATTTGCGACACCTCCGTACACCACCATGGGTATGCACGGAGGCACCAGAATCCCCATACCGCAAGCAGCACAAACGATGGCGGTTGCCCGGGCAGGAGGGTAGCCCGCTTGATTCATGGCAGGAATCATGATGGAGCCAATGGCGGCTGTATCGGCTGCCGTAGACCCGGAGACACCGGAGAAAAAGAGTTCCGATACGATGGAAACCATCCCGAGACCATTTCTGAAATGGCCGACTAAGGCATACGCAAGGTTGACGAGCCTCATCGAAATTCCCCCTGTGTCCATTAGGGCTCCTGCAAGGATAAAGAAAGGGACCGCCAAAAGGGGGAAGGAATCACAGCCCGTAAAGATCTTTTGCGGGACGATGACCAGGGGGATGTTTCCATTCACCAGGAGGCCGACGATCGAGGCCAACCCCATACTGAATGCAATGGGGACATTGATCGCAACAAAACCGATAAACGCAAGACTGAGAAGGAGACCCATCTGTAACTCTGCTTAGCACCATAATTGGAATACTGGAATCATGGAACAATGGAATATTGAGATTTTCTTAGGCAGAAGCTTTTTCTTCTTGATCGCGGTTGCACGCCCTATCAGGTTCTAACATTATTCCACTATTCTAACGTTCCATTATTCCAATCTTTTAAAAAAATGACAAAAAGATGGATGGCCATGAGAGCGGCTCCAACAGGGAGACAGGCATAGGCCCAGCCCATTGAAATCTCCATCGCCGGAGATTTCTGGAGAACGGTTGCTTGAACGAGCCTTACTCCCTGGATCAGGATCACGAAGATCACAACTCCCACGAAAAGATGGATCAGGAATTGCAGAAATCGTCTTTGTTGACCGGGCAGCATCCGGTAAAAAAAGTCGAGCCCAAAATGGCCACGTTTCTGAAGCCCGAGGGTAGCCCCGAGAATCGAGACCCATACAAAAAGATAGCGCGCCAGCTCTTCGGACCAATAAAGAGGCTGGATCAGGACGTAGCGATAGACGACCTGAAGAAAGACAATCAAGGTCATCACCGCAACCAGGGTGATCAGCACCGCAGCTTCTGCTTCCGCCAGGAGATGATCGAACCGCGTCATGGAGCGTAAGATGGCATTCATGGTAAATAAATTAACTTTACCGTTTGTCCCGTCCATATCAACCCTCCCCATGATGACAACATCGCCTCCAAAGAGGAAGGACGGGGCGACTCAAGTTTGGTCATTGAGAGTTTGGTCATGATTCGATATTGGGTTCTCGGAATTTGGTTATTTTTTGTCCTTTACCGGGTGGCCATGATCCTGTCAATGGTCTCTTTACCGAATTGAGATTCAAATTCCTTGTAAACCGGTGCCGCCGCATCTTGGAAGGGCTTCTTGTTCGGTAGGGTCACCTGCATTCCTTTCGCTTTGATCTCTGCAAGTTGTTTTGCTTCATTGTCGCGGAGCAGATTACGTTCGAACGTCGCACACTCCATGGCGGTATCGAGCATGATCTTCTGAATATTTTGTGAGAGGTTGTTAAAGGCCTTTAAACTCATGAGAAGAGGCGTGGGAGAATAGAAGTGGCCAGTCAAGGCAAGATGCTTCTGAACCTCGGAGATCTTTTGGAAGTAAATGATGGCAATCGGGTTTTCCTGAGCGTCGATCGTCTTCTGCTGGAGCGCGGTGTAAACCTCACTCCAAGCCATCGGGGTGGGGCTGGCTCCGAAAGCCCTGAAAGCCGAGAGATGGACCTTGTTCTCCATGGTTCGGATTTTGATCCCTTTTAAGTCTTCGGGTTTTTCAATCGGCCGAACACTGTTGGTGATCTGGCGAAACCCATTCTCCCAAAATGCAAGCCCCTTCATTCCCTTCGCAGAAAAGGCATCGAGGAGTTCCCTGCCGATCGGGCCGTCAAGCACTTGATAAGCATGCTCTCGATCCCGGAACAGAAAGGGCAAATCGACAACAAACATCCTCGGAACAAAGCCGCCTAAAGGACCGGTGGAGGTCACGACCAGATCGATCGTTCCAAGCTGGAGTCCCTCCACCATGTCCCGCTCATTACCAAGCTGAGTGGAGGGATAGACATCAATCTTCACTTTGTTCTTGGTCCTCTGCGCGACCAGGTCTGAATATCTCACGGCTCCGAGATGATAGGGATGCTCTGGAGCGACCGCATGACCAAGTTTGAGGATCACTTGCTTTTCTTGGGAGATCCCCAAATCAACCCAGGGGATGTTAGGAACAAAGAGGACGATTAGAAGAGCGATGATCCATGTCCGTCTCATCATTTTTTCTCACCTTTCTTCCTAAATTGCATTCTAGATCCATCACTCTTTTCTATTTCACCTTGCCGAGTTCTTTCTCGTCAATGTGGAAACTGTGCTGGTCGGTGGGAAAGGTTCCTTTCGTCACTTCCTCTCTGTATGAATCAAAGGCCTTGAGCATCAGTTCGCTCAGATTGACATATCGTTTCGCAAATTTGGGGGTGAAGCGATCAAAGAGTCCCAGCACATCATGGACGACTAATACCTGACCGTCACAATGGACGCCTGCACCAATGCCAATGGTTGGAACGTTCAGACGCTCTGTCACCCTCTTCGCAATCGGTGCTGGAACGGCTTCGAGGAGAACAGAGAAGGCCCCGGCATCTTCCAGCGACAGGGCGTCATCGATGATTTTCTGCGCCCCCTGAGCATCCTTGCCTTGAACCTTGAATCCTCCAAGCATGGAAATGGTTTGAGGTGTCAGTCCGATATGACCCATCACCGGAATGCCGGCTCGGACGATGGCCCTCACGATCTCCTTGACACTGGCGCCCCCTTCCAACTTCACAGCATCGGCTCCCCCCTCCTTCATGAATCGGCCAGCATTGAGAATGGCGTCCCTTTCGGAGGTGTTGTAGGACATGAAAGGCATATCGCCGATGATCAGAGCATACTTTGCCCCACGGGTCACGGCTTGGGTGTGGTGGATCATTGCATCCATGGTGACCGGGAGGGTATTCTCATAACCCAGCACGGTCATCGCCAAGGAGTCTCCCACCAGAATAATCTCAATCCCAGCCCGGTCTTCGAGCAGGGCCGTGGGGTAGTCGTACGCAGTAAGCATAGCGATCCTCTTCCCCTCTCTTTTCATGGCCTGGATATCTACCGGAGTTATCTTCTTACGGTCCATCTTGCCCTCCATTTTCTAATTTTCATTTTAACATGCATTGTGGGAGTATTACTTCTTCGGTTGTTCAAAAATCCAAAATCCTAATATCTAAACTCTAAACAAATACAAATTTCCAATATCAAAATTCATAACTTTCCTTTGTTTGGGTCATTTGTATTTTGAACATTTGTGATTGTTTAGAGTTTAGGGGTTAACATCCTTGTTTCGAGCTGGTCCGAAACGGACGCTTCGCCCGATATTCGGATTTCGAATTTAGAAGCTTTTCTCGATCGCCTTCACCAAATCGGTCACGGCTTGATTAAAAGGCACAGAGATCCCCAATGGGCGAGCTTCTCTCACCACGGCTCCATTGATGGCGTCGATTTCAGTTTTCTGTCTGCGGTCAAAATCCTGACCCATGGAAGACCGGTTTTCTTTGGTTGCTTCCGCCACCCTTCGAACTTTCTCAATAGGATCTTCTCCAAGATGAATCCCTTTTCCTCTGGCAACCTCTACCGCTTCAAACACCAGTTTCTTCATCAATCTGGATGTTTCGGGATAATCCAGGAGTTGACCGTTTTTGAATCCGGTCAAAGCGGTCAAGGCATTGATTCCTACATTGACCAGAAGTTTCTCCCACACATGGTCGTGGATATTTGAGGAGACCTCTGTCTCGATCCCTGCCTCACAAAACGTCTGAGCGATTCGACCGGCCCGATCAGTGATTCGATGATCCAGCTCCCCGATAAAAGTCTTCCCCCATCCTGCATGGCGAATATGGCCTGGCCCGAGGAGCGTCGCCCCATGACCGGTGACACCCAGCATCACCTTCCTTCGATCGATCTTCTGACAGATCATCTCTTCGTTGCCCAGGCCGTTCTGAAGGGTAAGGAAGATCGTATCTTCTTTTTCAAGGACCAGGGCATCGGAAACAGCCACTTCGGTATCATAGGTTTTTACAAAAAAGATCACCACGTCAGCTTTTCCAACGGAGGTCGCATCGAATGCGGCATTCATCGGGGTAATCTGCGACTTTCCTTTTTCCTCAAAAGTGAGACCCACTGAGCGAATCCGATCGATCTGCTCCTTTCTGTTGCCGACCAGCCAGACCTCTTCCCCCGAACGGGTGAGGAGTCCTCCGAAGAGACCTCCCATGGCTCCACTACCCATCATCACGATCTTCATGATCTTTCCTCAATTTGTGGCAACTGAAAGTTAACCGAGGTCGGTTCAAAAATCAAGATTGGGGGTTCCCCACTGCAGAGTTCAAAGCATTTGAATGATGAGAAGAAGCGTGAGCGCAATCATCACGATCGACGTTACCCATGCGATGATATTGAAGACAGGACCGTTTGTGTAGTTCATCATCAACTTCTTATCGTTGATGAGAAGAAGCATAAAGATGAGTATAAAAGGCAGAACCATTCCGTTGAGGACCTGCGAGAAGTACATGATCGGGATCAGAGGGAAGCTGGGGTAAAGAATGATTCCGGCTCCTAAAAAGATGATCAAGGAATAGAACCCATAGAACTGAGGGGCTTCGATGAATTTCTTGTCAATGCCTGCTTCCCAGCCTAAACCTTCACAGATGAGATAAGTCGTGGAAAGGGGAAGAATTGATGCCGCAAAGAGAGAGGCATTGATTAACCCAAAGGCGAAGAGATAGGTACAGTATTTACCCGCTAAAGGGGCAAGGGAAAGGGCTGCATCCTTGGCTGTCTCAATCTTGACACCGTGTTTGAAGAGAGTCTCTGCACAGACGAGGATAATAAAGAAGGCTACGATATGGACGGCAATGGCTCCGAAGACCACATCAAAACGGGCAAATTTATAATCTTCGGTTTTTATCCCTTTCTCGACAATTGAAGCCTGGAGGTAGAACTGCATCCAGGGAGCAATCGTCGTCCCCACGATCCCGATAAGCATCGTCATCTCCGAAGGCTGAAAACTCAAACGGGGATGCAGAAATTGGTCAAAGACATTTCCCCAGTCCGGCTTCACAATGACACCGGTGATAATATAGGAGATATAAAACACACAAGCAATCAGAAATACCTTCTCCACGGACTTGTAAGATCCCTTGACCACCATGAGCCAGACCAGAAAGGCGCTGATCGGGACGGAGATGAATTTGTTGACTCCAAAAACCTCCCATCCTGCTGCCACCCCCGCAAATTCGGAAAGGACGTTACCCATATTGGTCAGAAATACACCGATGACCAGATAAAAAGTAATCTTGGCGCCGAATTTCTCACGGATGAGGTCTGAAAGACCTTTTCCGGTCACCACGCCCATTCGTGCACACATCTCTTGGATCACGATCAGGGCGATCATAATTGGAATCAGGGACCAAACAAGCTTGAGCCCGTATTCTGCCCCGGCCAGGGAATAGGTGGTGATCCCGCCGGCATCGTTATCCACATTGGAAGTGATGATACCAGGCCCCATCAGAATGAAGAAGAGCCCTATGGTCCTCCATAACGACTGCTTCGAACTCGAAATCCATTTGACGTAACTTACCATAATGTTTTGATTACCAAACCCCTCACCTTCCGCTTTCCTCTGAGGCCTGCCTGCGCGAAGCCGCTTCGGCGAAGGCAGGGGAGAGGCGCGGTGAAGGGATAAAAATAATGTTGCTGAATAATTGGTATTGATTTGGAGCTTGGAATTTGGTGGTTGTAATTCTATGACCTTTCCACCTTCAGGTTCCAATGCCCAGGACACTACGGAAACTGATCACTCCTCTTAAATGACCTTCTTCATCCACAACGGGCAAGGCCCTGAATCCGTATTTCGCAAAGGCCTCCACAACCTCATTCTGGTCTTCATCCACCTTGACACTTACGACTCTCGAGGGTTGAATTTCGGCAAGGGGTTGATGGGGATGGGCAGTCAGTAGATCACGAATGCTGACCACCCCCTGAAGGATCTCCGCTTCGTCCAGTATAAATATATAGTCCATGATGTCCAAGTTGGGAGCTCCCGCCTTCAATCGTGCGATGGCCGTCTCCACGGTCACGGAAGAAGTCAGGCTGAGGTAGGCGGTCGTCATCAAACCACCTGCCGTTTCATCGGGATGGACGAGGAGTTCTCTCAAATCTTCGGCCTTCTCCTGTTCCATCCCTTCCAGGATTTCTTCGGCCCTCTCTTCAGGAAGATCGCCGAGAAGGTCAGCGGCATCACTGGGAGACATCTCCTCGACAATATCGGAGGCTTTCTCCAAGGGAATGGTCTCCATGATGGCTTTCTGAATCTTCGGATCGATTTCCTCCATGGCTTCCGCAGCGGTCTCGGTATCCAGCGCATGGAAGATGGCAGATCGATCACGTCCACTGAGGTCCTCGATGATATCCGCCAAATCGGCAGGATGAAGGTGGGAAAGTTTCTTCTGAGAAACACTCAGGTGGAGGAGATCTGAACCCGAAAGGAGCTGAACGTATTTCCAGGAGATGAATTGGTTGGGAAGAACGTAAGAAAAGAACCAGCGGAGGGCCTGATCCACCAACTTCTCCCATCCGACCCTCCTCATCAACCCACGAAATCCCACATCGACGTGAACCAGTCTGAGACGGGAATCCACTCGAAGAAAGTGAAGGTCATTGACCCTCACCACCTTCGCCCCGAAGGTATCCACGATTTGTTTGTCCATCACCTCTTCCCTCAACAGGATGATATCCTTTTCAGGAAGGGGGGATTTGAGGTCAATGAGCTCCGTCTCGGAAAGGGCGAACCGGGGCTCGATTTGAATAATCTTCTCCCAGGGGATGAACATCTTTCTTCCCCTTGTTCGGACCACCACCCCAATGATCATGGGATAGGGTTCTGCCCTCTCGGCCACTAAATCCGATATTTTGCCGACCTTCAGTCCGGTGGTGTCAAAAACTCTCCGGTTTAAGAATTCACTGAAGAAGTAAAATTCTTTAAGACCTTGATCCATCTTCTTTCCGACGATCTCCTTGTTCCCCCACGGCATCCTCTTCCATCAACGGAGGAGGAACCGATACGAGGGTTCCAGCTCTTTATAACGACTCCACCAGGAGCTGTCAAACCAAAAAGGATTTTATCACTCTGACCTTCTCTGGTGACCCTGTTTTGTCGGAACAGAGCGTGGACACCTTGTTCCATGCGCCATGAGGGTTGGATTTCAAAAAAAGGTGTCAGATCGAAATTGTTCTCACTTCCCCTTCAGCCATCTCGTGCAGAGCTGCCTTGATTAACTTCAACGGATCACCTTCAAGATCTTTTGAGGACTGAATCGGCAGGAGGAGGTATTTGAGCTTGATCAAACCTTTGCTCTCCATGAATTGTTGAAACTTGTTTTGCACTTGGTTGGAATCGACCTTTCTCAGATGAACCAACACCCCACGGACCTCGTCGGGGCCAGATCGCTCCAGGATGTCGTGTTCTCGAAACCGGATCTGGGATTGAAGGCCGTCGAGGGAGAGAGAATCCCCGCTGATTAAGAAAAGGGTCAAGGTTCGATTCCCAGTCAGATCACGCCTCTCCTCCCCGATTTCTTCGGGAGTGGGTTCATAATCCAATTCCGTCAGCATCCTCAGATTTTTTATGAAAGCGACCTGGTTTTCTTTAGAACGAAACCATTGGAGGGGTCCCCTCGGACGGTCCGCCTGCGGAGCGTGTTCTTTTAACCTTTTCATCGCATCTATCTGCACCATCGTATATTCGAATTTAGAGTAACAATTCTTTGCGACGAATCCGAATTCCATGATCTCCTTGTCCCGTACACTGTCTCGTCGATAGAGCTGCCGATATTTCCCTTGAAGAAGTTGCTCGATGGCCTTAATCTCTGTCAGGCGATTCCGAATCTCCTTATACATTTCCCGGATATCGACGGCAATCGCTGTCGGAACATGCTTCTCGGGAGCGACCGCACGACACATCTCCTGTAAGTCTTTTACCGATTCCTTCAGGTAATGATAGTTGTTTTGAACGGTCCTTTCTAAACTCTTAACGTATCTTTGATCTCGGTCTTGTTGTTCCATTGATTTATCCCAGATCCATTCTACTCCAACTTGCTTCTTTCTCCAATACGTCCCGCTCAACAGAACTTAAATGTTTACGAATGGGATCGTCGGCGGGCGGCATGGCCAATGCTTCCAGCTCCTTGAGGGTCACCCATCGGAGATCATGACATTCGATGGGTTTGAGAGAGCCTTTTTCAACCCGACAACGATAGACTAAAAGAAGGATTGGAAATTCCGGATAGGAATAGAAGACCGCATCGAACAGCCTCCCGACTTCCACCTCCACGTCCAATTCTTCCTTTAACTCTCTTCGCAAGGCTTCTCGCGGATCCTCCCCCTCTTTCACCTTCCCTCCCGGGAATTCCCAGAGAAGTCCGTGGGAGGAATCCTTCTTTCGCTGGGTCACGAGAAGCTTTCCATGTTCCATGGTTAAGGCAGCGGCAACGATCACGGTCTTCATTTCATCCCTCGATGCAATTCCGGCCAGCCTTCTTCGCCCGATAGAGGGCATGATCTGCCTCGCGGATCAAATCAGTCAGAGTGGGGATAGAAGAGGAAAAGGTGGCCACTCCAATACTCACGGTTAAATTCTTGTTGGGTTGGGCGCCCTCGTTGGGAATCCGAGTATCGGCCACATTTCTTCTCACCCTTTCCGCAATCTCAAAGGCTTTTCCCCTTCCAGCATTAATTAAGATGGCGGAGAACTCCTCCCCTCCGTATCGGGCCACAATATCGGTCTGCCGAACCCCTCGCTGGATGAGGACGGCAATGGCCTTTAACACCTGATCTCCGGCCAAATGGCCGTTCGTGTCGTTGTAATGCTTGAAATAGTCAATATCGATCATCAGGAGGGAGAGGGGGGAAGCGTATCGCTTTTGGCGTTCCACTTCCAAGGTCAGTTGTTGAATAAAGAAACGGTGGTTATAGATGCCAGTCAAGTCGTCGGTATAAGAGAGAAGCAACGCCTCCTCTTTCATCACCTCGATCTCCTTCATTTTGTCCTTATAGAGGTCCCTGATCACCTGAAGTTCCCGGGCGTATAGATCTCTTTCTCGAATCTTGTCCGTGAACTCTCTCTTCATCCTTTCAAACTCCCCTTCGATCTCGACCTTCTCTCTTAAGTCTCTCAGCATGATGAAAAAGGCACCTTCCCTGGGAACCCCGAAAAGCTCTACGGGAATCCGCTCTCCCAAGCGACTGATGATCTGCGTCCTGAACCGAACCTCATTCCCTTGTCCCATCTCCTCAAACGCCTCTCGAATTCTACTCAGGTCTTCAAGGGGAACGACATCTATCAGGACCCTCCCCTGTAGTTCTTCCGGAGGGAATCCCAATAGTTCCATCCCCTTTGGGTTCACCTTTAGAAAATCTCCTTCTCGGTCGAGGATAAGGAAAGGTTCTGGGATAACTTCAAAGATGGACCTCTGGAGACGGATTTCCTTCTCCAGTGCCTCCACCTTCGCCCGGATTTCTTTAAGGGAAAAAGACATCATATTGAAACCGATTTGGAAATCCCAAATTCCAATAACCAAATCCCAAATAACTTCCAATTCCCAAATGACCAAAACATTGATTTCGGTCATTGGAATTTTGGATATTATTTGATTATTGGTGCTTGGGATTTGGTGCTTGTCCAAGTCTGGGATCAGTATAGCAAATTCATCCCTGAGATACAAAGGCAATCATCCTATGGCCTGAACTTCTCTTTCGATTTTCTTCAATACCTTCGGGTCATAAGGAACAATGCTTTTCATTCGGGGATCTAAAGGGTTTTCTGGATTAAAGTTCTGGAGAATCAATCTTGGGCCCACCCTGAGTTGATTGCCGAGAGTCTGGATATCTTCTTCTTTATGAAGCCCCGGAACGACCGTCATCCGGAATTCATAATCCACTTTTCCCCTCTTCAGGATTTCAATCGACTCCAAAATGGGTTCGAGGTTGACGGTAAGACCCGCGGCCCGTGAGTAACAAAATGGGTCCAAGGGTGCCTTGACATCCATGGAAACAAAATCAACGCCTCCTGTCTCGATCAATTGTTCCAACCTCTGAGGGTTCGATCCATTGGTATCGAGTTTGATCAAAAATCGATGCCTTTTTATTTTTTGAGCCAGAAGAGGGAGGTCGGTGTGGAGAGTAGGCTCTCCGCCCGTGAGGCAAACCCCATCGATCCAATCCCTTAAGGAATGAAGGCGAGCGAGAATATTTTCTAATGGAATGGTCGCATACTGCTCAGGACGCAAAACAAGGGAATGATTGTGGCAATAAGGACACCGGAAATTACAGAGGGGGAGGAAAAGCACGGAGCAAAGTCTCCCCGGCCAATCCGAAAGGGAGGTCTCCAAGAATCCTTTGATCTCGATCATCGTCAAATCGAATTCTAATCCGAGGCATCTGCCTGTACGCCGCTTCGCCTTTCGGGACGGGAGCAGGGACTTCGATATCCGGATTTCGGATTTTTATCTGCCTACGGACAGGTGCTGCTTCACCTCTTCGAGTGTCGGGACAACCCCTCTCCAACTCATCACCTCCTTCTCCTCTTCATCCTCGATGACGATGGAAGGGGTGGAGAGAATGCTATAGAAGGAAGCTTCGGCCAAGCCATCGATCGTGTCTAAATCGTAATTCAAAACGGGCAGCCCTTCCTTTTTTAGCTCTTTTCCAATCTCTTTGACGGCGGGACATTTCGGGCATTTCGCTTTCGTAAAGATTTTTATTAATCCCATGACATCTCCTCATAGAAGAAATTCCAAACGTCAAGATCTAAATGCCAAACGAAATCCAAAGCCCATTTCAAATCACCCCAAATCTGATTCATTCAAGCTTTGAGCTTAAGCATTCATCTGTTATTTATTCACCTTCGGTTCATCACTTCGTGCCCCGGGAAGCCCCCCGCATCGGCCGGGGGGAGCTTCACATTTGCGATTTTATCCCACTTCCAGCACTGCCCCTTCTTCCCTCTCCTTCAAGAAGGTCTGGTTGCGATATCGGTTCCGGAGTTCTCCGATCTTCCCTTTATTCCAGCTGGAGATTTTAGTAAAATAGCCGGTGATCCGTGTAATGCCATCGACATCCTCAGATCCGCAGTAAGCACATGAGGACTGAAGGCCCCGGTTCGTCCGATGGCAGCCGTTACAGGTGGTAAACTCCGGAGAGAAAGCGATCTGGTCGTTTTGAGTCAATCGAAACGTTTTGATCACAAAATCAGCGAGGGATGACTTCAAAGGCCTTGCCTCGCCCAGCCAAATGTGCGTCAACGCGCCCGCCTCGATCAGGGGGTGAAAGAGACCCTCCTGCCTCACTCGTTCAATGGGATTGAGGACAGCAGCATTGTTCAAATAGGTGGAGTTCGTATAATAGATTTCTCCTTTGGAGATGTCCCCTTTCACAACGTGTCCTGATTTGGGCGAGTGATACTTAAGGTCCAATTTTGCAAACCGGTAGGCTGTCGATTCCGCGGGTGTCTGCTCCAGAACGAAACGCATCCCATGGCGCTGGCTGAACTTATCTACCAGCAATTTCATATGGGCAATCACCTTAAGCCCGAATTTAAAGGCCTGCTTGGATTGATGCATCTCTTGGCCCGTATGAATTTGAACGAGTTCATTCAGTCCCACCATGCCGACCAGAAAGCTGGCACGGTGCATTCTTAAATAAGGAGACCCATCCCGATCCATGGCCAGCAAGGCCAGGGGACCCTTCTCCC
>Ga0209592_1000311_pt1 | contig 14188 bp, 13 predicted proteins | sample PPLLak2March2015_2_FD_187251 | JGI IMG/M metagenome (GOLD analysis project Ga0209592, IMG submission 187251) | Freshwater sediment microbial communities from Prairie Pothole Lake near Jamestown, North Dakota, USA - PPLs Lake P8 Core (3) Depth... | ecosystem: Environmental > Aquatic > Freshwater... | reverse complement strand
CGGGCTCGGCCTAATCAGATCGTTGTGGCTGAAATTACGAGATATCCGACCGAGAGGGTGAGACCGGAGGGCCGTGTCACTCATCTCCTGGGATATCCGGATGACCCGGAGGTGGAGCCCCAGATCATCATCCACAAATATGACCTCCCCCACCGATTTTCATCGACTGTTTTGAAGGAAGCCAGAGACCTCCCACTCATTCCCTCTCCTGATGACTATCAGGGGCGTGTCGATCTGAGAGACATTCCCACCTTTACGATCGATGGAGAAAAAGCAAGAGATTTTGATGATGCTGTTTCCATCCAGAACGAGAAGGATGGAGGGATGAAGCTCTATGTGTCGATCTCCGACGTAAGCCACTATGTCGAAGAAGGGACGGCCCTGGATGAGGAGGCCTACCTCCGTGGTACCAGTGTCTATTTTCCAGATCGTGCGATTCCTATGTTTCCCCCGGAACTCTCAAACGAGATCTGCTGTCTCCAACCCAGGGTGGACCGGCTCACGTTTACGGTCGAGATGAGGTATGATGGAGACGGAACGAGGAAGGGAGTTCGTTTCTATCCGAGCGTGATCCATAGCAATGAGAGGCTGACCTATACCATCGTGAGAAAGATCTTGCTTGATGGGGATGCTGAGCTGAAAAGGAAGTTCGAGCCTCTTCTCCCATCTCTGGAATTAATGGCCGATCTTTCGCAAACGCTTCGCCAAAAACGAATCAAGAGGGGTGCCCTTGACTTCGATCTGCCCGAACCTGAGATCATTCTCGATCTCCAGGGAGAGACAGAAGGGATTATTCGAGCGGAGAGAAATCTTGCCCATCAGATCATCGAAGAGTTTATGATAGCTGCTAACGAGGCAGTTGCTCATTTCCTGGAAGAAAACGGATTCCCTTCCATCTATCGTATTCATGAACCCCCCAAAGGGGAGGCCGTCGATGAATTTCGAAGATTCGTCTCCCATTTGGGACATAAGATGAAGAAGGATGCAGAGGACCCTTCAAAGGAGCTTCAAAGAGTGCTTCGCGAGGTGAAGGGAAGGCCTGAGGAACGAGTGGTGAATAATATCCTCCTTCGATCGATGAAGTGGGCCAAATATTCTGCCAACAATGTGGGCCATTTTGGCCTGGCGTCCAAATCCTACACCCATTATACCTCTCCCATCCGCAGGTATCCTGACCTGATTGTCCATCGCATCCTGAAAAGAGTGCTTTCAAAAAAAGAGGGGAGGGCTTCCGAAGAGGTACTGGTCAGGAGGGCAGAGCATCTTTCCCATAGGGAGCGGGTGGCCATGGAGGCCGAAAGAGAGATTCTGGACCGGTACCGGGTTCGTTTCATGAAGGATAAGATAGGGGAAGTGTTTAAAGGGGTGATCGGTGGCGTTGCCGCCTTCGGCTTCTTCGTCGAGTTACAGGATATTTTTGTAGAGGGTATGGTACGGGTGACGAGCCTTTATGACGACTATTATCAATATCATGAAAAACGATATTGTCTGGTGGGTGAGAGAACTCATAAGACCTTCAAAATGGGAGATGAAGTGGTGGTGAGAGTTGACCGAGTCGATGTGGAGCGAAGACATATCGATTTTGGACTGATCGAAAAGATAGATAGGGTGAGAGGGTGACACGGAGATGGTGCGATAAGCATTTCAGTTTCTCCCTATCCCCCTATCCCCGCGTCTCCCCGTCTATCATTTGGGCGATGCGGCGGTGGACTCTGGACATAGGAAGAAGATGGAGATTCCGGACAGCCACCCATTTCCCTTTTCCTCTTCCATCGATGGCCTCGCAGTTGAAAACATGAAGCGTAAGTTTGAAGTGAGTGAAGGTCTGTTTGAAAGTGCCGAAGGACTCCTTGACTTCGACATTCATCCCCATCTCTTTCTTGACGCAATTCCTTAGCCTTAATCTCAGCCTTAACCTTTTTTTCTCCTCACTTCTCCAGTTCGGAAATTCCCATAGACCTCCCAGGAGGCCTTTAGGAGGTCTCTGATGGAGGAGAACTTCTCCGTTCCTCAAAATCACCCCGGAAATGGCTTCGATGTGAGGGATCCTTTTCTTAACCCCTCTGGATGGGTATCTTTCAGGGTTTCCTGAAGCTTTCGCCTTGCAATAAGGATGAAGAGGGCAACGATGACAGAGAGGATCTTTAGGGGCACAGATCACGGCACCAAGATCCATGATCGCTTGGTTGAAGGAGTTTGAACGACCTTTTGGAATGAGGGATTCGGAGATCTTCCAAAGAAGACCTTCGGCCTTCTTCGGATCTTCTGATACCGCAAAAAGCCGCGAAAGAACCCTCTTTACGTTTCCATCCAGAATCGGCGCCTCCTTGTTATAAGCGATGGAGAGGATGGCGCCGGTGGTATATCTTCCGATTCCGGGAAGGTTGAGAAGATCTGTTAGATGATCAGGAATTTTTCCTTTGAAATGATTCAGGATAATTTTCGAGGCTCGATGGAGATTCCTTGCCCTCGAATAGTATCCAAGCCCTTCCCAGATCTTTAAGACTTTTGACAGATCTGATTTCGCCAAGTGATGAACCGTAGGAAAGGACATCAAGAATCTTTGGTAATAGGGGATAACCGTTGCCACCTGGGTCTGCTGGAGCATGATCTCAGAAATCCAGATGGCATAGGGATCACCGGTTTTTCTCCAGGGGAGATCTCGGCCGTTCTGTTCAAACCAATTCAGCAGACGCTTCTGGATTCTTTCTATCCGGAGGAGGGGTGTCACTAGATTTCTGTATAACTCACTTCCCTTCGTCCTTCAACGCAAAATCCTCCGCTACTGGTTGCATGCCTACCGCAGACAGGTGTTAAGGGGGGATTGACAATTTTTATAGCTTCAACCCGCCTGCGGTAGACAGGGGTGGCTCATAAGCCTATTTCCTTCTCATGACGGTGATTTGGGTGGCGGCATTTCTCCCCAGCCTGTCCTTTCCATATTCGATCTTCACCCGATCTCCTAAAAAGGGAGCTCTGGAATCTAAATGAGTTCGATGGCCTAACCAAAATGCTGAAATCCTGCCGTTCTCTTCCTCGACGTGAATCAAGGTGGTGAACACGAAGCCAACGACCCTCCCATAATAGATCCCGGGTCCCGCCAGGGTGGTATTTGCGAGGGAACCGAAAAGGATGAAGTTTATAAGAAATCCGACGACCAGAATTCTTTTTCCATTTTCCATTTTGAACCCGTCCTTCTCTTTAACCACCAAAGGGTTAAGTGTATCATGCAAAAACTCACGGCCGTTTTGACTCTTGTTATGCAATCCACATTCGTCTCCTATCGATTGGTTGTTGCCTGTTGGTGCTGTGCTGATGATTTTGTTAGCAAGGAATTCACAGGAGAGGCAATCTCCGATGGAAAGGTAAATACAAAATTCGAGCCATCCTTTCTAGCCTCATACCATATATCACCACCCTGTTTCTGAATGATCTTCTTGATCAGGTGGAGACCCAGCCCCATGCCTTCCGCGTGCCCGTTTTCCTCATCCCTGTTTCCGATATGCACAAATTCTGAGAAGAGATTGTCCCGGTATTCTGCCGGGATGGGTTTCCCACTGTTATAGACGTTTAACTGATAAGAAGACCCGTGATCCTCAAAACCGAGGGCGATCATGCACCCTTTCTCACCGTATTTGATGGCGTTCTTGAGAAGGTTCCTGAAGATCGTCTTTACCCAGATCCACCCTGCCCGGATGGATATTCGCCTAACAGTAAAAGAATTGTCAATCAGGAGACGATGGTCCTTTAACTCCGGAGAAAGTTCCTCCAAAACCGGATTAATAACATCCTGCATTAAATCGAGTATCTTCTCTCCGCTCTCCATTTCCTCATCCATTGAAAGAGCTCTGCCCAGGTACTCTTCGGTCATCCCGATGAGACTGTGGGTCTTTGAAGACAATTCTTTCAAACGGTCTGCGACTCCCTCGTCCATTTTTCCATAATAACCACGATTCAGCAGTTTCAGGGTGGCCGACAGGGATATGAGTGGTCCCCGGATATCATGCGACATAATTTTTAACATATTGAGAATCTTTTGATTTAGTTCGACTTCAAGCGATTCGAATTGAGTATTTGTTTGTTTGAGTTCGAATTCTCTGATGCAATTGGCGACTCGCATCTCTAGTTCACTCAATTCAAACGGCTTGAAAAGGTAATCGTTGGCTGGAGACCGAATGGCATCAGCGGTGGGGATGGGTTCATAACTTGGGGTCAACACAAGGATAGACATTGTTCTTGGATCCAGGGTCTTAGCCTTCTCGAGGATAGGTAAGAGGTCGGTGACCACTAAATCAAAATGGTTCTTATGTAACTGCTCAATGGCGGCCTCACCACTTGTTACTCTTGTAACTTGATAACCCTCATCTTCGAGGGCCGATGCAAGAATGATGGGACTAGGTGGATCTTCTTCTGACAGTAACAGTAAAATCTCATGCTTTTTCATGGCCTCTCCTCCTCTCACTCTTCTATCTGAGAATATGAATCGCTTGCCCACACTTCAATCGGCTTTCCAATTTAAGAGAAGGTTGTCCAGCCTATGGTCTCACACATGGACCTTCTCGGCGTTAGTAGAAAATACTCGCTACCTCCAAAATGAAGGCCTCCGAGAAAGCTCTGCCGTGGATCCGTAAGAATATCTTGGGTGCGGGCACAGGCTCTAAAAGGCGGCAATAGAAAAGGGGAACCCCCTTCCTCTTGATGATGATTTTCACAGCCCCGATCAATCGATAGCCCGGCACCCCTTGCTGGTTCCATCTCGATTGCACCAAACTTCTCCCTCCTCACCTCATTGCCGGCTGCGTCCCTGTAAATCAGTTCATCCGAATCCAGATCGTATTCCGGGATGTCAGGGGCATTCCACCTCGTCAAAAAATACTGATAGAAGGGAATGTAGAGACTTCCAGTATTTTGGTCGTGCCTAAACACATATTCTGGCATCCCCTGGACATCCAAACCAGCGTGATAGTGTTGCATCCAGATGTAGTCGCCAATAATCGCTAGTTTCAAGAGAGGAATATCCTCATAGAGCTTGAGTCTAATATTCTTCTGGACTGCCTTGAGTCCCTTGAGAAAGTCGATGCTCTTTTTTATCTGTTCTCTAAATCTCTCTGGAGTGATATCGGGATTGAGGATACTTTTTGCGCGGACACTCGCGGCATCGCTATAAGGGTTGAGGAACATTATTTTTGCTTCGCGGCAGTTTTGGATCACTTGGTGCAGATCTCCCTTTGGATCAACTAAGGTTCTGAAGCCTGTCGAGCCTATGATCATGACATCTCTTGCGAATCCGACTCGTTCCTTCAAGCTCCTCATTTTTCTCCTTTCCAAAAAGCCCCGGGTGGGGGATACCAGGACCAAACCTGCCTTCTTGGCCATGTTGGAAAGCTTCCTGTCCTTCCAGCTTCTACCGATGGTGTTGGAGAGGAGGATGACCATTGTTGCTACGGCCATTTCCACAAAAATGACGAATATCTTTTCATCTCCTATGAGAGACCAATAAACCAGAAGATTTTTTGCAATAAACCTGATTGTGAAGGGTAGAGACAGCGCGACGGCGGCACTCAGAGCGGCCACCATGACATGATAAAAGATACGGGCTGGGCCTTTCATAGAATCGCCTGAAAATTTCCTTTTGATCATCGGATTCATCCTGTAACGGTTCCCTCTTTCGTTTCATCGCCCTCTATTGGGACAATCACCCTTAGACTCCGAGGATCAAGACAGAGTAATTAACACGGTAATCAGCAGGAAAGCCATCTCTGTTCCGACCTTGTTCCCTTCCTTGGCAATTCGTTCAGAAAGGGAAGCGACTAAGGAAAATTGTCGGTCACTCAAATTGAATAGTTTATCTTTTGCCTTTTCTAGTATCTTCTTATCTTCCGCCCTGTTTTCTAAAACGGAAAGGATCTTGATCACATCGGCTCTACGATGAAGCGAGCTTTGATCATCGGAATGGAGGTCGGTTATTCCGCTGATGGCAATGGTTGGACTCAGAAGAAAGATTACCATTTGAACAATGATGAGCCAACGAGCGATCGGTTTCACGAATCTTTTCACCATTCCTGTCCTCTTCATCCAATTCCCTTCAATTAAAGAATTGAGAAAGCATTCTCAACAGCTCACTTCGGGAGAAAGGTTTTTCCAGAAAACTCACCCGATATCTCGTCTTCTCTTCTTCGAGAAGAGTCCAAAACCGACTCAGGTCGGCGCTGATATAGATTGTCTTCACCTCTGGATTATGCATCCTTATGATCTCCATCAATTTCAAACCATTTCTTTCGGGCATCTGAATATCTGTAATAACCAGATCCGGTTTGAACAGGAGGTAGGCCAGATAACCATCTTTGCCGTCCTGAGCTAGTCGGACCTCATAGTTTTCCTCCTCCAACATCATCTTGAGGATATGAGCCAAACCCTGGTTGTCGTCAACAATTAATATCTTCATTTCTTCTTTACCTTCAACGCTAGAACGATCGCTATGCTTTTCTTTTGAGCAAAAGGTGTGCCAAAGCGAGAGGATTGAAGTATTTGGCTGATTTTAAAGGGTTTTTGTTACAGGAAGGTATTTTTGAAATATCTCCTCTTGTATGGATTTCCCTACAGAGAGGAGAAGGGAGAGTAGGTCATTCCCTACGCTCGCCTTCGCCAGGATGCCCCGTGCGGAAGCAAGGGGAGGAATGGCGAGAGGTGACCGCGGCGGAGCCCGCAGGGCGAAGTCGGGTGGCTTCGGCGCAGTTCCGCTTGGCTTTGCCACGAATGCCCTACGCGGAAGCGCGGGGAGCTTCACTTTATTCAGATTCCTTGAAGTCTGTTATTTTGAGATCGTGTTTTTTAAGGAGATCGTAAAAATCCGCTCGGTACTTTCCGGCGAGCTTGGCTGCCTTGCTCACATTGCCTTTGCAAATTTCAAGGAGATGGATGAGGTAGCTCCTCTCATAGTCGTCCTTGGCCTCCTTGAGAGGTTTAAATGGTTCTTGAGATAACCCGCTTTTCGTTTGGAGAATGAGATCTTCAGCGATGGTTTCTTGCTGAGTCATGGCCACGGCATATTCGATGGTATTCTCTAATTCCCGCACATTACCTGGCCACTCATGAAGCATCAGCTTCTGCATGGCCAGGGGGGTTAAACCTCTTACCTCTTTTTTCATCTGCTGGCTGAATTTCTTAAGAAAATGATCAACCAGCGGAGGGATGTCCTCCTTTCTTTCCCTCAAAGGAGGCAAAGAGATGGGGATGACGTGAATCCTGTAAAAGAGATCCTCACGGAAAAGGTTCTGCTTCACCAGCTCTTCCAGGTCTTTATTAGTGGCGACGATCACTCGGACATCCACCTCTACGAGTTTTTCACCTCCAACCGGATAGAATTTTCGCTCCTGAAGGACGCGTAAAACCTTAGCCTGAATGGGAAGGGGCATATCCCCGATCTCATCTAAGAAGATGGTCCCTTCATGGGCCTGAGTGAAGAGCCCCCGGGTGCTTCTGACGGCACCGGTAAAAGCTCCCTTTTCGTGGCCAAAAAGCTTGCTTTCCAGCAGAGGTTCAGGGAGGGCAGCGCAGTTGATGGCCACAAAGGGTTTATTGGTCCTCTCGCTGGCAAGATGGATGGCTTTGGCAATCAGTTCTTTGCCTGTACCGCTTTCCCCGTGGATGAAAACCGTGGATTCGGTTTTAGCAACCTGGGAAACGACCTCCAGTACCTTCCGCATTTTTTCACTTCTCGTGACAATATTCGTAAAATCGTATTCTTCTTTTAGGAGCCTCTGAAGCCTTTTTAGCTCAGTGGTGAGCCTGCGATTCTCAAGGGCCTTTTCGATCTGCAGAAGCAGATCCGGGGCATCGAAAGGTTTGGTGAGGTAGCTATAAGCTCCTCTTTTCATGGCCTCCACAGCACTTTCAATACTTCCGTAAGCGGTGAGGATGACGACCGGCATCTCAGGGAGGACGAGATGAAGTGCCTCCATCAAAGAGATTCCATTCGTTTGGACAAGCTGCAGGTCGACAATGGATAAGTCAAAGACCTCTCCCTTGACTGCTTCAATGGCATCTTCCTCCTTCATCGCCGTAACGACCTCGTAATTTACTGATTCGAGCCTCATTCTCAAGAGCTCAAGGAGGTTTCGATCATCATCCACGATCAAAATCTTTCCCGAAGGCATCTCTTTTCTGACTCCTTTACTCCCTCTTGTTTTCTTCAACCTCGATCAGGCGGGCAGGACAAAGGAAAACGTGCTTCCCCTTCCTGTTTCACTTTCTACCCAAACCCTGCCCCTGTGAGCGGTGATGATATGTTTGACAATGGCCAGACCCAATCCAGTGCCATTGGTCCGCTCTGAATGCCTCACGGACACCTGATGAAACTTTTCAAAGATGGTCGGGATATCTTCTTTTGGAATCCCAGGTCCTGTGTCAGCAACAGAGACCTCCAATCCCTGAACCCCAGGGCGTGCGGAAATTCTTACCCGGCCGCCCTCCGGGGTGAACTTCACAGCATTTCCAATCAAGTTTCGCAAGGCTTGAAGGATCCTTTCATCATCCATTTTAATCATGGGTAATTCCTCGGTCATGGTAGCCTCAAATTTTATTTTTTTGGCCTCAACGAGAGGAACCACTTCCATCATGGCCTTCTTAATCAGAGGATGAAGGCTACCTTGCTCGAAGCGATAAGTCATCATTCCCGCTTCCATCTTGGAGAGGTCCAAAAAGGAATTGACGTGGCCGATCAATCGATTCGTCTCCATGGTAAGGATGTTCAGAAGCTTAGCCTGTTTATCGGCAGAGATTCCGCCAATGCCATCCTTGAGAAGGCTGATCCCCTCTTTGATGGAAGCCAAAGGCGTGCGCAACTCATGGGACATGGTTGAGAAAAAATCAGATTTCATTTTGTCAACGATATTCAGTTGCCGGCACATGGCGTTGAAGTGTCTTGCCAACTCCGATATCTCGGGGGGGGAAGAGATCTCCAAATCACTGTTGAAAGCACCTCTGGAAATTTCTTTGGTTTTGTTCATTAAAAGAGTGAAAGGCTTGGTAATGCTCCGGGTGATCAAGAGGGAGGTGGAAATGACCAGGAGCATAATGATGAGAGACATGAAAATGGCGAGGGTCCGAGCCTTGGCCCCGGCCCCTTCCCACTTCTTCATTCGATGGCGAATGTCATGTCGGGCATGAATCTCCAACTTTTCCAGCTCTCCCAGGATGCTATCCGCTGTTTTCTTAATTTCCATTTCGTAATATCTTCTTGGAGTGGGGGGATGGAGTCTCGCCTTCTCAATTTCTTCTTCCATCAATGAGAGATAACGTCTGTAGGCCATTTCTATCCTCTTCAAGGAATCCTTTTTTTCCAAAGTGTCGGCCATGAAAAAAACCTCAGAAAATGCTTGATTGAACAGTTCCTTGGCTGAAAGGAACTGTTCATAAAAAAGAGGGTCTTTCGTGACGACGTATTTCCTCCCGTTTTGAAGCTGGGATAGAATGGACGCGGCCATTTTCTCCTTGGAATCCAAAATACGATGGTCTGTCCTCAGAACATGACGCGTCTCTGAGTTCAATTGGTGCAGTTTGAAGATGACGTAGACGCTCACTCCCGCCACCAGGATGAAGATGGCCAGATATCCCATCATCAGTCGGGAAAAGATTGAGAGTTTCATTTTCGAAGACTTCACCCCGGAGAGAAGATCCAATGATCTTCTCGGGGCCGTGGACGGTTTTACACTTTCTGAGGAATGGTTCGGTTCCCCACCCGAATTTAATCTGTTATTTAACACAATTTCATCAGCCAATCAAACCTCCGCCACCCTCAGAGCCGGAGAGTATAAAAAAAGCGTTGTAGGTAAATGGAGATAAGGTTTGAGAAAAGTGAGGGGAAGATGGGACGGAATAGGCCCGACATTTCCACAAGATCTCCTTTAAGGGAACCGCAGTTCTTTCACCCTCTCACCTCCAGAAGCACGGCTTACTCTTCGTTCCTTCAATGTGAAAGCATTTCAGGCTGGTTTCTTTGCTTAGCAAAGGGGATGCCAAATACGGAATTAGTGAATTTTACGAGGTCTTTTCCTCGGATCGATTTCTTGGAAGGTCTTTTTTGAAGGGTTTTCCCTACAGAGAACGGATTGAAATTGGGGGTCTTTTCCTACAGTCATGTATTCTCAAATCAATCGTTCATGAGAGTCAACTGAGGCATCTATATTCCCGCCGATGAACTTGACAAACCTTCCAGGGTAATCTAAAGTTTCGTTCTAAGAAGAAAGAGGAGGAAAAATGATGGCCGATAAAGATGAGGTGAAAAGGATTTCAGAGAAGGCAAAGAGTTATTTTGGTCAGGGGTTTAACTGAGCAGAATCGATCTCCTTGAGTTTCAAGGAGTATCTTGGGATCAAGGATTCTATCATTCCGAAACTAGCCAGCGGGTTTGGTGGAGGAATAGGACGCAAAGGATCCCTTTGTGGCGCCTTCACTGGATCGATCATGGCTATCGGGATGAAACTAGGAAGGACCGACGCCAAAGACAAGGATGCTGTAGCAAAGGTTTATTCGAAATGTCAGGAATTTTGGAGTCAATTTGAAAAGGAGTTTGGGAGCAATCTCTGCTATGACATTATCCGAGTCCATTTGGACAATGAGGAAGAGAGGAAGAGATGGTTAGCCTCAGGGGGGATGGAGAAATGCTCCAAAATCGTTGAAAAGACTGCTCAAATGCTCTGTGAGTATATGAAAAAGATGTAAATAACAGATTGATTTTTTGATAAGTTTGAGGTAAATAATTATGAAGCTCCCCCCCCAAAGGGCGGGGTACTGGCCGGCCAATCATCTTTGAAGGATAAGGGTAAAATGAATTGGGCCTGGATATGGTGTAAAAGAAACCGATGGGGACATTGCCTCAACCTTCTGCACCTGTAATCTTATCATAAGGTGGGCAAAGGCCATGGGCAATATCAACCCATGGCTTTTTTGTTTTTGCCCAGAGTTGAAAAACTCATGTAGCCGCAACCTTTAGGTTGCGGCAATTTGGCAATGGTAACGCAGGCTAAAGCGTTCGATTGAGCTCACGCCGAAGTCCTGCGCCTACAGACATTCAATGGAATGGAGGAGATGATGGACCGTATCTTTAGCGGGATTCAACCCACGGGTGAAATTCATATCGGCAATTATGTCGGGGCTATCCGAAATTGGGTCCAATTGGTCAATCGATATGATTGCATCTATTGCGTCGTAGACTATCATGCCATCACAATCGATTATGAAGAAGAGGCCATGCAGCAGAGGATCCTCGACACAGCGACCATTCTCATTGCCAGTGGATTGACCCCGGACCGATGCAAAGTTTTCGTCCAATCCCATGTGATTGAGCATACCGAACTGACGTGGATCTTTAACTGTATCACTCCATTGGGTGAGCTGGAACGAATGACCCAATTTAAAGAAAAGGGGAGACAGCACCGGCACAATATTAATGTGGGACTCCTCGATTATCCCGTTCTCCAAGCAGCCGATATCCTGATCTATAAAGCGGGGTACGTACCGGTCGGAGAAGATCAGATTCAGCACGTAGAATTCTCCCGGGAAATCGCCAGGAAGTTCAATACCCGTTTTGGAGATACCTTCCCCGAGCCCAAAGTCCTTCTTTCGACCGCTCCCCGTATTCTTGGAACAGATGGAAAGACGAAGATGTCCAAATCGATGAATAACTATATCGGCCTTCTCGAGCCCCCTGAAGCGATCCGGGAGAAGCTGAAAACAGCAGCGACGTGTGAGCATCGGCAGCGCCGGAGCGACCCCGGTCATCCGGAACACTGCAATATTTTTACGATGCACCAGGCTTTTTCTAAATCAGACGACATCGCCTTCGTCGATCACGGTTGCCGGACGGCAGGAATTGGATGCATTGAATGCAAGGAAATCCTATTCAAGAATATGATGGAAGAGATCGGCCCCATTCAGAATCGAGTCAAGGAACTTCATCAAAAGCCCCAATACGTCATCGACGCGTTGAATTCCGGAGCCAGCAAATGCAAAGCCATCGCCGAAGAAGTGATGGATGAAGTGAGGGGAAAGATCGGTGTCAAATCAGAGTGGATGAAACAATGATAAGCTTAGATTCACATAGCAAATAAGCCCCGATGACCAAAATACAAATGTGCAAGAAAAAAGTTTCTAATTTTCTACCTTTTTTAATCGTTGGCCAGAGATAGAGAGATGGAGATCCGCGAGATTAGATCCGATGAGTTTTCGTTGGCGTGGCCGATATTCCGGTCTGTCGTTGCCATGGGAGACAGTTATGCCTATCGTCCAGATATTTCGTTTGAAGAAGCCCGGGCCCTGTGGGCTACCGCCCCCGCGCGGACCTTCATTGCCTTTGCCGAAGGGCAAGTAGTCGGCTGCTATCTGCTTAGACCCAACCAGCCCGGCTTGGGGGATCATGTCGCCAACGCCGGTTACATGGTTGCGCGAGAAGCCCGCGGGCAGGGTATTGGTGGTCTGTTGTGCGAGCACTCGATGGAGGTCGCACGTCAAGCAGGCTTCTTGGCCATGCAGTTCAATTTTGTTGTGAGCAGTAATGAAGTTGCGATTCGTCTCTGGAAGAAGCACGGCTTTGAAATAGTCGGTCGCGTCCCAAAGGTTTTTCGGCATTCCAGTCTTGGCCTAATAGATGTTTTTGTCATGTACCGGTTGCTATGAAGGTTCATGACCCGCTAACCAGTGACTCCAGAAGGTCCGCTCGTATCTCGCGACCTGTGAGCCATTACGTCGGGAGGGCTATTCTTCTAAAGGCGGGAGTATTACCGTTATCTCTTTCTTCAACCCTTCCCGGAGAATGGTGACGTTGACATCCTTTCCCCAGCCTTTTTCAGCAAGGGCATCTTGAATTTCCTTTACTTTTGTCACCTCTTTCCCATCGATAGCAAGAAATTGATCTCCGGAGAGAAGGCCAGCTTTTTCTGCAGGGCTTCCGGGTATGACCCGCTCAATCCAAATCCCCTTGGGGTCCTCCGTCTCTCTTAAGAGTATCCCGATTCGAGGCCTTTTCTTTTCAGGAGGGGCGGGCTTGGTGATCCATAGAAAATGGGCGAGGGGTGAAGAAACCTCATTCGAGTTGAAATCGTCTTCTACATTCTTTTTCCATTCTTTTAAAATGATCGTTTTGTAAAGTAAGGGAGTTCTCCGGTAAAGTCGTTTTGGAATTCCAAAATCGAAAGCCACATGGCCGCTGCCGACAATTACCAGAACCGTCTTTCCTCTCCCCTCTGCGGATTGGAGAAATTGAAAGAGGGTTTCTGCCATGGCTTCATCCCAGAGGCATTGGGCCTGATAGAAATTTTCAAAGTCCTTGGCCGAGCCGGCTTGATGGCTTTTGTAAATGGATGCCATATAGTGACGATGCTCTTTATCGCTCAGATCCATTTCAGGGAGTTTGGCTCTATCCTCTGGAGAGAGTCCGGTGATCCCCTGCTGTCCCACCCTTCTCACTAATTCCCTTTCAATATTGAGACAAAGGACTTTGAGGCGGCGGGTCTTTGCTTCATCCAGGATTCCCTTATAAAGGTTGTAATCCATGCCCCACGTGGTCTCCCATTTGACCTCTTTGAGGAATTCCTCCTCAGTCAACTTTCCTTCTGTCCACTGGTCCAGGATGGGTTGTTGAGACCTTTCGAACATCTCCATCCCCACGACGACATCTCTGTTTTTTTCGATGAGCCCCTGAAGAATTCTTGCCTGGCTGTGATGATGTTCGATCTGGTCATGGGTCTCCCCCATAAAGATGACTGAGGACGGTTCCAAGTCGTTTAAGAGTTGATGGAAAGAGATAGGATCCCCATCTGGGAGTCTAAGAATTTCCTGAGCTCCGATGGGTTCTCGTATCATCGCGACCTTTGAAATCCAGGGGGGTTGGATTCTCTTCGCACATCCTGCCGAGAGAATCACTCCAAATAAGATCAGGAGGGTCCACGAGAAGAAATGTTTCATACGATCATTATACATTCCCTCCTCGATAATTGAAAGGAGAGCGCTGGCCCGTCTGCTTCGTCCCGATCAGCTGTTACCCCTGATGTCTGTCCCAGTTTTCATCACGGGAAAAGAGATGCTTACGCGCGTGCTTGCGTCCCAGAGGATAGATATGGTAATTTGAGACTGCCTTCTATTTCTTTTAGCGAAAGGAAAGGAAATGGCAAAGTGCATCAGCTTCATTTTG
>Ga0209592_1000310_pt1 | contig 14191 bp, 11 predicted proteins | sample PPLLak2March2015_2_FD_187251 | JGI IMG/M metagenome (GOLD analysis project Ga0209592, IMG submission 187251) | Freshwater sediment microbial communities from Prairie Pothole Lake near Jamestown, North Dakota, USA - PPLs Lake P8 Core (3) Depth... | ecosystem: Environmental > Aquatic > Freshwater... | reverse complement strand
AGGAGAAGGTCAAGAAAGAAAAAGATGACGTATGGGGTGAGATGAAGAGCGGGGTGAAGAAAAAAATTCTGAAAGACGAGAAGGAGACTCAGAAAAAAAGTCAGTAGCTAATCGAGAAGTCTTCAAACTCGCCGGTGTAATTCTCCCAAGTAGTACGGACATTTATCACTCTGGCTTCGGAGGGACCCCGATGACACCATTGAATGATCTGATCGATCTCTTTCTTATCCCCTTCAAAGAGAGCCTCCACCGAACCGTCCCTGCGGTTTCTCACCCAGCCCCTCACACCTAGTTTATAGGCCATGTCCTGAGTATGAGAGCGAAAGAAGACGCCTTGGACCCTTCCCTCAACGATCACCCGTGCCCTCACCTTTTCCATGGCTGATGGACCCATTATAAGAATACCCCTCACCCCCGCCCTCTCCCCGTGGGGGAGAGGGAAAGCGTGCCTGCCCTGAACCAGTACGGTTCGGGGCCTGCCGGCAGGCAGAGGTGAAGTAAAATTATCACAGGCTTCTTTTTAAATCAATGGTGGAATCGACTTGAGCGGGAGGGCAATGTCTCACTTAACCGGGGTAGGGGCGACTTGAGTCGCCCTTTAGAAAGGGAGGCTAAAGCCTCCCCTACCCAGCCGCCCCGGAGAAGTGAGGCATTACGCGGGAGGCGAATTTAAACTTGAAAAATGAGGATCGAATCGATTAGAATTTTTGTGTTTCTTCGCGAGGGATATGGTTGATGGGGAGTGAGACACTCTATCTGGGTATCGATGTCGGTTCCGTTAGCGCCAACACCGTCATCATGAATGATCGTCAGGAGGTGTTGGAGGAACATTACACCCGGCTCAAAGGACAACCTCTTCAAGCCGTATTAAAAATATTGGAAGAGATCCTTCTGCGGATTTCGCCCGGACAGTTTCGCACTCTTTCTTTTACAGGAATCGGAGGGAAGCTTCTTTCTGAGCTGCTGGGGGGGAATTTCATCAACGAGATCATCGCCCAGGCTAAGGCTGTTCAACATTTTTATCCACAGGTCAGGACGATCATCGATATCGGCGGAGAAGATTCCAAGCTGATTCTTGTTGAGGAAGAGGAAGGTCATCATAAGATCGGCGATTTCTCGATGAACACGCTCTGTGCTGCAGGCACAGGGTCCTTCTTGGATCAGCAAGCCAGCCGGTTAGGTCTCACCATTGAAGCGTTTGGTCAATTGGCTTTGAAATCGACGAATCCACCTCGCATTGCAGGGCGATGCAGTGTCTTTGCCAAATCAGACATGATCCATCTCCAACAAATTGCCACACCCGATTATGACATCGTCGCTGGCCTCTGTTATGCCTTGGCAAGAAATTTCAAGAGCAACATCGGTAAAGGGAAAATCTTTGCTAAACCTGTCTCCTTCCAGGGAGGGGTGGCGGCCAACGTGGGAATGCGGAGGGCCTTTCTGGATGTGTTGGAACTCTCTGACGGAGAGTTGATCATCCCAAACTTTTTTGCATCGATGGGGGCTATCGGTGCTGTTCTGGTCACTCAGGAAAGCAAAGAGGTTAGAGAAGGTTGGAAAGGCCTCAGCCGCCTCTACCAATACGTTCAGGAACATCAAGAAGCACAGACCCCGTTAAAGCCTCTCTGTCTCGCTTCTCATCATCTCTCACCCCAACCCTCTCCCCTGCCTACTGGCAGGCAGGCATCAAAGAGGGAGGGGGAAAGATCTGAGAAGATTGAGGCCTATCTCGGTCTGGATGTCGGTTCTATCAGCACCAATCTGGTGGTCATCGACCAGGAAAAAAGGGTTCTTGCGAAGCGGTATCTGATGACCGCGGGTCGGCCCATCGAAGCGGTCCGCACGGGTCTTCAGGAAATTGGAGAGGAGATCGGGGAAAGGGTGGAGATCAAGGGAGTGGGGACGACCGGGTCCGGCCGTTACTTGACTGCTGATTTCGTCGGAGCTGATCTGGTGCGTAATGAGATCACGGCTCAGGCCACAGCAGCCATCCATATCGATTCCACCGTGGATACGATTTTTGAGATCGGAGGACAGGACTCCAAATATATCAGCATTGATAATGGAGTGGTGATTGACTTTGAGATGAACAAGGTCTGTGCAGCAGGAACCGGGTCTTTCTTGGAAGAGCAGGCCGAAAAATTGGACATTTCGATCAAAGGGGAATTTGGCGCTCTTGCCCTCTCTGCCCAAGAGCCGGCGAGAATGGGGGAACGGTGCACGGTATTCATCGAATCCGACCTGGTTCATCACCAGCAGAGAGGTGCCAAAAAGGATGATCTCGTTGCCGGACTCAGCTACTCCATTGTGCAGAACTACCTGAATCGGGTGGTTGGGGATCGCCGCATCGGTAATCGAATCTTCTTCCAGGGAGGGACAGCCTTCAACCAAGGCGTGGTGGCAGCTTTTGAAAACGTCCTCGATAAGAAGATCACTGTTCCTGAGAATCATGATGTGACCGGAGCGATCGGTGTGGCCATTCTGGCCATGGAGGAACGGATCTGGGAGCGTTCGACCTTTAAAGGATTCGATCTGAGCCAGCGCCGTTATGAGCATTCCTCCTTTGAATGTAAAGGCTGTCCCAATCTGTGCCTCATTCGAAAAGTGAGTGTGGAGGGTGAGAAACCCCTTTTCTACGGAAGCCGATGTGAGAAGTATGATGTCATTAAGCGAACGAAGGGATCCGATCTCCCCGACCTCTTCGAAGAGAGGGAAAAATTGCTCTTCACACCCTATGAAGGGGAGGAGCATCTTGCACCCCATGCTCCAGAGATTGGAATACCGCGGATCCTCTTTCTACATGAGTTGTTTCCATTCTGGAAGGCGTTCTTCACAGAACTGGGTTATCGGGTTGTCCTTTCCGATCCTACGAACAAGGAGCTGATTCGAAAAGGCGTGGAGAACGTGGTGGCGGAAACCTGCTTCCCGATCAAGGTGAGCCACGGCCATGTTCTTAACCTTCTGGAGAAGGGGGTGACGAAAGTATTTCTGCCAAGCATCGTTAACCTCAAGGCCTCCCATCCTGATATCCCAAACAACACCGCTTGCCCTTATGCCCAAGCCTTCCCTTATGCGGTCCACTCCTCCGTCGATTTCGGAAAACGACAGGTGAATGTCCTTCAACCCATCCTTCACTTCGGTTTTGGTCGGGATCATCTGGAAAAGGAATTAGTCGATTTTGGGGAGACGCTCCATCGGGGACCGACGCAGGTGAAGAAGGCGCTTGAGAGAGCGGAGAGATTCCAGGCCCGCTTCTACCAATCTCTGCTCCATCGGGGAAAGGAAATTCTGGATCGGGTTGAACCGAATGAAAAAGTCATGGTCATTGTGGGCCGTCCTTATAACTCCTGTGATTCTGCAGTCAACCTTGATATCCCAAAGAAACTGAGAGAACTGGGAGTGCTCTCCATTCCCATGGATTTCCTTCCATTAGATTCTGTGAAACCTTCCGAAGAGATTCGCGAAATGTATTGGCGTTACGGACAGAGGATATTGGCAGCGGGGAAGATCATCAATGAGGATCCCAGGCTTTATGCGGTCTATATCAGTAACTTTGGGTGTGGCCCCGATTCGTTCATCAGTCATTTCTTCAGGGATTTATCCAAAGTGAAACCCTACCTTCAATTAGAGATTGATGAACACAGTGCGGATGCAGGAGCGATCACAAGGCTGGAGGCCTTTTTGGATAGTCTGAAGAATGTGAAGGCTAAAAAGGGTTTTCTTCCAAAGAAGGAGAAGGCGAAGACCGATCGGACGAAAAAGATCTATATCCCCCAGATGTGCGATCACTCCTATGCAGTGGCCGCTGCTTTCGAAGCCTGTGGGGTGGAGGCCGAAGTCTTCCCTGAATCGGATGAGGAGACCCTCTATTGGGGAAGAAAACTCACCTCCGGCAAAGAGTGCTATCCCTGTATCGTCACCACAGGCGATATGGTGAAGTTGCTCAAGGACCCCCATTTCGATCATCAAAGAGCCGCCTTTTTCATGCCTTCCGGGGACGGTCCCTGTCGGTTTGGGCAGTATCATCGTTTCCATCGCCTTGTCCTGGATGATCTGGGTTTCCAACACGTTCCCATCTATTCTCCCAACCAGGATGAGACCCTCTATAGTGAACTGGGAATCATGGGTTCTCAATTCACCCGTCTGGGGTGGCAAGGGATTGTAGCTGTCGACCTATTAATGAAAAAACTTTTGGAGACCCGTCCCTATGAGAAAGAGAAAGGGAGTACCGATCAGGTCTATCAAGACGCTCTCAAAAGAATATGTGAGACGATCCGGCAGAAGGGCAATTTAGAGGAGGCTCTTCAGAAGGGCCTTGAGGATTTCAATCGAATCGCAGTCAATGGACCCGGGACAAAACCCATGATTGGAATTGTAGGAGAGATCTTTGTCCGCCTCAACCGATTCAGCAACGAGGATGCGATTCGAAAAATTGAGCAGTTCGGGGGAGAGGCATGGATCGCCCCCCTCACGGAATGGATTCTTTATGTGAATACCATTGCCAAGAGGAAAAGCTTGAAGAAAAAATCCTTTTCCAACCTTTTAAAGGTTTTTCTAACAGACTATTATCAGAAAAAGGATGAACACCATTTGGAGAAGCTATTTAAAGGATCTCTCAGAAACTTTGGGGAACCCAAAACAAGATCCCTTTTTAGAAAGGCTAAGCCTTATCTCGACTCCTCCTTCGAAGGAGAAGCTATCCTCTCGATCGCGAAGACCATCGATTTTGCGAAAAGGGGGGTGAGTGGCGTTGTCAATATCATGCCCTTCACCTGTATGCCCGGGACGATAGTTAGCACCCTTCTGAAGCGATATCGGGAGGAGAATAATAACATACCCATCCTCAACATGGCTTATGATGGCCAGGAACAAACCAACACGTTAACCCGCCTTGAAGCCTTTATGCACCAGGCGAAGGAATTTCAGAAAAGAAACAGTAAAACGAATAACAAAAGTAATAGCAAAGGAATCTAACTCCTTCAGCCCGAGGGTGCTCCTTCAATGATTCTAACTTATTGAAAATCATAGGATAATTTTTAAGCCGGGACCTTGTTAAAAAAATCACTTTTTTATTGAAATTCCTTTTTCAGGGTGATATAAAGAACAGGGTTTAAGGTTTGAGGTGTTAGGAACATTAAGAGTCGGAGGTATTGAAATATGGACAATTGGACCTTTGGAGTTACGATGGTCGTTGTGGGGATGGGAGGCACGATTTTGACTCTTTGGATTTTGAGCCTCCTCATGAGTATCCTAAGTAAGGCCTTCCCGTATAGAAAAGAGGAAGAGGGTAAGTAGGCTTAAAAAGGGGGAAAGTAAAAATGTTAGATGCCATTGGAAGCGGATTGAATGGACTCATTGCGGGATTTGCGAACCTCCATTGGTCTAATCCTATCATGATTGTGGTCGGGTGTGTTCTCCTCTATCTGGGGATCAAGAAAGACTTCGAACCCTTACTCCTTGTGCCCATTGGATTTGGGTGCATCCTGGTCAATATCCCTTTGACGGGAATGATGGAGGAAGAGGGTTTTCTTAAAATCATTTATGATGCGGGTATTATGACGGAGTTATTTCCTCTCCTCATCTTTGTGGGGATTGGTGCCATGACCGATTTTGGTCCTCTTCTGGAAAATCCGAAGATATTCATGCTCGGCGCCGCGGGACAGTTTGGAATTTTCTTAACCTTGGCACTGGCGCTCGTTTTAGGTTTTCCCCAGAAAGATGCCGTCGCCATCGGCATTATAGGTGCCTGTGATGGCCCAACAGCAATCTATGTCACCTCTAAGTATGCTCCTCATCTTTTGGGTGCCGTCTCGGTAGCGGCGTATTCCTACATGTCACTGGTTCCTGTCATCCAGCCTCCGATCATGAAATTTCTTACCACCGAAGAGGAGAGAAAAATCAATATGGGGATGGTAAAGAAGTCGGTTTCAAAGACGACCAAAATCCTCTTTCCTCTGGTGGTAACGGTCATCGGAGGCCTCATCGCACCGAGGGGTTTGCCACTCCTGGGAACGATCATGCTGGGAAACCTGATGAAGGAGAGCGGAGCAGTGAGCCGGCTCACCAAGGCATCGGAGAACGAGATTGCCAACATCGTCACCCTCCTACTGGGGATCTCCATCGGGGCCACCATGGATGGCAGGGTCTTCTTAAAGCCCGAAACCCTGATCGTCCTGGCCCTCGGATTTCTGGCCATCTGCCTCGATACTGCCTGCGGCGTTTTGTTCGGAAAGTTGATGAAGGTTATGACAGGTGGAAAGGTCAATCCTCTCATCGGAGCTGCCGGTATCTCCGCCTATCCCATGTCAGCAAGAGTGGTTCAAAGGGAAGGGCAGAAATATAATCCCAAGAATTACCTGCTGATGCATGCCATGGGAGCCAACACGGGAGGGCAGGTGGGTTCTGTGATGGCGGCAGCCGTCATGCTTTCTGTTCTGAAAGGAATGGGAATTATTTGATACTTCGACGGCGCCGAACCCCGGCGTTCAGGACGGGGTAGAAAGCGCCGCTCAGTATCAACCCTGAGCAAACCCCGGGCTTTAGACCGGGGATAGTCGAAGGGTTGATTTAAAACGAAGTGACGCTCTAAAGTCAGATTTGTCGAAATAGCCCCGGGCTTGATCGTGCTCGGGGCTTTTTCGTATTGACAAATTCTCAAGGTCAGAAATAGAATATGAATCGAGCATCACGAAATGATTGAGATTCCTGGAGAAGGGTGGGTTGAAAAATGTCAAACGGGCAGATAAAAGCATCTTGGCATTCGATGGAGTCAGCACTGGTTTTAAAGGATCTCAATACCGATCTGCATACAGGGTTAAGTGAGGATGAGGTTAAAAGTCGGCTTGAAAAATATGGCTATAATGAATTGAAAAAGGAAGAGAAGATTTCACCCCTTATCCTCTTCTTCAACCAGTTGGAGAAACAGTCGATGCTGTGATCATCGCCGTTATCGTCGTCTTCTGTGCGGTTCTTGGATTTATTCAAGAGTATCGTGCAGAGAGAGCCCTCGAGGCATTAAAGAAGATGCTCTCCCCAACCATAACCGCCTTGAGAGGAGGAAGGGAAGAGGAGATTCCATCGAAGGAACTTGTTCCTGGGGATATTTTACTCCTTGAAGCAGGGGATAAGATTCCTGCTGATGCGAGGTTGATTGAGAATCACTCCTTGCGATGCGATGAAGCTCCTCTTACAGGGGAATCCGTTCCGGTAGGAAAAGATATAAAGCCATTGTTAGAGGAAGTGCGCGTCAGCGACAGAAGGAATATGGTCTTTACAGGCACAATCGTGACCTATGGTAGGGGTAAGGCAGCTGTCACATCCACAGGGATGAGGACAGAGTTTGGCAAGATCGCCGAAGAAGTAACAGCCGTGGAGACCGAGAAGACACCTCTTGAAAAGAGGACAGAAGAAATAGGCAAATGGCTCGGGATCATCTCTCTCATCATATGTTTCCTCGTTGCAGGGATAAGTGTCGTCAGAGAAATTTTTACGGGAAAGATTGATTTCCCATTCATCGTCACCATGGTGATGTTTGCCGTCGCCCTTGCCGTGGCAGCCGTTCCTGAGGCATTAGCAGCCATTGTTACAGGTGCCCTTGCCATTGGTATGCATCAGATGGCGAAAAGCAATGCCCTGGTCAGAAAGATGCCTGCTGTGGAGACCTTAGGATGTACCACCGTCATCTGTTCAGATAAAACAGGGACACTGACGAAAGGGGAAATGACCGTAAGAAAAATATTTACAAGTGGTAAGGCGATAGAGGTTACGGGTGCTGGCTACGAACCAAAAGGAGAGTTTAAAGGTTCTGAGATTGACATTAAGAATAGTAAATCCCTCCAGTTGCTTCTTCAGGGAGGACTCCTCTGCAGTGATGCTGTTTTAGAAGAGAAAGATGGTAAGTGGTTTGTTAAAGGCGACCCTACGGAAGGTGCTTTGGTTGTCGCTGCAGTGAAGGTAGGCCTACATGAAACTGAGATGAGGCTTGAAAATCCGAGAATAGAGGAGATTCCTTTCAGTTCCGAAAGAAAACGCATGACGACTATCCATCAAATGGCAGACGGTAAAAGAATGGCGTTTACCAAAGGGGCTCCAGAGGTGGTCTTACAGAGATGTTCTCATATCTTAAATGATGGTGGTATGAGGGAACTTAAAGAGACAGAGAGAGGTCAGATTTTAAAGGCAAATGAGGAGATGGCACAGGCAGCATTGAGGGTTCTTGGATTTGCCTATAGAGATTGTCCTGATTCCATTTCATGCACCGAAGAACACCTAGAACATGATCTGGTCTTCCTTGGTCTTGCAGGGATGATGGACCCACCCAGAGAGGAAGCCATTGAAGCAACGAAGGTTTGTAAACAGGTTGGTATCAAACCTATTATGATCACTGGGGACCATAAATTGACAGCCGTGGCCATCGCAAAAGAGATTGGTATTTATAAAGATGGCGATCGAGTTTTAACAGGAGAAGAATTAGAGAAGACGTCTGATAAGGAGTTTGAGAAGATTGTTGATAAAGTTACTGTCTATGCCAGGGTATCGCCCATGGACAAGTTAAAGATCGTCAAGGCGTGGAAAGCAAGGGGCGAGGTGGTTGCCATGACCGGAGACGGCGTCAATGACGCCCCTGCCTTGAAACAAGCCGATATTGGAGTAGCCATGGGTATTTCCGGAACGGAGGTCGCAAAAGAGGCAGCGGATATGGTTTTGAATGATGATAACTTTGCCACTATTGTGAAGGCGATCGAGCGTGGCCGATGGATCTATGATAATATTAAGAAGTACCTCACCTATCTCCTCAGGTGCAACATTACAGAAGTGGTGGTCATCGGGGGCGTGGTTTTGGTTTCAGGTCCTGAATATCTCCCCCTTCTGCCAGCTGCCATATTGTATATGAACCTGGCGACGGATGGACTCCCTGCCCTCGCATTAGGTGTCGCTCCTCCAGATCCCGATCTCATGATGAGACCACCGAGGGATCCAAATGAGAGTGTGTTTTCATGGGATGTGAGGGCGTTTATTCTACTGGCACTTTTTATCGAGATCCCCTTCTTCTTCTTTCTTTTCTACCATGAGCTCTATGACATCACCCATGCAAGGACAGAAACATTCTTCCTTTTTGTCATCATTGAGCTTATTATTGCTCTCAACTTCCGTTCGATGAGATACAGTATTTTCAAGGCCCCTCCTCATAAATGGCTTCTTTTGGCCCTCTTATGGGAATTCGCACTGATTGCCTTTTTGATCCAGTTGCCCACCGTACGGGATGCCTTCGGAATAATTAAACCCACGGCGACCGACATAGGGATCATTGTAGGCTTTGGCGTGGTTGTATTTATCTCGATGGAGGTTGTCAAAGCTGTGTTGAGGAAGAAGATGGCTAAGTTGGCCGCAACGAGAAGGATAACTGCCTAAACCATCTTTTTGGAAGTCAAGAATAACTATCGCATCTTAAATTATGCCCTCTCTATTCCATATCGAGAGGGCTTTTTATTCTCTTGAGAATTTCACCTTAATTTTTTAAGATTATGAAAAGATCAACCCTAAAGGGTTGAGTTACAAAACTATATCACACTGTAACTCAAGGCTTTAGCCTTGATGAAAAAAGGGGCCTATAATGAAGAAGCCTTTGGTCGGTATCCTGATGGGAAGCGAGAGTGATCTACCGGTCATGGAGAAAGCCACGGAAGTGTTGAAGGAGATGGGAGTGCCGTATGAAGTAGAAATCAGCTCGGCCCATCGGCTTCCGGAGAAGACGGCTAACTATGCAAGGAGAGCAAGAAAGCGTGGAATAGAAGTCCTGATTGCAGGTGCTGGCTTGGCTGCTCATCTGGCAGGGGCTCTTGCGAGTCACACCACACTCCCGGTCATTGGGGTCCCGATTAAATCCGGTGCTCTGGAGGGGGTGGATGCCTTATATTCCACCGTGCAAATGCCTCCTGGAGTTCCGGTGGCTACTGTAGGGATTGATGGGGCAAAGAATGCAGCCTACTTGGCCTGTGAGATCCTCTCGATTAAATATCCAGAGATTGCTACAAAATTGGAAGATTTCAGAAGGAAGACGAGAAAATCTCTAGATGAGAAATCGAAGGTCTTAAAGAGGAGGAAACCCTGACCTCTCCCTCTCCCCTCAAGAGACTGTGTCGTAATAACGGGGAGGGGACAGGCAGGCAGCTTCAGAAGCTTTAGAATTGCGGTTATTTGGAGGGTGTGGTCAATAGTCCTTGTCGTCAGAAATGACAGGTTAATGCCATAGAAGCACATGAATTTACACGCTCAAAGGTTCCGCTCTAAAGCTCCCTCAGCCGCCTGCCTATCCCCTGGGCATCTTGGATGCTGTCGAATGAGAAGTTTCGTTTTTCTGTGTGCTTTCTATTAGGACACAGTCTTCCGGGGAGAGGGAAAGGGTGAGGGGTACTGAAAATGTAAGAAATGAAAAATGCTGAAGCGGTTCATGAGGCTGCTGAGATTCTTAGAAAAGGTGAAATCGTTGCCTTCCCAACGGAAACCGTGTATGGATTGGGTGCAAATGCTTTTAATCCTATCGCGGTTGCGCGAATCTTTGAGGTAAAGAGGAGACCCCATTTTGACCCATTGATCGTGCACGTAGCAAGTCAAGGTGATTTGGATAAGTTGGTGAATGAGATACCCTCCGATGCCAAAAAGGTAGTAGAGCAATTCTGGCCCGGACCTTTAACAATCGTTCTCTTAAAGAAAGAAGATGTCCCTGAGATTGTCACCTCGGGTCTTTCAACGGTAGCCGTCCGGATGCCGAGACATCCGATGGCATTGAGTTTGATTAAAGAAGCAGGGTTCCCCATTGTAGGACCGAGCGCCAATCCTTTTGGATATTTGAGTCCCACGACGGCCGAACATGTCCGGGACCAACTTGGTAATCAGATCGACTTCATTCTGGATGGGGGCCCGTGCGAAGTGGGGGTAGAGTCGACGATCATCTCCTTTTCAGGAACGAAGCCTAAGTTGTTGAGACCCGGGGGAGTCCCCCTCGAGGAAATCGAATCGATTATTGGACAGGTAGAGATCCATCCGAGAGTTGAGGACAAACCTTTAGCCCCCGGGATGCTCCCCAGGCATTATGCTCCGAGAACACCGATCTTACTTGATTGGGAGGACAAGAATTTCGATTTCAATAGGGATAAGAAAATAGGACTGCTGGTTTTTCAGGAGCCCAGATGGTCTTTTAAATTTCATCACATTGAGGTCCTCTCGAAAAAAGGGGATTTCAGAGAGGCTGCGGCCAACCTCTTTGCAGCCATCCGGCGTTTGGATGAATTGAACTTGGATTTGATCCTGGCTGAAACCATTCCTGAAGTGGGATTGGGGCGGGCCATCATGGACCGCCTTCGCCGGGCCAGTGGTATTGCATAAAATCAAGGCTGAATTTGATGGTTTCGTACAAATTGAAACTGGGCCAAAATCTAACTGAAAAAAGAGCAGGATTATATGCTATACCACCAGCGCGAAGGAGCTTCGTATCGATGAAGTGTATCGTTCTGATTAATTGCTCACTCCTTTTATTTTTATTTGTGTATCCTGTACCATCTTTTGGGCTTCCAGCCCAGGATGTCCAGTTAGTGTTAGATGCCCAGTACGTTCAAGTCGCACAGAAGATGATTAAAGAAGCAAAGAAATCGATTCAGGTGATGATGTTTGAGATGGGATATTATTCTGAACATCCAAAAACTGCTTCTAATCAACTCGTCAAAGAACTGGTCAATGCGAGTAAACGGGGAGTGAAGGTCGAAGTGATCCTTGAGGTCAGGGAAGGAGAAGACCGGACGACGAAAAGAAACCGTCAAACGGGAAAGATCTTGTCGGATGGAGGAGTTAAAGTCATTTATGATTCCCTCTCGAAAACAAACCATGCCAAATGGATGGTGGTCGATGGAGAATCTACTCTTTTGGGTAGTACGAATTGGACTTACTATGCCTTAACGAACAACAATGAAGTCTCCGTGCTGATACAATCAAAAGAAGTAGCCAAGGCCCTGCTGGATTACTTTCATCAAGTAAAGGCGAAAGGCAGCACAAAATAAGAGGAGATCGGGAAAACAGGATACCAGGAGATCAGGGATAACCAATAATGGGTTGTTAACCTGATATCCTGATGCCCTGATACTCTGATACACTATTTAGGTAAATGATGCTCATCGATTCTCATTCCCATCTGGAAATGCCGGAGTTTAAAAAGGATCTAGAGGAGGTAATTCAGAGAGCAAAGGCATCGGGTGTCGAATACATCTTTACCGTCGGAACGGAGAATAAAGATTGGATGAGGGCCCTTGAAATAGCCCATTCACATCCCTCGGTTTATGCGGTCCTGGGTGTCCATCCCCACAATGCAAGAGAGATCGATGAGGAGACCTATCCCACTTTGAGAAAACTCTGTGCAAATGACAAGGTGAGGGCCTATGGAGAAATTGGTCTCGATTTCTATAGAAATCTCTCTCCACGGGATGTCCAATTGAAACGATTTCGGGAACAGATTCAATTAGCAAGGGAACTCGGTCTTCCCATTGTGGTTCATGATCGAGAGGCGCACAAAGAAACACTTGAGATCCTGAAATCTGAAAAGGCAGAGGAATATAGAGGAATCATCCACTGTTTCTCTGGAGATTACGAAATGGCCAAAGAGTGCATTGAGATGGGATTCTTCATCTCCATTCCTGGAAGCATTACCTTTAAGAATACGGGGGGATTTCAAGAGGTCGTAAAACAAATTCCACTGGATTCTCTTTTAATAGAAACCGATGCACCTTTCTTAGCTCCCGTCCCTTTCAGAGGAAAGAGAAACGAGCCGAGTTATGTTCGATATACCGCGCAGAAGGTGGCAGAGATCAAGAAGGTTTCGTTTGAAAAGGTGGCTGAAATGACGACAAAGAATGCGTTGCGTGTTTATAGGTTGAAATAATCCCCCTCTATCCGTTTTATAGAAGGGGGAATTATTAGTACCTCCCTTTTTTAAAGGGAGATCAGGAGGGATTATCAGGTCATTTCCCGGACAGGAGTCTTCATGAAGCCCGCAATCATTGTGGTCGATATGTTAAAAGACAATTTAAAGGAAAGCGCCAGGAACCCCTATTACGGAGAAGGAAAGGCCATCATCTCCAAACTTCAGAAGCTATTAGGAGAAGGAAGGAAGAGAAGGTTCCCGATCGTCTTTGCCTGTGACAGTTTTTTGGAGGGAGATTTCATCTTTAAAGGGAGAATGAAGGTCCATGCTCTACGGGGGACGCAGGGTGCGGAAGTATTAGATGATCTCAAGCCTGTGCCGACGGATATTGTATTGCCCAAGCGGCGCTTTAGCGCCTTCTTTAAAACCGATCTCGATCAAACCCTTCGGATGCTTGGTGTAGATACGGTCGTCGTCACAGGGATCACGACGGAGGTTTGCGTATTGATGACAGTCATGGATGGCCTCAGCCATGACTTCTCAGCCATTATTTTGGAGGATTGTACAGCTAGTCGGAACAAAGAATTTCATCAAGGATGTCTTAGCCTCTACCGGGATTTTGCCCTCTATCCTCTATTAAGGATCATGACTCTTGAAGAGTTTTTAAAGGAAACATCCTCATTGGAATAATGGAAGGCTGGAAGAATGGGGTTGTTCCAATATTACACCATTCCATTTTACCGGTACTTGTAATGAATTATTGCGAAAAAGATTTTGTCAATCAGATACGGGAAATCCTCTCTTCAAGAAAAAGGAGAGTGATTGAGCATCCGCCGTTTTCCCATGCAGCGGTACTTGTTCCGCTTTTCCGGAAAGGAGAGAATTGTCATCTCCTCTTCACCAAGAGGTCTGACCAGGTCAAGCATCATAAAGGCGAAATCTCTTTCCCTGGGGGGGTCGTTGATGAAGAGGATTCTGAATTAGAAAGGACTGCACTCCGAGAAGCTTTTGAGGAGATCGGACTTAAAGAAGATGATGTTCAAATCATTGGAGTTTTAGATGACATTGTGACCATTACTGAATTTATTGTTACCCCAATTATTGGCCTCTTCCCCTATCCCTATCCTTTTAAGGTAAGCGAGGTAGAGATTGCTGAATTGATCGAGGTGCCCCTTTCAGCCTTGCTCGATGAAGACTGTTTTAGTGAAAGGGAGATCATCCGAGGGACTGGAAAGGAAGTCGTTTATGCCTACCAATATGAGAATCATATCATCTGGGGAG
>Ga0209592_1000307_pt1 | contig 14250 bp, 10 predicted proteins | sample PPLLak2March2015_2_FD_187251 | JGI IMG/M metagenome (GOLD analysis project Ga0209592, IMG submission 187251) | Freshwater sediment microbial communities from Prairie Pothole Lake near Jamestown, North Dakota, USA - PPLs Lake P8 Core (3) Depth... | ecosystem: Environmental > Aquatic > Freshwater... | reverse complement strand
ATTTGCATGATGATGTTGCTGCTCAAGTAGATCTGAGTGAGTCTGCCGCCAAGCCGGATATTTACTATATCATCCTCGACGAATATGCCCATCCTAGTACCATGCTGGAATACTATGACTATGACACCAGTGAGTTTCTGAGCGAACTTGTTGACCAGGGGTTCTTCATAGCATCAAATAGTACAGCCGCAAACCTATGGACGCAGAGAGCAATCGCCTCGTACTTGAGTATGGAATACATCCCCGATGCGGTTTCCAATGAGGTGTGCTATCAGAGGATCGCCAACAGTCCAATGGTGGGCAATTTGAAGTCGCTGGGATACAGGTACGTGTACTTTGGATCATGGTTCAAATACGAAGTCAACGCTGACGTGTACTACAATTTCTACTACTCGTCGGGCGGCAGCGCGACGCTAGACAACTTCCCGCGCACTCTGTGGAACACGACAATGGCTAGGCCGTTCTACGACCACCTTACCGGCAGCATATATGCGGGACAATATCGGAGCGCGATAGTCGAAACCATTCAGTGCTTGAAGATGATGCCGAATCTCGAAGGCCCGAAATTCGTTTTCGCGCATGTTCTATGTCCCCATTTCCCTTTTGTATTTGGTCCGAAGGGCGAATATGTTGATCCAGTGAATTGGTACAACGGCAAAGACAAGCGGTTCTACCTGGGGCAATATCGTTTCATCACCGAGGAAATCGAAGGTGTGATAGCAGCGTTGCTGGAGGAATCTAGTTCCCCACCAATAATCATTCTGCAGTCAGACCACGGACTCAGAGAAATGTTGCCGGGTATCAAGGTGGGCTCCGGTGAATGGCAGAAGGTGCTCAATGCCTACTACTTCCCGGGCGACGGCAAAGAGGATCTGTATGACTCCATATCGCCGGTGAACTCATTTCGGGTGGTATTCAACCGCTACTTCGGGGCGCACTACGATCTGCTGGAGGATCAGGTATCTTGACCAATCTGCATGGGTTCATGGGAAGTACGAAGCTGTCTGCAAGCGTGGGCAAGTGGCTCAGGGGTCACTGGAAACCTTTGCTGGCGCACAGCCTGATCCTTTCTGGCTTTCTGTTCTATTGCGTGTTCCTGTCGAGTCCCTTGTTCGATAGGTTTGAGGCGATAGATGGCGAGGCTAGATCGCAGGATGTCTCGCTACCCACCGAGTCGGGGAGTATGACGTACTGCATTGATGTGCTTCTAGTGGATACACATATCGCAGAGATCCGGGGTTGGGCATTCATTGATGGACAAAGCTCTGAGAATAGCCAGACTTCCGTAGTGTTGAAATCTGATCAAAGGTGCTATGTGTTTGACGCAATGACACTGTTGAGGATGGATGTGTCAGCTGCGTACAGTAGCTTGAACCTGAATCTGGATTGGTCAGGACTCGTCTGCAACGTTCCGATGAGGAGAGTCAAGAATGGTGAGTACCTTCTTGGAATCTATGTCAAGAATGGTGATGTTGAAGCCTTTCGATGTACAGATAGGGTCTTAGTGAAATCAGAGAGTGCGGTTCAGTGGAACATATTGGAGCAATGACTTGACTCATGCACCTAATCTTCCTACTGAAAGACACTCTCATCCTTGATGCACCGAGACAGGATGTGCGTCTTGGACATTGGCGGTTGGAGCGCCGCATCCGTACACATATCCGGCAGAGGCCAATTGGCCAATTAGGAGGCTATGGTGAAGACCATTACTGTAGCTCATAACCCTGGATTGACTCCAGAAGCCGCGATGAAGATGTTTCACATACTCCTTGAAGACAGGTTCAGTGTCAACAAGCTGGGGGACGGTCCAGACTTCCAGTTCGTAGTGCAGAAGAGTCCATTCACAGGGGTGCTTGTCGGATTGAGACAGCAGGAAGACAAGACCTCTCTTGCCATAAAGGGATCGTGGCCATCCCGAACTGGCCTCATCCTGAGTCTAGGACCGATTTCGTGGCTATGGCTCAGACCAGGCTGGAAGGAAATGGAGGAGGACGTAGCATCCTTCATTCAGAAAGCACTGCAATACAAGACGGATAAAGTAGTGCGCCTTGGGATAGACGGCTACATCACTCCGATACCCCGCGGGAAAGCGGAATGGAAGAGACTACTGGCTGAATTGACACCGCACGATCCAAAGAACAAATGGTACCTTCAGCCTCAGATTCCACCCGAGAAGCTGCACAATGCAAGAACGAAGTATGGTACTAGCCTCAAAGACAGCGACGTTCTGGCACTTGGTGACAGCACGGTCTTTGGATCGGCCGAAGCTGGATGCCTGGTGACAACAGACGCCATATGCTGCCGGGTGGCTCGTGGTGGTCGAATGGTTCGGTGGTCAGAAATTGCCAGCGCCAGACTGGCCGGTTCCGAGGGGATTCAGATTAGGCTCACAGACGGAGGGAAGGTCCGCATATCATGCGGACAGTTCGCGTCGGTGCGTGATAAGCTTCACAAACTCATCAGCCTTGTTGCTACGTCGAACCGGGCTGGACTCACGAGAACGTAGGGTCAGACTGAACACCTGTCAGAGGCGTTAGCCCTAGCCCACTGCCTTGATTTGTCGTCACAGTGTATTGGAGACTTACTGAGCAGGAGAAGACCAAGTGACAGAGTTTGAGTACAAGGTCGTAGAACTGCATGGAACGAGAGAGAATCACGAGTACATTCTGAATGTTGAGGGAGCGCAGGGTTGGGAACTAGTTACAGTCGTGATACCGGGTGGCGTTCTCGTCGCTGGCCTAGGCCGTATCCTGGGCTACCTCAAGAGGCCAAAGGGTGGTTAGCCACCCCCTTCCCTGTTCTGTACAATATCGATTGTGGATTGAGCGTGCTGTGCCATGATCAAAGGCATGCACACGATGTGGGGCAGCCATGCGAATGTACTCGACCCCATCAAAGACACTCCTGGCTCATTGGCCGAAGCCATACTCTTTTTTGACTACCTAATCGTGTGGTCGCTGGTTATGGCAGCGTACATTGCCATGTTTGTCCTAGCCGGCGTGGCTACTTCGCTCCTGGTGTTGGTCTGGGTGCCTTGCTTCCTGTGGAGCAAGGTCTTACCGAAGGGCAAGTCCCTGAGGGCAGGGCATGGTCCGAAGGCCAGGCTAGTAGGCTAGCCTTGTCAGGAAGAGGGAAGAGGGCCAAGTCCACCATTGCACAGAACTGACATTTCAGTTGGACTAGTTTTCGGCGGTGCAGGTCATGCTCTGAGACTGCGAACTGAAGCGGTACAGCTATTGGCGACAGGTCAGTCTCCCCAGAAACGCATGTTATTGCCTATGGGGGCTGTCTGATATAATCCGGACATACCTCTAGCCTGTGCTTCCCGGAGGAATCGTAATCTGCAATGGAACTGCTGATCTCGCTTGGTCTGCTTCTCATCATCGCCAAGCTCCTGGAGGGTGTTGCCACCCGGCTGCACCAGAGCGCCCTGATAGCCTATGTCGCTGCAGGAATCATCCTGGGGCCAGCACTTGGCGTGGTGGAAGCCACCGACGAGCTGAAGCTCTTCTTCGGCATCGGGGTTGTCTTTCTCTTCTTCCTGATCGGCGTGGAAGAGATGGATGTCTCCGGTCTGGCGGCAACCGTCAGAGGCAGGTTCTTCCTGGCAGGGACGCTGGCCTTCCTGGTGTCGTTCGGGTTTGCGATGACGGTCACCTACTACGTGCTGGAACAGCCCATGGCCAACGCCATTGCCATTTCCGGAATAATGTCCCTCTCCAGCCTGGGGGTGGTGGCCAAGGTCCTGAGCGACCTCGGACGTCTCAGAGAGCCGCTTGGCCTGGAGATATTCACCACCGTGGTGATCCTGGAGATCATAGGGCTGTTGGTTGTCTCCTTCTCTCTGAGGCAGATTGCCGACGATGGATCATTCACGGCCTGGACAGTGCCCATCATACTGGCCGAGGTCGCCGGGTTTGCTATCGTCGCCTGGTTGCTGGCCGCCAAGGTCTTCCCACCTCTGGTGGCTCTACTGCGACGCGTCATAGATGCCCCTCAATTGGCGATGGGTTTGATTACCGGCGGGTTGTTGCTCACGGTGGGCTTGCTCGACAGGATCGGGCTGCACGGCTCCCTCGGCGCCTTGCTGCTTGGCGTGGCGCTCTCGGGGCTTCCCCACCGCCTGCGCACGGAGATACTGCCCGGAGTGCGTGGATTGGCGCACGGCCTGTTCATCCCGTTGTTCTTCGCTTCAGCCGGCATCTACCTCGACTCCTCCTTCAGGCTGCTCCCAGCCTGGTCCATAGTTGCCGTGGTTCTGGTGGCCGTACTGGGCAAATTCGCGGGCACCGTGGTGGGTGTGATACTCGCCCGGCTGAACCGGCCGCTGGCGGTCGCCTCCGGCATGATGGGAAAGGGGGTGGTAGAGATTGCCCTGCTGGTGGTCATGCTGAACATGGGGGCCATCTCTCAGGAACTTTTCTCGCTGCTGATACTGATTATGATTGGCTACCTGCTCATAGTGCCTCCGGTAATGGGCTATGCCTTTCAACAAGCCGAACGCGTCGAGGGGAGGAAGAGACCCAGGCTGCCGAAGTTCGTGGTGCCTTCGTTTGCCAGGTATGCTCTGGACAACAAGACCGTGCAAGATGTGATGGATCGGGGCCGACAATTCCCCAATTCGGGCATTACCCTTCAGAAATTCATCGACTTGTGGGCATCGTCGGACCAGGCGGACTACGTGGTAACGAAAGAGCCCAAGAGACTCGCCGGCGTAGTCTATCTGAAAGATATGCGTCACATCAATAAGGAGCGCTGGGGAACCGTCACTCTCGAGGAGTTGCTGGAGTTGGAGCCAATCGTGGCATCTCCTGACGAGCTTCTGGATGACGTCACGACGCGCATGGCCGACGGAAACATGACCGTTGTCCCGGTGGTGGACAAGGCCACCGGAGAACTTGTGGGGTCGATAACGAATAGTGATATCATGGGATCAGTGATAGGAGCAAGTAAGTACGGCGGAGGGAAGTAGGCCGGAAGCCATGACAAGTCAAACGCAGGAGGTTGGCCATCGACTGGCTTAGTGACAACTGGCGCGAGGTTCTTATCCCAGCGGCGGTGGGCGTCTTCGTCCTGATCGCGTGCTTGTGGCTGAGGCAATTGGTCCGTGCCAGGCTGCAGAGGTGGTCGAAGGAGACAGGGTGGAAGGGGTTTGACGTTTTTCGCCAGACAACGAGCATTCCGTCAGTCATCTGGGCACTCACTATCGCCGCGTGGCTGGCCGTCCTTGTTTCCACGATCCCATCGGATTGGCAGGAAAATGCCAGCAAGGGGCTGTGGACGCTCTTTGCTCTGTCTCTTGCCCTCTGCTTGCTGAACATGGCCGGCAGACTCATCACTCTCTGGGGGCAGCACCTGAAGACGCCGGACAAGGCCACCAAGGCCACCTGGCACCTTGCCAGGATCGTCATCGTCCTGATAGCGGTGTTGACGCTTCTAGAAATATGGGGGGCACCGATAACCGCCATTCTTCTGGCAGCCGGCATTCTGGCCCTGCTCGTCTTGTTGGTGGCAATTGACGTCGGTCCTGATCTGGTGGCTGCACTCCAGCTAAGCTCCTCGCAGAATTATGGTGTGGGCGACTACATCAAGCTGACCGAGACCGGTGAGGAAGGCTATGTCACGGAGGTGAACTGGCGAAACACTTTGGTCAGAGCGCCAAACGGAAGCATCACCATAGTCCCGAACAGAAAGATGACCCGGACTACGGTCATCAACTACGGACACCCGGTCAAGAAGGCAAAGGAGCCGTTCCGGTTCTACTCGAGGTCGCACATGAAGGAGCTCACGGGGCTGAGAGCCAGGAACCTCAGGGAACTGGCCGATATGCTGAAGGTGGTGCCGGATTCCGTCATCTACTTCCACACTCACCATTTCCTGGAAGAGCATCACTATCTGACTTCGCAGCCGTCAAACGACCTCTCCTTGTGGGTGGATGAGGCTCTGGGCGATGAAGTCCTGGCGGAGAAGCTGGCCAGCGTGGACACCTTCCAATTCTCCAGCTTGCAGGCCCTGCGCGAAAGGCATATCGCCATCATAGAAGAACAACTGGCTCAGGGCGGGAGTCTTAGAGAGGCCGCGCCCGGGGGCGAATTCCACTTCGTGAAGTCCATCAGCGTGATCATACCGGCGTCCTATCAGGCTAGTGACATCAGGGAGTTCGTCGAGGCTCTGCGGAAGCTCAGCCCTGGTTCATTGTACTTCCACGTCTTCGAATCGAGGCTGAGATTGGGCAGAGGTCTGAACGACTTCTCAGCCTGGCTCGCGGACAGCCTGGGAGAGGATGAGCTGGCTCAGAAGGTGGCACGGCTGGATCCGTATACGCACTCCCTCGAGGGTCTGCGGGAGGCGCTAGTACAACTCATCGAGAAGGAGATAGGTGAAGCTACCCGACTATGAGCCCATTGTGGGCAAGAGCACTATTGAAGAGCTGCGGCTGCTGGCTTCGAAGCTGGCGGGCAGAGAGATCCAGAACATCAACTCCACGTATGTTGGAGGCGGCGTTGCTGAGATCCTCAACCACATGATACCGATCCTCCAGGAGTTGGGTGTTGATGCCCGCTGGAATGTGATCAAAGGCAGCCCCGGGTTCTTCGAGGTCACTAAGAAGTTCCACAACGCGCTACATGGCAGGAAGGAGCCCATCTCAGAAGACGATTTCGAACTGTTCCTGGAGATCAACCGCAAGAACATGGCGGAGATGGACTTCCACGGCCAGACAATGTTCATCCATGACCCCCAGCCATGCGCGCTGATCGAAAAAAAGGCGGAGTCGGGCGGGAAGTGGATATGGAGATGCCATATCGATGTCTCCAATCCGGACGAGCGGGTTTGGAGGTTCCTGGAACGCTTCGTCATCAAGTACGATGCAACCGTGTTCTCGGCTCCAGCCTTTTCCCGGCCGCTGCCCGTCAGACAGTTCCTGATATCCCCATCGATAGACCCGCTCAGCGACAAGAACAAGGATCTCTCGACGCGTGAGATCGATGCTGCCATGGAAGCAATGAAGATCCCCAGGGACAAGCCTATCGTCACACAGGTCTCGCGCTTCGATTACATGAAGGATCCGGTGGGCGTAGTCAAGGCCTTTGAATTGGTGAAGAGATCCATTGACTGCACTCTCGTCCTGGTGGGAGGAGGTGCCACTGATGACCCTGAGGGCGAAAAGGTTCTGGCTGAAGTTAAGGCAGCAGCCGACGGCAATCCCGACATACACATAATCTCGGGCCAGGCACGATCCGATATCGAAATCAACGCTCTGCAGAGGGCATCCACAGTCATCTTGCAGAAATCACTGAAAGAGGGTTTCGCCCTTACTGTAAGCGAAGCATTGTGGAAGGCCAAGCCGGTAGTAGCCACCGCCGTCGGCGGCATACCTCTCCAGGTAAGGCACAAGCTCACCGGATTGCTGTCCCATGGCATCGATGGTACGGCATATGCCGTCCGGCAACTGCTGGCGAATCCGGACTATGCCCGCTGGTTGGGCGAGAATGGGAAGGAACACGTGAGGCACAACTTCCTGATTACCAGGCATGTCCGGGACTACCTGCTTCTCTTCATAGCCCTCGACCATAGCGAAGACGTGATACACCTGTAAGTCGCTGATGATCCCAAAGGCGGCCCCGGCAAAGGCGATTGGCTATCGGGTTGCGCGGCGGCCCTCGAGGGAGGTGACGGAATTTGGACGCGGGAGCAATTGCATGAACTCGTGGCGGAGAAACTCCGGGACTATCTCTTCGTGGTCGTATCCAACCGGGAACCCTATATCCACAGCCACATCTCCGGCGCCATCCAGTGCGATATGCCACCGAGCGGCCTTACCACCGAACCAGCGTTCAGTCTGGCAAACACAACTCAAGAAGTGGTACAACTATTGGGGGCAGGTCAGCACTCGTTGTTATGGACCTAGCCGGTCTTGACCAGACGGTGTGGAAACGGTGCGAAAGGTCTCCGGCAGCGAGGAGATCACTCCCGATGGTTGCAGATCAGCGTAGACAATCGGTTCAGAAGGAGAGCATGAGACACGGAGTCGGAGGTGTATTTGCGGAACCCGTTGGCGCGTAGAGACTGGCGGAATAGGTGGGCGCGACACCGGGCAGATCGGCTTTGCCTATGCTACTCATTATGGCAGCCCTATACCTGCCCAGTTTCCGGACTAGGTCTGGGAAGCGATTACTAGACGGTACGGACGGAAGTTAGGCATGAGCAAACGGGTCAACAAGCATCCTTTCTGTGAAGATGGCTCTCTCTGGTACAAAGACGCCATAGTATATGAGCTTCATATCCGGGCTTTCTCAGACAGCGATGCGGATGGTGTTGGAGACATCCAGGGACTGATAGATAAGCTGGACTATCTTCACGACCTGGGAGTAACCGCCATCTGGCTCTTGCCCTTCTATCCTTCGCCTCTGAAGGACGATGGGTACGATGTCTCCGATTATGTTGACATTCAGCCCGTGTACGGCAACATGAGCGATCTCAGGACTCTTGTGGAGGAAGCTCACCGGCGTGGTTTGAGGATCATCATCGAACTGGTGCTGAATCACACGTCGGATCAACATCCGTGGTTCCAGCGGGCACGCCGTGCCCCGCCAGGAAGCCGCTGGCGTGATTTCTATATCTGGAGCGACACAACGAACAGGTACCATGAAGCCCGCATTATCTTCAACGAATGCGAGCAGTCCAATTGGACCTGGGATTCAGTAGCCCAAGCATACTACTGGCACCGTTTCTACTCACATCAGCCAGACCTAAACTATGACAATCCGGCGGTGCACCGGGCGATCATCAACGTGGTGAACTTCTGGCTGCGACTGGGTGTTGACGGCTTCAGGGTAGACGCGGTGCCATATCTATACAAGCGAGAGGGTACCACATGTGAGAACCTGCCGGAAACCCATGCCTACTTGAAGGGCCTGCGCAAGCATGTCGATGCGAAGTTCAAGGATCGAATACTTCTGGCTGAGGCGAACCAGTGGCCCGAGGATGCGGTTGCTTACTTCGGAGATGGCGATGAATTCCACATGGCCTTTCACTTCCCACTGATGCCGCGCATGTTCATGGCCATTCGCATGGAGGACCGGTTTCCTATCCTCGACATCTTGGAGCAGACCCCTCAAATTCCGGACCAATGCCAGTGGGCGCTCTTTCTTCGAAATCATGACGAACTGACGCTGGAGATGGTGGCTGATGAGGAACGCGACTACATGTATCGAGTATACGCTCATGACCCTGTTGCCAAGCTGAATCTGGGAATCCGCCGCCGACTGGCTCCACTCCTGAACAACGACCGCCGGAAGATCGAACTGATGAACGTCCTGCTCTTCTCACTGCCAGGCACGCCAGTTATCTATTACGGCGACGAGATCGGCATGGGCGACAACATCTATCTCGGTGATCGGAACGGCGTGCGCACTCCGATGCAGTGGAGCCCTGACCGCAATGCCGGCTTCTCTCGGACGAATCCACAGAGGCTATTCCTGCCTCCCATAATCGATCCTGAGTACCACTTTGAGTCCGTAAATGTGGAGAATCAACAGGGCAACCCCGACTCTCTGCTCTGGTGGATGAAGCGGCTTGTTGCTTTAAGGAAGCGCTTCAAGAGCCTCGGGAGAGGCAGCATTTCATTCTTGCATCCCGAGAATCGCAAGATTCTCGCCTTCATCCGCCAGCACCAGGAGGAGGCCATTCTGGTAGTGGCCAACCTCTCACACAACGCCCAGCATGGCCGGCTTGACCTCTCCGCTTTCAAAGGGGTCTCGCCTGTAGAACTCTTCGGCCGTTCTGAGTTTGCCGCGATTGTTGGTGACGAGTATGACCTCTCTCTCGGTCCTTACGGTTTCTACTGGTTCTCGCTGAGACCGGAGCGAATGGAGGCACCGCACCAGCGCATCCTACCTGCGGACACTGCGGAGACCTCTGCTCCAATGCCCACAATTGCCCTTGATGAGAAGGAAATCATGGAGCAAGAGAACTGGCCGATCCTCGAAGAAGTGCTGTTGAACTACTTCCCAGAGCGTCGCTGGTTCCTTGGGAAGGCAAGACGAATCCAATCGTGCGAAATTGAGGACGTTGTTCCCTTCGATTTTCCGGATCATACCGCCCACCTTCTGTTGTCCAGGGTCGACTACTGCGAAGGTGAATCAGAGACATACGCCATCCTACTGGCTGTTGCTCGGAAGGAGGAGGCTCAAAGGATACTGACGGAGCACCGCCGTGCCGTCGTCGCTTATCTAGAATCCGCCGGTCAGCCTGGAGACAGCCCGCTCTTGCTGTACGACGCGATGGTGGACAGGGGTTCTTGCAGCGACTTGCTGGATGCCATCGGCAAACGGCGCCGTTTCAAAGGAGAAGCAGGCGCCGTCGTGGCTGTGCCGGGCCGAATGTTCGAGAGTCTCGATGAGGTGAGCAGAACCAAGCTAGGTTTGGACAGTGCACCCGTCAAGGCCGGGCGAAGCAACACGTCTGTCACCTATGGCGATCGCCTCATCCTCAAACTGTTCCGGCACCTGGAAGAGGGTCCAAACCCAGACCTGGAGGTGGGACTCTTCCTGACGGAAGAGGCACATTTCTCCTACGCTCCACCGCTAGTCGGCGCCCTGGAATACCGTCGAAGGAACAAGCGTCCATCGACCCTGGCTGTTCTGCATAATCTGGTTCCAAACGCGGTGGACGCCTGGCGATACACACTGGACGCTCTGGACCGCTTCTTCGAGCTCGCTCTGGCACATCCTGCCGTGCAGGTGCCACCCATCCCTCAGACGCCACCACTGTTCCTAAGCGCACCCGTTCCGGCACTGGTTCAGGAAACGGTAGGGCCATATCTTCCCTTGGTGCATCTCCTTGGAGAGCGCACGGCGCAGCTTCACCTAGCACTGGCATCAGACCGAACTGATCCGGAGTTCTGCCCTGAACCCTTCTCAGTCCTGTACCAGAACTCGGTCTACCACTCCATGAGGAGCTCTGCACTGCAGACCATGGAATTGTTGCGGGCGCGATTGGACACTCTGCCTGAGGCAGTGAGAAGAGATGCTGAAGCGGTTCTGTCGTTTGAGGATAGCATGGTCGCGCGCTTTCAGCCTTTGCGCAACATCACGTTCGGCGGTTGGCGGATCCGTTGTCATGGTGACTACCATTTGGAACAGGTGCTCTACACGGGAAAGGATTTCGTGATCATCGATTTCGAAGGAGACACCAAACGGCCCCTGACGGAACGACGGTTGAAACGCTCGCCGCTCAGAGATGTCGCCGGCATGGTCCGCTCCTTCGACTACGCTGCCAGTTTTTCTGTGGAACGCCAGGCGTCTACGGGGGGCGCCCCCGGGCAGACACGTCTGCTTGAGCTGTGGGCCAAGTTTTGGACAACGTGGGTGACACCGGTATTCCTGACGTCCTATGTGAATACCGCTAGGCAGGCATCATTGCTTCCGGACGGTGAAAGGGAGCTGGCCATTCTGCTGAATGCGTATCTGCTGGACAAGGCGATCTCAGAGATCACCTATGAACTTGACGGCCGTCCTGATTGGCTCAGGGTGCCAATCAGAGCCATACTCCGGATGATGGAGGAATAAGCGCACAAGCCCACAGGCAGAGCCTCAACGCAAGTGTGCCGCCTTGCGTGGCCCCCATATGTGCCTGTCCACGCTCTCTTTCAGGAGGATGGCTCCCAGTGGCAGCAGGACAAGGTTGGCGCGATGCGGGCGCCCATGATGGCTCAGCGGCGAAAGGAGGTCCCCGAATGTGGACTCGGGAGCAATTGCATGAACTCGTGGCGGAGAAATTCCGGGACTATACCTTCGTGGTGGTTTCCAACAGGGAACCCTATATCCACAGCCACATCTCCGGCGCCATCCAGTGCGATATGCCGCCGAGCGGCTTGACTGCAGCACTTGACCCGATCATGCGGGCATGTGGAGGAACCTGGATAGCCCACGGCAGCGGAAATGCCGACAGGGAGACCGTGGATGAACGAGACCGCGTTCGAGTACCACCGGATGACCCGCACTACACGCTCAGGAGACTCTGGCTTTCCAAGGAAGAAGAGGATGCCTATTACTATGGCTTCTCCAACGACGCGCTTTGGCCGCTGTGCCATATAGCCTACACCCGGCCGACGTTCAACGAAACCGAATGGAGCATCTACAGAGCAGTCAATGAACGCTTCTCTGAAGCTGTGCTCGAGGAGGTCGGCACCAGGAAGGCCTTCGTCTTTGTCCAGGACTACCATCTCACGCTCATGCCACGCCTGCTGCGCCAAGCGAACCCCAACCTCGTCATTGCGCAGTTCTGGCATATTCCCTGGCCCAACCCGGAGGCCTTCCGCGTCTGTCCCTGGCAGGCAGATATCCTGAAAGGGTTGCTGGGCAACCATCTTCTGGGCTTCCATCTTCGGTACCACTGCAACAACTTCCTGGACACCGTTGATCGAGCGATCGAGGCCAGGGTGGACCGGGACAGGTATGAGGTAACACACGGAGGCGAGAAGACCGCTATTCGTCCCTTCCCCATCAGTGTTGACTTCGAGGAGGTGAACAGGAGGGCCCAGGAGAAGGACGTGCTGGTCGAGATGCAGAGGCTCAAGAAGAGCCTGGAAATCAAGGGGAAGTTCGTTGGGATGGGATTGGATAGGATCGACTACACCAAGGGGATACCAGACAGGCTCCGCGCCTTTGACCGGTTCCTGGAGCGATATCCCGACTACCGGAACCGGGTCGTATTCATACAGACCGGTGTCCCCAGCCGGGTGCATGTCCCGGCCTACCGGAGGATCAACGACGAGATCGATAGCCTCATCGAGGAGGTGAACTGGAAGTACGAATCGGAGCACTGGAAGCCTGTCATTGATCTTCGGGGCCCCTTATCGCCTCTGACGGTGATGGCACTGCGGCGCCTGGCCGACTTCGCCATTGTCAGTTCTCTTCATGATGGCATGAACCTCGTGGCCAAGGAATTCGTGTCCAGCACCGTTGACGACGACAAGGTCCTGATCCTCAGCCAGTTTACAGGAGCGGCCAGGGAGCTGACCGATGCGGTTCTGGTGAACCCGTATGCCACTGACGAGTTTGCCGGAGCCATCAAGGAGGCTCTCGAAATGCCAATCGAGGAGAGGCAGCGTAGGATGCGCCGCATGCGCGCCGTGGTCCAGGAGAACAACGTCTACAAGTGGGCAGCGGACATCGTGACTGAGATGGCGAAGCTCGAGTTCGGAGGGTGAATGGAGCACCTCTTTTCCGTGTGGCAAGAGATTGGGGAGCGCATCAAGACAGCTCACCAGATCCTGCTCCTGACTGACTTTGATGGCACTCTGTCACCCATTGTGGGCAGGCCGGAAGAGGCAGTCCTTCCCGACGACACCAGACTGGCGCTCGAGGCACTGTCAGGCCATGATCGGGTCAGCGTGGCGGTGATTAGTGGCAGGGCTCTCAGTGACATCAAGAACAAGGTGGGAATCCAAGGGATAACCTACGCCGGAAACCATGGATTAGAAGTAGAGGGGCCATGGCTTGAGTTTCTCTATCCACCAGCGGAGGCCATGAGGCCCGTTATGAGCCGCCTGTGCTCGACATTGACCAACGCCTTGGCCGGTTTCGAAGGAGCCTTCGTCGAAGACAAGGGGCTGACACTGAGCGTGCACTATCGACTAGCTAGAGAAGACAGGGTTGAAGAACTAAAGAGGGTCTGCGAAGAAACCGTCCGCGGTCTGCGCTCCGAGGGCAAGATCAGAACGGCCGAGGGCAAGAAAGTCTGCGAGATACGACCGGGGGCGCCATGGGACAAGGGAGATGCCATGGCACTGCTCTTGAGTAAGTGGACTTCATCGACAGGCGGGGGCAGCGATCTCACGCTATTCCTTGGAGATGACCTGAGCGATGAAGGGGGGTTCAAGGTGGTGAACACACATGGAGGTATCTCCATTTTCGTTGGAGAGGCTGGTGCCAGCACGGCAGCAAGTTACTTCCTCAGATCACCAGATGAGGTGGCAGACTTCCTGGAGCGACTTCGTCGGACTGGCGCCTTCGGTGAGGCGCCTGCCTGACGTGACTCGAACCTACCTCAGTATTCCAGGCCTTCTATCGATGAGACGGACTGAATCTCCATGGGAACTTCCCGAGTTCTACATCTATCCTGCACAGGGCCATAATCTAAGGCATAGACCTAGAGTGGAAGAATGCCAGGGCGACAGTGATCCATAGCGCAAGCCATCTTCCTAAGTCGCTTATTGAAGCCATGAGCGCCCTTGCCTACCTAACC
>Ga0209592_1000305_pt1 | contig 14267 bp, 14 predicted proteins | sample PPLLak2March2015_2_FD_187251 | JGI IMG/M metagenome (GOLD analysis project Ga0209592, IMG submission 187251) | Freshwater sediment microbial communities from Prairie Pothole Lake near Jamestown, North Dakota, USA - PPLs Lake P8 Core (3) Depth... | ecosystem: Environmental > Aquatic > Freshwater... | reverse complement strand
TTGGCAGTCCTTATGCCATCATCGTTCGGCTCTACCGCTGGCTGTATGACATCTTTTGCGTGCACACGGCCCGCCGTGCCATGGCTTTCTCAAAGTCGCGAATTTGCCGAGACAAGCAGTGCGAAAGCCTGGTCGATGTGTCCGTCAAACCATCTACGCGCCTGGGCAGCATTGTGAAAACCGGCCTGCTTGATCAAAGCCAGGACCACATTATGGATGGTTGCCAGAATTCGTCCAGAGGCTCCTTTGGTCATGCGGGTCGCATCTTCCCGGAAGGTCACATCCCGGCGATAATGCAAACCCGTTTCGATCAGCCAATGCTTGCGTCTGACTTGCATCACCCGCTTGGGCGAGGCCTTTTCTCGGGAGAGGCTGGTGATGCCGTACTCCACCTCCTGGCTGGTTTTGATCACTTTCCCTCGGCGCATCCAGGTGAAGCGACGCTCCAGCCGGTAGACTTGCCCGAGACCGGGCCAATCGACATAGTCGTTGAGCATGGCGCTGGTTTGGATCTGGCGTTTCTCCATGCGTCCATGGCCCTTATTGACCATTTCCGCCTGCAGAAAGTCCGTGCTGATCTTCCCAAAGCCGGGCTTGGGCGTGTCAGGGGCAAACAACCGCTCAATATCCTGATACAGGCGCTCCTGGTTTTCCTTCACTACCCACAGATAGTCACCGCCACGTTCAAGTATCTGCGCCGAAAGCGCTCGTTGGGCATGCATGGCGTCCCCAGTGATGATTTTTTCTGCGATCGCCACCTGGTCTAGGGCCCTTGGGGCTGCCACGATCTCGTTCTCCTTCTGATCCACTGCGGCTTGAGCCATCACGCACTGTTCATGAACATCGTATACGCTCAACACGTGATCAGCTGGTTCTTCATCGGCGATCCGGGTACCTCGCAAGCTCTTGCCATCAATTGCCAGCTGCTTTCCACCCTTGACCTGTTGCTGCTGATAGTCCTGCAGGAGACGGTTGAATTCGGCTTCGTCCAAGATGTTCTGGAACACCCGGCGAATGGTGTTGTGGTGAGGCATCCAGGTCCGTTGCAGCTTCACAAGTTGGGCCAAGGCTTCGGCGTGGTTCTTTGCCCAATCGGCTATCTCGACCGGCGTGTCCTGCCCACACAGTTTGGCTAAAAAGATGAGTACCAACAGGGTCGTCAGGTGATAACGCTTTCCACGTGCCTTGCGCGGGTCGCCAATCCTTTGAAAGTAGGCAAACAAACTGGTTACATCGTAGACGACACCGTTCTCGTTGATCTCCTGCCAAGGCTGAAGCGTGCTATACTCCATGTGGTCCTCCTTGGTATTTTGGTTGTCAGCGCATCCAATTTTACCGAAGAGGACCGTTTTTATTCATTTGTCAAGGAACTTTGAGAAAGCCATCACTGACCTACTGACCTTCGGACGAGAGTTCGGACATTATCAAAATGAAAGGGAACCTCAACTACACTTGGTCGACACATGGTATGTGGGCACGCTAATGGACGGTAAACCAAAGCGTATTGGATGCTGACCCTGGTCGCTCCACTGAGAGGGAGAACCATCCGCTTCCATTTCCTGACCTAATCTTTGCTCACAACCTATACATTTCAAATATGACGCCGATGCGCATGTCCGAGTGGCTGGACAGTACAGGATTTGAGTTCTTGTGTTTTTGGAGAATAGTGTTGTATCGCCTACGAAAAGTGCCTTTTATCGGGATGGTCGCGCTCGTCAGCAGGGCAGAGTAGGAGTAATGAGCGTGATGGAGTTTCTCCATCATTGCTCCAATGGTGAGGCAGGTGCGCCTCGAAAAGCAAGCTGTCGCCTGGCTCCAGGATAAAAGTTTGCCCATCCACTTCGTAGCCAATGGACCCCTCAAGGCAATATACGAATTCAATGCCGGTATGCACGATGGGCGTATCCCCGCTGTCAGCCTGCGGCTCGAGCGTAACAACAAACGGCTCCATGCCTAGGCGGGCAAAGCCTGCTCCCAGGTCAGCCAGTGTACCATGCGTGAAAGCGGCTGACTGACGATCTATGGCCTTTTGGTACACGATGGCTTGTGGATTGGTTTTTATCTCGAAGAAGGCATTAATCGGAAGCTCCAGCGCTGCGGCAACCTGCTGTAAAGTGCTAACACTGGGCGAAGTCTTACCGTTTTCGATAAAGCTCAGCGTGTTGACGTTCAAGCCGCTTTGCTCAGCCAGGGCGCGGATGGAGTACCCACGTTCAATGCGCAGTTCACGCAGGCGGCGGCCAACGTTGATATCGGTAGGGGGTTGACCTCGTGGCTGTTTATTTTTCATGGGATTGCCTGAGTCTCTGGATTGGCTGTAAACGACGGCAAAGGCGCTTTGTGGAATAATGGTATTTATCAACTAAAATTATAAGTAATATTTGTTGTTTTCGGGGGAAGGAATATTAATATTTAGTGTGTTTAGGCTTTGTTCTTATGGCTGCATATTCTTATCTTAGAAGTATATCAGCTAACGCCAACCTGGCAGGTGCAAGGTTCAAACAGAACAAGGCACTCATGATGATGGCTGAGGAACTGAGCTAGCGCCATTAGCTCAGTCAGGCCAGGGATAGCCGGCCAATCCACACCAGATGGAAACTTGAGCGCGGTGCTAACGCGGCGCAACGGCTGTGTCGCATTCGGTGGCTGCTATATCAATTACAAAGACTAACCAGCCCAAATCAGACTACTATTCTGCCCCTGCCACATCAAAATCGGGCACATAAGGCTTGATGTCGAGCAGTGGTGTGCCGTCTAACATATCCACTTGCCTCTCCTGAAAGTTAATAACTGGACGCCTTCCACCTGCTGAAAAGAGGCTCCCTGCCCAACCGTGCGAAGTACGGCAGCTTCATCAAACACCCTAGAACCAGAAAGGAGACTAACCCCATAGTTGAACAGCACTGGCGAAAGCGGTGTGCTCGGACCCAGCATCATCACCAATGCCTCGGGACGGCATAGAGCCAGTAACCCATCCAATGTATGGTTGATCAATGCACTGCTGGTAATGGCGACTACATCAGCTTGTGGGATCAGGTCTTCGGCGAATTCAGCAGGATATTCGCCGTCTGCTGGGTGTTGTTCGATGACCCACAACTGTCCAACGGCAAGGCGCAATCGTGGGATGAATGGGAAATGCCCCACCAGAGCTACGTTCTTTCCCCGCCCGTGCTCGATCAGTCCTTCGACAGCATTGGCCGCGACTGCGCTACTTTCATCCACAGCCAACAGCGAGTTCATGGCTGCCAAACCAATGCTGGCTTCCAACAGGTTGTCAGAGCAGACGTATTCCGCCAGCTCACGGGCGCTTTTCAGGTGTAAGTGGCCCACATCGTGCACCGGGTCGTGGCCGTGGGGCTTGTCGCCAGTGAAGGTGGAGGCCAGCCCACAGACATGGCTGCATACCACCGTCCAATGCACGCCAACCAGCACGGTTCGGACCGGTGCGTCCATGTCCAGGCTGTCCAGCAAATCATTCAGGATGTTCATCTTCAAGGCCTTTATATAGTTCGGAACGACGTGCCGCTTCTTCCATTAATACCTCTCGCATCAGATCGCAGATACCTACGATTTTTGGATTGGCGATTTGATAGATAACATCTTGCGCGTGACGTTGCGCAATGACAATGCCGCCGTTGCGCAACACCCCGAGGTGCCGGGAGATCGTCCCCTGGGGGTGGTCGGTGATGCGCGCAATCTCGCTCACCCGCTGAGGACCATCTCGTAAAACGTGGACGATTTCGATCCGTATTGCACTGGACATACACCGGCAAAGATCAGCCTGAATTTCGTAGATGGCAGTTAGTTTTATAGCACTACCTCCTTTGGGCAATTACACGCCAAACATTCCTGAGAGCAAGAAAACAAAGATCGCACCCGTAATAATCCCAATTGCGGTGGAGTGGTGGTGGCCATACTCACGCGCCGCCGGGATGAGTTCATCTAGCGTGATAAATACCATCACGCCACCTGCAAAAGCCAGTGCGCCAGGAATAAAGCCTTGGAAGGAAGTCAAAAAGAGAGCAGCTATGAGTGCTCCAAGCGGCTCCGCTAGACCGGAAAGAAAAGCCACTCGGAAGGAATCCCACCGGCAAACACCGCTCTTGCACAGGGGCAAAGCGGTTGCGATGCCTTCGGGGATATTATGGAGCAAGATTGCCACGGCTATGAAAATGCCGAAAGCCGGCTCATGCATATATCCGGCTCCTACCGCAATTCCCTCGGGAATATTGTGAATGGTGATGCCGATGGCAATCAGAATACCCGATTTCAATAAACCTTGATCAATGGGCGTATGGTTTCTCAAGTGCCCAAACCGGCGCCTGCCGTGATGACGGGGACCTAATTTATCCGTTGCTTCAGTTTCGGCAGGAAGCGTGACTTCTTCCTCTCCGAAGCGAATATGAGGGATGGTGACATCCACCGCGAACATGAAGAGCGCTCCAGCTGCGAAACCGATGGTGGCAGTGGCAAAACCTTGTAGCTCCCAGGCTTCATTGACCAGCTCCAGGAAGGATAGGGTGATCATGACCCCAGCTGTAACGCCCATGAGAAAACCATACTGCCGCGGCCCCGGCTTGCGGATTACGGCGATCAGACCGCCCAGCCCGGTGCCCAGCCCGGCGATCAGGCTCAGAAGGAAGACAGTAATTATTGCGTTCATTTTCCTCCATCGGATGGCGTGTGACAATTCCCGGGATAGTAAGATCTAGATTTCCAGTGTTAGGATTACACCACTATCTTTGCACTTTCGCACTTTAACAGAACTTGAATAGAAAGGCATGACCAAACCGGAGATAATAGGTTTGCTAAGAACCATATCCCGGAGGTTGAGTCATGCCCAAGCCAATTGTATGCATATCCGAGCAACTCTGCCAGTACCTGGAAGCCTTTCGTCCATGCTTCAGCAAACGCCAGTGGAAGTACTTTGTCACCGTACTGCTGGGTTTGGTGGAATGCGAAGAAAGGAAGACGATGAGCGGATTGTTACGAGTGGTGGGCGAACGCATCAGCTTATCGGGACTTTCACGGTTCTTGAGCAAATGGCCCTGGTCGCCGACAGATGTAGCCCAGACCTGGTTGCTGCACTTTCGACAGCGGCTGGAAGGGTCGGTGCAGGCCGAACATGATCGTCTCAAGGCAGAAAGGCCGCAGTGCATCGGGCGTCCCAAGGCAACTGTTGTGACAGAGCCTGCCCTGAGTGTAACGAAGGGTTTCCTGATCTTTGACGACTCGGTGCACACCAAGCCGAAGGGCCGGAAAATGGGCGGGCTGGGTCAGCATTACTCCAACACCGATCAAAGTGTAGTGACCGGCCATTGCTTGTTCACGGGTTTATATGTCTTACTCGACCAGCGCTGCCCACTGGAAGCACAGATGTACCGCCAGAACTCGGTCTGTCAGCAGGAAGGCGTGCCCTTCCAGAGTAAGATCGATATGGCAGTCAGCCAGATCGAAAGCTTTGAACCGGTGGCAGAAACCCACACCCATGTGCTGATCGATAGCTGGTACCACTGCAAGCAGGTGCGCAAAGCAGCTCAGAAACGGGGTTGGGATGTCAGCGGTGGACTGAAGAGCAACCGGGTCATGCGCCGGATTGCAGCTGACGGCAGCCGGGAATGGATCAAGCTCTCTGACTATGCATCTGATTTAGGTCGAGATGACTGGCAGGAAGTGGTTTGGTCCTCGGATCAAGGTGGACAGAAGTTGTATGCTCACCTGATACAGACCTGGATCCGCAAACTGGGGCCAATCTTACTACTCGTCACTTGCCACAATCTGGATGAACCACTCAAATCCGTGCGCTATTGGGGCAGCACCATCCTCGACCTGCAGGCACAAGAGTTGGTCAATATTCTGGCAGTGCGTTGGGAGATCGAGACCTTCTTCGAGTATGACAAGGATCTCTTGGGCAGCGACCATTACCAGTTGATGACCGTTCAGGCAATCTTGCGCTTCTGGACTCTGACAGCCTGCTTGATGTGCTTTCTGGAAGAGCTGCGGGCTACTTCACATCCCCAACCGAGCACTTGTGGGGATGCCAGACGCATACTCCAGTTTGAGCACAGGAGGAATCTGCTCATTTGGCTCAAAGACCTGTTCCAGGCTGGCTGTACTATCGATCAGATCAGCGTTCAATTGACTCTATGAAGTTCTTAAAGTGCAAGGTTAGTAAGCATATATTGATGACATCCTCATACTTATTCCTGAATGATCTACGGGTCCATTACCTGCATTGGAATCTGGGCAGCGGTGGCAGACCGGTCGTGCTGCTGCACGGGTTGGCCTCCAACGCGCGCATCTGGGAGCAGGTCGCCGTGAACTTGGCAGCCGCCAGGCTGCAGGTCCTGGCACCGGATGGGCGCGGCCACGGGTTGACCGACAGGCCGGATGGCGATTACAGCTTCGACATCTTCTTCCGGGATTTGACGGCATTTATCGACGCCTGCGACCTGGAGAATCCGCTGCTGGTGGGACACTCCTGGGGCGCGGGGGTGGCTCTGGATTACGCTGCCCGGCTGTCGCTTGGGCGGCGCGCGCCAGCCGGTCTCGTCCTGGTGGATGGCGGGACGATCCAGGTCGACCAGATACCCGGCGCCACCTGGGAGAGCACCCGCCAGCTCCTGGCTCCGCCCAAGCTGGCGGGCACGCCGTTGGAAGCCTTCCTGGAGCAGGTGCAAGCATCCAACAGCCGCTGGCAGCCAGATGAAGCCGCCCTGAAGACCATCCTGGCGAATTTCGAGATCGCGGCCGATGAAACCATCTCCCCAAGATTGAGCTACGAACACCACATGCAGATCGTGCGCGCCATGTGGGAGTTCCAGACCTATGAACGATACGATCGCCTGCGCTGCCCGGTGCTCATCGTACCCGCCCGTCCCGCCCCACCGTACGGCGAGCGGGAGGGAGAATTCCTGGCTGTCAAGGAGCGCAGCATCCGCTACCTGGGAGAGCGCTTCCCAGCAGTCCAGGTACGCTGGATGGAAGATACAGTCCACGATATCCCCCTGCAGCGACCGGCTGAGCTGTCCCAGTTGATCGTGGATTTCGCCGCTGGGCTGCCGGATCGGGCCTGATCCCGGCACGATTCTTGCAATCTCTCTAACCGAATTGCAAGGTTTTGTCTATTTAACTTGACGCTTTATAAAGATTGTGCTAGTATCGTTGCAAACCGCCGGAGGGAAAGCATACCCGCGGCCGATTACCAGCCAGGACGCCCATCCGGGCAGCATGGATGGTCTTCTTACTAAGGAGCTAACAAATGGAACGGAAACGCCTTCTTTTCATTATCCTTGCTGCTGCGCTGATGCTGGTCCTGGCAGGCGCCTGTGTGCGACCAGCTTCCACCCCACCCAGCAGCGAAGCAACCGCCACCACTGCCGGCGAGTTCCCGGTGCCGGGCGCCACCGACGACGTAATGAGCCAGCTTGAGAAGGCCGCCACCCAGACCCTTATGGCGATGCAGGGCACACCCCAGGTCCTGCCGACCAACCCGGTCGTCGTGGGAACTCCCTCGGGCCAGGAGACGCCGGTGGACGTCGTCCCTACCCAGGCCGCGCCGACCACCGCACCCGAAGTCCAGCCCACCGCTGCCCCCCAGGTAGCCGCGGCGACAGCCACACCTATACCGGTGCCCGCCGCCACCCCTGGCAAGCCTTCTTCCTGGACGCTGCAGACCGGGGAATTTCCGTACTGCATCGCCCGCCGCTTCGACGTCAGCCCGGCTGAGCTTCTGCGCTTGAACGGTTTGAGCACCAGCTCCTACTTCTACGCCGGCATGGTGCTCAAGATCCCGCAGTCGGGCAGCTCGTTCCCGGGCAACCGCTCGCTGAAATCCCGCCCGACCAACTACACCGTCGGCTCAGGCGATAATATCTACAGCATCGCCTGCCAGTATGGGGATGTGGATCCGTACGCCATCGCTACCGCCAACGGGCTGGTCTCTCCCTACAACCTGAATAACGGCCAGAACCTGTATATTCCCTAGACATTCCCAGTCAATGATGAATTCCACTCAGGAGTAGCCCGGCTGATACCGGCTACTCCTGATTTTTAACCGATCTCAGGATCACAGAAAGAGACCCAGCGAATGAAATTCGAAGTTCTTGAAACCAAAACCATCCATCAAGGGCGCGTCTTCAGCTTGCGCCGTGATAAGGTGCGCCTGCCCAACGGGCGCGAGACTCACCTGGACATCATCGACCATCCCCCGGCGGTGACGCTCATCCCGGTCGACAACCAGGGAAATATCCTCTTCGTCCGCCAGTACCGGCATGCCACCGGCCTGGAGTTCCTGGAGCTGCCGGCCGGGGTGGTGGAGAAGGATGAAGCTCCGGAGGCATGCGCCCGCCGCGAGATACGCGAGGAGACCGGCATGTCTGCCGGGCAGATCCAGCTCATCGGCCAGTTCTACGAGGCGCCAGGCTACTCGACCGAGTACATGTACGTCTACCTGGCTCAAGATTTGACACCCGACCCCCTGCCCGGCGATGAAGACGAGTACATCGCCGTGGAAAAGTATCCTATCGCGCAGGCATACGCCATGGCGGAAACCGGAGTGATCATCGATGCCAAATCCCTGGCATCGCTCCTGCTGGCTTCTTCGATTCTCTTGCCGTAAAGAAAGGATCCACCACCAAGACACCAAGGCATGAAGGGAATAAAAATACCCGGTCGGAAACTTGGTGTCTTCGTGACTTGGTGGTCAGGTTAAATTATCAGGGTTGGGGGCGGTCGGCGCTGGGCCTGGGGTGGCTGCGCGGCGATGCGTGGCGGCCTGTCTCGGGGTGCAGCAGGGCGTTCAGCCATTTGACTGCCCGCGAGTCATACTCCCGGCGCCCGCACAGATCGCATATCCAGGCGGGGAAGTTCGGCACGGTCACCAGCTCGTCATTCAGCCAGGTAAAATAGGTGATGTGCTGCAGGTGCAGCATCCCGGTCTGGCACTCCGGACAAGGGAGCAGGCTGATGATTTCTTCCTGAGATGGTTCATCTTCTTCCATCGTAATTTCTATTATACGCTAATTATGCCCGATCGATAAAATCCAGGACCTGACAGTTTTCAACTTCCAAAATGGTCCTACACGGATTACACGGATGCCGTAGGCACACGGATGTCTTAACAATATAAGGATTTGTTTACACATTTTCGTCTTTGAACTTATCCGGAAAATATTTTTGTGGTGTGTGCGGTGGCTGCGCCGCCGCTACGCTCCGGCTCAGAACGAAATCCCATATTATTCACAATGTACTTATGGTGATTGATAATCCCCGACTGCACAACTTCCATTCACTCTATGGTATATTGTGAGTGTATCAATACCGGCCTGTTATCAAGGATAAGCCAATGACTGAAAAACACAATCGCAACCCCGGAATGCCGCTGGATCTGGATTGGGTGCTGAGCGCGCGGGTGAACCGCAGCGCGGTGGAGCGGCGCACTGCAACGCTGCCGGCCCGGCGCACAATCAAAAAAGAATGGCAGGCAGCCTGGCTGCTGCGCGCCATCACCTGCATCGACCTCACCACCCTGGCAGGCGACGACACCCCGGGCAGGATCAAGCGCCTGTGCGCCAAAGCCAGGCAGCCCGTGCGCCCGGACATGCTGGAGGCCCTGGGCGCCGGAGATCAAAATATCACCGTGGGGGCGGTGTGCGTCTATTCCAGCCGGGTGAAAGACGCCGTCCAGGCGCTCAAGGGCAGCGGCATCCCCGTCGCCTCCGTGGCAACCGGATTCCCCGCCGGGCAAACCCCCCTCCCCCAGCGCATCGCCGAGATCGAGCAAGCCATAGAAGCCGGCGCAGCCGAGATTGACGTGGTCATCAACCGCACGCAGGTCCTGACCGGAGATTGGCAGGGCCTGTACGACGAGATCAGCCGCTTCCGCCAGACCTGTGGAGATGCCGCCCATATGAAGACTATCCTGGCGACCGGCGATTTGGGGACGCTCAAACAGGTGTACCAGGCCAGCCTGGTGGCCATGATGGCCGGATCGGACTTCATCAAGACCTCCACCGGCAAAGAGAGCGTGAACGCCACGCTGGAGTTCGGGTTGGTGATGGCACGCGCCATCCGCGAATATCGCCAGCGCACCGGCGTCAAAGTGGGCTTGAAGCCCGCCGGGGGGATCGGTAAGGCCAAGCAGGTGCTGGCCTGGCAGGCGCTGATGAAAGAGGAGCTGAGTCCGGAGTGGCTGATGCCCGATTTATTCCGCATCGGCGCCAGCAGCCTGCTCACCGACCTGGAACGCCAGCTATACCATTACATCACCGGTCACTACGCCGCCCGCCATCACATGCCGATGGGATAGAGGCGAGATCCGAGAGCATATAGGTGAGAACTGTTTTTCGCCTTGAATACGGGAGCAAAAAAATGGATCTATTAGAGGTTTTTCACAGCATGAACTACGGGCCGGCACCCGAATCGCCATCGGCGGCCAACGCCTGGCTGGAAGATCACGAGCGCAAGTTCGGCCTGTTTATCAACAATGGGTGGGTCTTCCCGAAAAACTCCGACACCTACTCCAGCTATAATCCGGCCTCGGGTGAGGTGCTGGCTGAGACCGTCCAGGCGGGGCAGGCTGAAGTCGATATGGCGGTCGCCGCGGCGCGCCAGGCTTTCCAGACCTGGAGCCAGACCCCGGGATCGGAGCGGGCGCGCTACCTGTACGCCATCGCTCGCAATATCCAGAAGCATAACCGCCTGCTGGCGGTGCTGGAGTCGATGGATAACGGCAAGCCGATCCGCGAATCGCGCGATATCGATGTGCCGCTGCTGGCACGCCATTTCTACTACTATGCCGGCTGGGCGCAGCTCATGGAGCGCGAGCTGAGCGGCTACCAGCCCGTTGGGGTGGTCGGGCAGATCATCCCGTGGAACTTCCCACTGCTGATGCTGGCCTGGAAAATCGCCCCAGCCATCGCCATGGGCAACACAGTAGTGCTCAAGCCGGCCTCCTATACGCGCCTATCAGCCCTGCTGTTTGCCGAGATCGTCGCCGAGGCCGGCCTGCCGCCGGGTGTGATCAACGTGGTCACCGGCAGCAGCAAAGCCGGCACGATGATCGTCACCCACCCGGATATCGACAAGATCGCCTTCACCGGCTCCACGGATGTCGGTCGCATCCTGCGCCGCCAGACCGCCGGCTCCGGAAAGAAGCTGTCTTTGGAGCTGGGCGGCAAATCACCCTTCGTGGTCTTCGAAGACGCCGACCTGGATGGCGCCATCGAGGGCGTGGTGGATGCCATCTGGTTCAACCAGGGACAGGTGTGCTGCGCAGGCTCGCGGCTGCTGGTGCAGGAAAACATTGCTGACCGCTTCATCACCAAGCTCAAAGACCGCATGGATCACCTGCGCGTGGGCGATCCATTGGATAAGTGCATCGACATCGGCGCCATCGTCGACCAGACCCAATGGGAGACCATCGACAAGTGGGTAAAGACCGGCGTCGAGGAGGGCGGCAGCCTGTACCAGCCGGATATCGACCTGCCTGCCCACGGCTGTTTCTACAAGCCGACGCTGATCACCGGTCTGGATCAGGCTGCGGAAACAGTGCAGGAGGAGATCTTCGGACCGGTGCTGGTATCGGTGACCTTCCGCACGCCGCTGGAGGCGATCGAGCTGGCGAACAACACCCGCTACGGCCTGGCTGCCAGCGTGTGGAGCGATAATATCAACCTGGCGCTGGATGTTGCCAGCAAGCTGAAGGCGGGCTCAGTGTGGGTCAACAGCACCAACCTGTTCGACGCGGCCTCCGGCTTCGGCGGATACCGCGAGAGCGGCTTCGGGCGCGAGGGCGGCAAAGAAGGGCTGTTCGAGTATTTGCGCCCTGCCTGGCAGGAGCGGCCGCGCTCGGACTACCAGGCGCCGGAGTCGGGAATCAATAAAAACTGGGGAGCTGCCGTCCCGGCCCGGCCCACGTTGCCGGGCAACGGCAAGGGACATGCCGATGGCATCCCCCCGGTCGACCGCACTCCGAAGATGTACATTGGCGGTAAGCAGGTGCGCCCGGACGGCAACTACACCCGCGCCGCGCTGGGGCGCAAAGGCGAGGTGGTCGGGCAGGTGGGTGACGGCAACCGCAAGGATATTCGCGATGCCGTCGAAGCTGCTCACGCGGCTCACACTGCTAAACCCGGCTGGGCCATGCGCCACGGCTACTACCGCTCGCAGATCCTGTACTTTATTGCCGAGAACCTGGGGGCGCGCAGCGAGGAGTTCGCCCGCCGCATCGCCAGCATGACCGGGCGCTCAGCCAAATCGGCGCAGGCGGAGGTCGAGCTTTCGATCCGGCGGCTGTTCTCTTACGCCGCCTGGGCAGACAAATACGGCGGCAGCGTGCAGGAAACCACGCTGCGCGGCATCACCGTGGCGGTCAACGAGCCGGTGGGCGTGATCGGCATTGCCTGCTCGGATGAATTCCCACTGCTGGGCTTTGTCTCGCTGATGGCTCCAGCTATCGCCCGCGGCAACACGGTGGTCATGATCCCGAGCGAGAAATACCCGCTCAGCGCTACCGATTTCTACCAGGTGCTGGATACCTCGGACGTGCCGCCCGGCGTGGTCAACATCGTCACCGGCGACCGGGACCACCTGACCAAAACGCTCATCCAGCACGAGGATGTGGATGCAGTCTGGTATTTCGGCACCGCCGAAGGCAGCTACCACACGGAATACGAATCCGCCGCCAACATGAAGCGCACCTGGGTCAGCTACGGCCTGGCCCGCGACTGGACGGACGAAGAGCAGGGCGCCGGTCACGAATTCCTGCACGAGGCCACACAGGTGAAGAACATCTGGGTGCCAACCGGCGAATAGTACTACGGACCGATCCAAAGAATTCGACGGCTGCCTCACCCATCTCGAGGCAGCCGTCGTCGATTAATTTCGACCGGGAACTGCTGTGTGAACCTCACGGCGCCTGGTAGCGTACTGGATCACCGGTGCCGGCGTAGGTATGTCCGTTTTCCTGCGTCTTGGTAACAGGGATAGACAGCTTGAAACTGAACCGATCGGGGTCTCCGGTGCCGGCATAAGTGTGGCCATTTTCTTTCATTCCACTTTCAGAGACGGATAGCCCTTTTTTGCCTGCTGGGTGCCGTTCGATCCAGTCCGAGCCAGCATAAAAGTTGGCGTCAGCAATTACCGTCGGGTGCCGTTCGATCCAGTCCGAGCCAGCCAAACGGCTCTCGCGTGCTTTGGTATGCATGCTGGGCGGCTCGAGGATAAAGCGGACCTTCTCCCCTGTGCCAGACATAGATTGCGGGACTGCCTGGTTGCCGCTGGATGTCATGGTTGCTCTGCCAGCCATGAAAGCTGCCAGGGTAAAAGCTGCGCCAGCGATCAATATGGAAATTCGTATTCTGTTCATCTGACTCTCCTTATGGTTGAAAGACAACGGACGGTTGACCGTTAGTAAACACATTGGTTGGTCCGGTTTATCCTCCGGATCCCAGGAGCCAGTAGATCAGCAAGGTGATCCAATTGGGCTGAGTGGGTAATCCAAGATCACGCTGCCTAATTTTTTTCGGAGAAGCCGACGGCGCCGGGAGCTTGTTTTCATTCCGGGCTCGGCGGACAGATTGGCTTCTCAATCCGGTCTGGATGGCTTCATCCACACGCATTCGGGAAATCTCTTCTAAGTGTTTCATCGCAGGTCCTTTCGCTGATACAGGTTGGCATTTGATAACGACATCTTAGCAATAATTCCCTCACCAATAGCGACAAGATTCACCAAAATTCACCAATACCGTACACTAACCGGATACCCAGATATAATCAGACTAATATATAGATAGAAGACCGGTATTGGAGATGGACAACAGTGCATTCTCAAAAACTCAGCATCGGGTTAGAACGATTTACAACATTTGGCGATCTGCTTAAATTCTTACGCCGCCGCACCGGTCTCACCCAGCGTGAGCTCTCGATTGCCGTCGGCTACAGCCACGCGCAGATCAGCCGCCTGGAGCTCAACCAGCGCCTGCCCGACCTGGCGACAATCACGGCGCGCTTTATCCCAGCGCTGTATCTCGATGATGAACCAGAAGCAGCCACCCGATTGCTCGAGCTGGCAGCCAGCATGCGCCGTGAGGACGCCCCGGCCTCCGGTGTAGCGCCGTTCAAAGGGCTGCAGCACTTTGGTGAGGCGGATGCCGATTTATTCTTTGGACGAGAAGACCTGGTAGCAAAGCTGCTGGAACGTATCCTCAATCCGCCGTCCCTCACCCAATCCACCGCATCCCGCCCAACTTCTGCCCGCCTGCTGG
>Ga0209592_1000304_pt1 | contig 14276 bp, 14 predicted proteins | sample PPLLak2March2015_2_FD_187251 | JGI IMG/M metagenome (GOLD analysis project Ga0209592, IMG submission 187251) | Freshwater sediment microbial communities from Prairie Pothole Lake near Jamestown, North Dakota, USA - PPLs Lake P8 Core (3) Depth... | ecosystem: Environmental > Aquatic > Freshwater... | reverse complement strand
GGTCTGCAACGATGCCGCTTTCTCGATCATGCATGCGCAATGCGGATGGCTGCGCGAACAGGTGCTGCGGGTGGCAGAGAGCGGCTTCGGGCACCGGCTGATGATGGACCGCGTCGTGCCCGGCGGCACGCTCTGCGATCTCTCGCCCGGGGCGGCGAAAGCCGTGCTGGGCCTGGTCGCCAAGCTTCGCACGCGCTTTCCGGATCTCGTCGAGCTCTACGAAAATACCTCGTCGCTTAAGGACCGCACCGTGGGAACGGGCGTGCTGTCGCCGGCCCTCGCGCAGCGCTTCGCCGCCGGCGGCTATGTCGGGCGCGCTTCGGGACGCACCTTCGACGCCCGCCGCACGCCGGGGTACGCGCCCTACGACAGCCTGAGCTTCGAGGTGCCCGTCGTGCAGGCCGGCGACGTCAACGCGCGCGTGTGGATCCGCATCGGCGAGGTCGGGCAAAGCCTCGCCATCGTCGAGAGCATCGTCGCCGGCCTGCCTGCCGGCGCCGTTCGCGTGGAAATGCCCGCCTCGCATGCCGAAGGCGACCGCGAAGGCGTGGCGCTCGTCGAAGGCTTCCGCGGCGACGTCCTCGCGTGGGTGAGGATCGGCGCGGACGGCAGGATCCAGCGTTGCCACCTGCGCGACCCGTCATGGTTCCAGTGGCCGCTCCTGGAGGCGGCCATCGAGGGCAACATCGTCGCCGACTTCCCGCTCTGCAACAAATCCTTCAACTGCTCCTACTCCGGCCATGACCTGTAGGCCCGCCCATGCGTAAGCTCCTCTTCAAGAGCCTCGTCCTGGGGCCGCTCACCGAGCCCGCGCCCGCGGCGAGCGAGGAAGCGCTCGCCGAGCTGGCGGCGCGCGTCAATGAAGTTTCCCGGCGGCGCCTCGGGCGCTCGCTCTCCATCCGCGAAGTCGACGCCGGCTCCTGCAACGGCTGCGAGCTGGAGATCCATGCGCTCAACAACATCCTCTACGACCTCGAGCGCTTCGGCCTTCGCTTCGTCGCGTCGCCGCGGCACGCGGACGTCCTGCTCGTCACCGGCCCGGTCACGGCCAACATGCGCGAAGCGCTCGAGCGCACCTACCGGGCCACGCCCGACCCCAAGTGGGTGGTGGCGGTGGGAGATTGCGCGCGCGACGGCGGGGTCTTCTCCGGCAGCTATGCCTGCGTCGGGGGCGTCTCGGCCGTCCTCCCGGTCGACCTTCACATTCCGGGCTGCCCGCCCTCGCCTACGGCGCTGCTTCGCGGACTTATCGCCCTTCTGGAATCGACGGCGTAGCGCGCCAATGGAAGGGCCGTGTTGGCGGAGAGTGAGGGATTCGAACCCCCGAGCCCTTGCGGGCTAGCGGTTTTCAAGACCGCCGCATTCGACCGCTCTGCCAACTCTCCGTGCTGGGACGGGTTGCGGGCGGATTGTACGCGCCCCGCCCGGAGCACCGTGGTACCCTGACGCGCAGCCGCCGTACCCCTTCCTGGCAGATCGCGCTGCCGATGCTGTCCGTAGTCCTTCCAAGGCAATCATGAATATCATCATGTGGATGGTGGCGGGCGCCGCCCTCGGCTGGGCCGGCTATGCGGTGCTGCACTACAACGAATCGCGCGGGATGCTCATCTCGATGATCATCGGGGTGGCGGGCGGCGTGGCCGGCGGCAAGCTGGTGGCGCCGATGTTCGGCGTGATCGACTCGATCCCCGAGGCTTTCAGCCTGGCGGCGCTGGTCTGCGCCCTGGCGAGCGCCGCGGTGGTGCTGTTCGTCGGCGACAAGGTGCACGCCCGGTTCGGGGTATGACGGCTATGGGGTTGAAACTTCGAGGCTCTTTGGTAGTCTTATGCCTGACAAGGAGGTAATGGCATGCAACCGGAACTGAAACCCGTACGCACCGACAACAGCGGCTTCGGCCGCGGCACGTACGACGCGGCGCAGGACGTCGCGGTCGGCGCGCCGGGCCAGAAGGTCCTGCGCAACACGTACATGCTGCTCGCCCTGACGATGGTGCCCACCGTCGCGGGCGCCTGGATCGGCATCCAGTTCGCCGGCGTGATGATGGCGAGCCCGATCATGACCTTCGTGTTGATGCTCGGCGCGATCATCGGCCTGCAGTTCGGCATCGCCGCCTACCGCAACAGCGCGGTCGGCATCGCCCTGCTGCTCCTGATGACGGGCCTGTTCGGCATGTTCATGGGGCCGCTGCTCAACGTGGCGCTGTCGATGAAGAACGGCGTGCAGCTCGTCGGCTACGCCGCGGCGGGCACCGGCGTGATCTTCTTCGCCATGGGCGCGGTGGCGCAGGCGATCAAGCGCGACCTGTCCTTCATGGGCAAGTTCCTGTTCGTCGGCATGATCGCGCTGCTCATCGCCATCGTCGCCAACATCTTCCTGCAGATCCCGGCGCTCGCGCTGACGATCTCGACGCTGGTGATCGTGGTGTTCTCGCTGTACCTCGTCTACGACCTGCAGCGCATCGTCCGCGGCGGCGAGACGAACTACGTGATGGCCACCACCGGCGTGTACATCAGCCTGCTCAACATCTTCTCGAGCCTGCTGCACCTGCTGCTCGCGCTGAGCGGCGAGCGCGACTGACGAAGCCGCGGCTCACGACAAAGGCGCCTCCGGGCGCCTTTTTTGTTGCCCGAGCCGGATGAACGCCACGTAGAGCGCCACGGTGACGAGGCCGAGCACGGCGTTCAGGTAGACCGGCGCCGCCGGCGTGCCGGCGAGGTCGTAGAGCCAGCCGCCGAGCGCCGGGCTCGCCGCCGCGCCGACGTAGAACCACGTATAGAAGAGCCCCAGCCCGACCGCCCGGCGCTCCGCCGGCATCGCCGCGGCGGGCAGCGCCACCATCGGCGACACCGGCATCGAGCCCAGGATGCTGATCAGCGCCGCCGCGACCGCCACCACGAAGAGGCTCTGCGTCGACGCGGCGGCCGGAAGCAGGGCCACGCACGCGCAGAAGGCGAGCGCGCCGCCGAAGAGGACGGCGCGCGGGCGGCCGGAGCGGTCGGCGAGATGGCCGCCGAGCGGCAGCGTGAAGGTGGCGATCGCGCTCGCCGCGGCGAGGACGAGGCCCGCCTCGACCACGGCGAAGCCGCTCGCCACGAGCAGCATCGGCGCGTAGCTCACGTAGACGAGGAAGGCGCCGTTGTAGAGCGCGAGGCCCATGCCGGCGAGCGAAAGGAGCACGATCTCGCGGCGCGGCAGGAACACGTGCGGCACCGCGGGCTGCGCCGGCGCCGGTGCGGCCGCGGGCGCCCGGTACACCAGTCCGATCGCCGCGACCACGACGGCGCCGAGCGCCGCGGTAGTCAGCATCACCGCCGGCCAGCCGGCCGCTTCGGCGAGCGGCGCCTGGATCGCCAGCGCGAGCGCGATGCCCAGCGGAAAGCTGCCGAAGAGCGCGCCCAGCGCGAAGCCCACTTCCCGGCCGGCGAACCAGTCGGTCAGCATCTTCACCGCCATGATGTTCATGACGATGCCGCCGAGCCCGGCAAGGATGCGGCCGGCGGCGAGCACGGCGTAGCTGTCACCCACCGCGCAGAGCAGGCCGCCAACGACCGTGAGGGCGCCGCCGGCGAGCGCCATCGGCTTGTCGCCGAAGCGCTGGCCCAGCCAGCCGCCGGGCAGCGCGACGAGCACCCCCGAAGCCCAGTACAGGCCGATCAGCGTGCCCACGGCCGCCTGGTCGAGGCCGAGCTCTCGCGCCACCGCCGGCGCGACCGAGGCCATGGACTGGAACTGGTAGCCGAACGAGAACCGCGTCAGCGACAGCGCGGCGAGGATCGCCCAGCGGTTCATAGGAACGCTGCCTTCGTCGCTATCGTGGTCCGCGCTCGAACAGCGCGACGCTCTCCACGTGCGCGGTATGCGGGAACATGTCGACCACGCCCGCCGCGACGAAGCGGAAGCCCTTGACGTTGGCGAGCACGCCCGCGTCGCGCGCCAGCGTGGCCGTGTCGCAGGAGACGTAGACGATGCGCCGCGGCCAATCGTCCGGAAGCGAGCGCACCAGCTCGATTGCGCCCTCCCGCGGCGGATCGATGAGCATCTTCTGGAATGGGCCGTACGGCCCCAGTCCCGGCTGAAAGAGATTCATGACTTCAAATTGCGCCACCAGGCCGTTCGCCTTCGCGTTCTGCCGCGCGCGCTCGATGAGCGGCGCGCTGCCCTCGAAGCCGATGACCTCGGCGCCGCGCCGGGCGAGCGGCAGCGAGAAGTTGCCCAGGCCGCAGAAGAGGTCGGCGATGCGCTCGCCCGGCTGCGGGTCGAGCAGGCGCAGCGCCTGCGACACCAGCAGGCGGTTGACCGCGTGGTTGACCTGCGTGAAGTCGGTCGGCCGGAAGAAAAGGCGCACGCCGAACTCCGGCAGCCCGTACCAGAGCTCGCTCACCGCGGGGTGGAACGGATGCGCACTGTCCGGGCCCTTGGGCTGCAGCCAGGCATGGATGCCATGGCGCTCGGCGAAATCCTTCAGCCATCCCTTGTCTTCGTCGGTCAGCGGCTGCAGATGGCGGAAGACGAGCGCGGTGGCGTTGTCGCCCACCGCCACCTCGACCTGCGGCAGCCGCTCGCGGATCGATAGGTTCTCGATCAATTCCCTAAGGGGGACGATCAAGTCGGAAACCCCCGAAGGCAGGACGTGGCATTCGCGCATCTCGGCGACGTGCGTCGAGCGCCGCTCGCGGAAGCCGACCAGCACTCCGCCCCGCCGCTCGACGCGGCGCACCGAGAGCCGGGCGCGGTGCCGGTAGCCCCAGGGCTCGGCCGCGACGGGGGGCAGCTGGGTCTCGGGCTTCACGTTGCCGATACGCGCCAGGTTCTCCATCAGGCCGCGCTGCTTCTCCGCCACCTGCAGCGCCGGGTCCGCATGCTGCAGCACGCAGCCGCCGCACACGCCGAAATACGGGCAGCGCGGCTCGACGCGGCTGGAGGACGGCTGGAGGATGCGAATCGCTCTTCCGGAATCAAAGGATTTTTTTTGGGCAAAGACGAAAACCTCCACCCGCTCGCCCGGCAGGGCGCCCTCGATGAAGACGACCTTGCCCTCGGCATTGCGCGCGACGCCGCGGCCTTCGGCGTCCAGCGACTCGACGTTCAGCTCTTCCAGAGCGAGAGGAACTCGTGCCAGTGCGGCTCGGGGCGCTTCTCGAGCAGGGAGCGCAGCAGCGCGCACTCCGAGCCGTAGCGCTCCGCGGTGTAGACGCAGCGCATCATCTGGAAGCGCAGGTAGAGGAGGTAGGTATTGGCGCAGTCCGCTTCGCAGTAGTCGCGGATCGCCGCGATCTCGCCGCGGCCGTAGCTGTCCCACACCGCCGCGCCGCCGACGCCGAGCTTGCCGGGGAACCCGGAGAGCCGCGCCAGCTCGTCGAGCGGCGAGCCGCGCCCGGCCCCGTAGATCGACAGCACGTCCATCAGGTCGACGTGCCGGTCGTGGAAGCGGCTGAGGTAGTTGCTGTAGCGGAAGTCCTTGTTGTCGGCGCCGGTGTCCCAGAAGCAGGCGGCGGTGACGCCGTGGATGAGGCCGCGGCTCGCCAGCACCGGGATGTCGAAGCCGCGCCCGTTCCAGGACACGATCTGCGGCACGTACTTGTTGATGCCCTCGAAGAAGCGCTGGATCGCCGCGCCCTCGGTTACGTCGGGCTCGCCGATCGAGAACACCTTGAGGCCCTCGTCGTCGCGGAGCACGCAGGAGATGACGATGACGCGCTGCAGGTGCGGCGGCAGGAAGTCGCTGCCGGTCAACGTGCGGCGCTTCTGGAACGCCACCTCGGCGACCTCGCGGTCGTGCAGGTCCGCCGGCAGGTCGTAGAGCCTGCGGATGCCTTCGCAGTCGGGCACCGTCTCGATGTCGAAGGCGAGGATCGGCGTCATAAAGGGGTCTGACCCCTTTTCGCTTCAGTCAGGGAACACCCCGGTGGTGAGATAGCGGTCGCCGCGGTCGCAGACGATCGTGACGATGACGGCATTCCTGAGCTTTTCCGAGACTCTCAGGGCGACGTGCATCGCGCCGCCGGAGGAGATGCCGGCGAAGATGCCTTCCTCCCGCGCCATGCGCCGCGTCATCTCCTCGGCGTCGGCCTGGCTGACGTATTCGAGACGGTCGACGCGCGCGCGCTCGTAGATCTTCGGCAGGTAGGCCTCCGGCCACTTGCGGATGCCGGGGATCTGCGAGCCCTCCTCGGGCTGGCAGCCGATCACTTCGATCTTGGGGCTCTTTTCCTTGAAGAAGCGCGAGCAGCCCATGATGGTGCCGGTGGTGCCCATGCTGGAGACGAAGTGGGTGATCTTGCCGCCCGTGTCGCGCCAGATCTCCGGGCCGGTGCTCGCGTAGTGCACGAGCGGGTTGTCGGGGTTGGCGAACTGGTCGAGCATGATGCCCTTCCCCTCGCGCACCATCTTCTCGGCGAGGTCGCGCGCGCCCTCCATGCCGCCCTTCTGCGGCGTGAGGACGATCTCGGCGCCGAAGGCGCGCATGGTCTGGCGCCGCTCCACCGACAGGTGCTCGGGCATGATCAGCACCATCCGGTAGCCGCGGATCGCCGCCGCCATGGCGAGCGCGATGCCGGTGTTGCCGGAGGTCGGCTCGATCAGCGTGTCGCCGGGCTTGATCTGCCGGCGCTTCTCGGCGCCGCGGATCATCGACATCGCCGGGCGGTCCTTGACCGAGCCCGCAGGGTTGTTTCCCTCCAGTTTTGCCAGGATCAGATTTTTTCGTTGAGAATTTTCCGCACCAGGCAGTCTTTGCAGCCTGACCAGCGGCGTGTCGCCGATGAAGTCCTCGATCGTCCTGTTCACTTTTTCTGCAGCCCCTGCTTTTCCAGCTGCGGTTTCTGCAGCTCCTTGACATACGCCGCGGCGCCCTCCTCCACCGTCATGAACTCCGCGATGTAGCCGGCGGTGCGCAGCCGGGTCAGGTCGGCCTGGGTGAAGCTCTGGTACTTGCCCACCAGCTGCGGCGGAAAGGGGATGTACTCGATGAGGCCCTTGGCGACGAGCTCGCGCAGCGGCCACTGCGTGCCCTGCACCGCGTTGATCACCGCGGCGGCGAGCTCGTTGAAGCTCTGCGCGCGCCCGGTGCCGCAGTTGTAGACCCCGGACACGTCGCGGTGCTCGAGGAACCACAGGTTGACGTCGACCACGTCATCGACGTGCACGAAATCGCGCCGCTGCTCGCCGTCCTTGTAGCCGTCGGAGCCGACGAAAAGCTTCACCTTGCCCGCGGAGAGGAGCTGGTGATAGGCGTGGAAGGCGACCGAGGCCATGCGGCCCTTGTGCTGCTCGTTCGGGCCGTAGACGTTGAAGTAGCGGAACCCGGCGACCTGGGCGGTCCTTTTCGGCAGGACTTTCCTGACGTACTGGTCGAACAGGAACTTGGAGTAGCCGTAGATGTTGAGCGGCGCCTCGCAGGCGCGCTCCTCGCGGAACTCGGGCCCCGCCCCGTACACCGACGCCGACGAGGCGTAGAGAAGCGGCACCTCCTCGTCCTGGCACCAGTGCAGCAGCGCGCGCGAGTAGGCGTAGTTGTTGTCCATCATGTAGCGCCCGTCGCTCTCCATGGTGTCGGAGCAGGCGCCCTGGTGCAGCACCGTCTCGACCGCGCCCTCGAAGCGCTCCAGGCGCGCGAGGAAGTCGGCCTGGTCGACGTAGTCGGCGATCTCGCAGCCGGCGAGGTTGCGGAACTTGTCCGACTGCGCGAGGTTGTCGACGGCGATGATGTCGCTCACGCCGTGGCGGTTGAGGGCCGCGACGAGCCGCGAGCCGATGAATCCCGCTGCCCCGGTGACGACGTAGTACATCATTTGAAGAGCTCCCCCGGCGTGGCGACGGCCGTGCCGAGCTTGCCGACGACGATGCCGGCGGCGCGGTTGGCGATGCGCACCGCGCTCTCGAGCCCCGCGCCCGCCGCGAGCATTACGCCCAGCGCCGCGATCACCGTGTCGCCGGCGCCGGTGACGTCAGCCACCTCGCGCCTTTCTGCTTTTACATTCACTACCTTTGAACTCCTGAAGAGCGTCATCCCGGCGTCGCCCCGCGTGAGCAGGAGCGCCTCGAGGCCGAGCTTCGCGCGCAGCGCCTGCGCCCGGCGCACCAGGTCGCGCTCGTCCTTCCAGGTGCCGACCACCTCGCGCAGCTCGGCGAGGTTCGGCGTGATGATGCTCGCGCCCTTGTAGCGCGAATAGTCGTCGCCCTTGGGATCCACGAGCACGCGCTTTCCCGCCTTGCGCGCGCGCCGGATCATCTCGGTGATGTGCGCGAGGCCGCCCTTGCCGTAGTCGGAGAGGATGACCACGTCGCATTCGCCGAGGAAGCGCTTGTAGTCCTCGAGCTTCGAGGCGAGCACCTCGATCGAGGGCGGGCGCTCGAAGTCGATGCGCAGGAGCTGCTGCTTGCGCGCCACCACGCGCAGCTTCTGCGTCGTGGACAGGCCGCGGTCGCGATGCAGGCTCGCGTCGATCGCCATCTTCTTCAGGAGCTTCGCCAGGCGCTCGCCCGGCTCGTCGCGGCCGACGACGGTCAGCAGGCGCGTGCGCGCCCCCAGCGCCTTGCAGTTCCACGCCACGTTGGCCGCGCCGCCGAGGCGCTCGTCCTCGCCGGAGATCAGGATCACCGGCACCGGCGCCTCCGGCGAGACGCGCGACACGTCGCCGAACCAGTAGCGGTCGAGCATCACGTCGCCGACGACCAGGACCCGTGCCTTGGCGGTATTTATGTTTTTCTCCCGATGGGGTAGTACTCGATGCCCAGCTCCCGGAGCTGAGTGGGATCGTAGAGATTACGCCCGTCGAAGATCGCCGGCGTCTTGAGCCGCGCCTTGATGCCGGCGAAGTCCGGGCTGCGGAACTCGCGCCACTCGGTGACGATGGCGAGCGCGTCCGCCCCGTCGAGGGCTGCCAGCGCGGAGGGTACGACCTTCAGGCTTTTGTGATGAAAATTCTTTCCCGCGACCGGGTCGTATGCCTGGACGCTCGCCCCCGCGCGCACCAGGTCGTCGATCAGCGTCAGGCTCGGCGCCTCGCGCATGTCGTCGGTGTTGGCCTTGAAGGCAAGGCCCCACAGCGCTATGCATTTTCCAGAGAGATCCTCTCCCAGCCTTTTCCTGATCTTGTTACCCAGCACGTGCTTCTGCGCTTCGTTGACCGCCTCCACCGCGGCGAGCAGGCGAAGGGGCTTCCCCGCGTCGGCGGCGGTGCGCTGCAGCGCCTTCACGTCCTTCGGGAAGCAGGAGCCGCCGAAGCCGGCGCCGGCGTAGAGGAAGTCGGTGCCGATCCTCGGGTCCGAGCCGATGCCGCGGCGCACCTCCTCGATGTCGGCGCCCAGCGCCTCGGCGAGGTTCGCGACCTCGTTCATGAACGAGATGCGCGCGGCGAGCATGGAGTTGGCGGTGTACTTGGTGAGCTCCGCCGAGCGCACGCCCATGACGATGACGCGCTCGCGGTTGCGCTGGAACGGCGCGTAGAGGCGCCGCAGCAGCGCGATCGCGCGCTCGTCGTCGGCGCCGATGATGATGCGGTCGGGGCGCATGAAGTCCTCCACCGCCGCCCCCTCCTTGAGGAACTCGGGGTTGGACACCACCGAAAAGTCGGTTTTGGTCAGTTGTTGAATTTCGTTCTTTATCTTGTCTGCCGTCCCGACCGGCACCGTCGACTTGGTGGCGACGACCTTGTAGCCCTTCATGTGCCGGCCGATCTGACGCGCGGCCTCGAGGACGTACTGCATGTCGGCCGAGCCGTCCTCGCCGGGCGGCGTGCCGACCGCGATCAGCTGCAGCTCGCCGTGCGCGACGCTCGCGGGGATATCGGTGGAGAACTTCAGGCGCCCCGCCTCGCGGTTGCGCCGCACGATCGGCTCGAGGCCGGGCTCGAAGATGGGTATCTCGCCGTTGTTCAGCCGAGAAATTTTTTGACCATCAACATCCAGACAAAGGATGTTGTTGCCGGCATCCGCCAGGCAGGCGCCGGTGACCAGGCCGACGTAGCCCGTGCCGATGACGCTGACGTTCATGCGAGCCTGTTCATGGCGCGAGATCGAATTCTTCGGTGCGCCGCGGCGGGTAGGTCTCCCAGCCGCCGCAGCCGGGGCAGCGCCAGTGGAACTGGCGCGCCTTGAAGCCGCAGCTCTCGCAGCGGTAGCGCGCGAGGCGCAGCGTGTGGCCGTGCACGAGGTTGCGCACCAGCTCCAGGTCGCGCCGCCGGTCGGGCTGCGCCGCGGCGATGATCTGCGCTTCCAGCAGGCGGTCGAGGCCCAGCAGCGTCGGGTTGCGGCGCAGCTCGTCGCGCACCAGCGTGTAGGCCTCCTCGTGCCCTTTCGCCTCGAGGGTCTGGCGAAACACCGTGTCGAGCAGATCGAGCGACGGATAGCGCTCGAGGTAGTTGGTCAGGAGGCGCAGGCCCTCCTCGCCGCGCCCCGCGTCGCGGTGGGCGTCGAGCAGGCGCTGCGCCGCGAGCGCCAGGTAGGCCGGGTCCTGCGACTCGATGCGCTTCCAGTGCTCGATCGCCTTTTCCGGGTTTTGATCTTTTTCCAGATCTCCCAGCTGGAGGCTCGCGCGGACGCACTTGCGGTTTTCTTCCAGCGCGCGCTCGAGGTGCCGCCGCGCCGCGTCGGGCCGCGACTGCGCCGCTTCCGAGGCGGCGAGCTCGCAGTAGTACTGCGCCATCGCCCGCGCGTCGGGCTCGACGTGCCGCGTCATCTCGATGGCGCGGTTCCAGTCCTTCTCCTGCTCGTAGATCTCCAGCAGGTGCTTGCGGGCGAGCCGCGCCTGCGGGCTCGTCTCGAGCTTCTTGAACACCTCCTCGGCGCGGTCGAGGATGCCGGCCTTGAGGTAGTCCTGGCCGAGCTCGGCGAGCGCGATCACCTTCTGGTCGGAGGCGAGGTCGTCGCGCTCGAGCAGGTTCTGGTGCATGCGGATGGCGCGGTCATACTCGCCGCGGCGGCGGAAGAGGCTGCCGAGCGCGAAGTGCAGCTCGACGGTCTCGGGGTCGACCTTCACCACCTCGATGAAGGCCTCGATCGCCTTGTCGGGCTGCTCGTTCAGGAGGAAGTTCAGGCCCTTGAAGTACGAGCGCGGCAGCGCGCGCGACTCGTGCATCACCTGCCGGATGTCGATGCGCGCCGCCATCCAGCCGAAGCCGAAGAAGAGCGGCAGCAGGCCGAGCAGCCACCAGTTCTCGAACTCCATGGCTCAGAGGCCCGGCGGGGGCAAGGTGGCTTCCTCCATCGGCGTCTTTTTTCTCAGCAGCGAGATCTCGCGGCGCTGCTTGAGCACCGTGCCGAGCAGCGCGAGGATGCCGAACAGCGCCCCGGCGGCGAAGAAGGCGAACAGCACCGCCACCAGCGGCGCCTCGAGCACCATGTCGAAGTAGAAGCGCAGCGTCACCGGCTCGACGTTCTTCGCGGCGAACGCCACGAGCAGCAGGAACACGAACAGCCGGACCGCCCAGGTAACGAGACGCATGACGCCGCCGCCGGCGCCCTATCGCGCGGGCTGCGAGGCGCGCTCCTGCGGCACGGGGGTGGCTTCGGCGGTGGCGCCGTCGACCCGCTCGCGCAGCTCCTTGCCCGCCTTGAAGTGCGGCACGTACTTCTCGGGCACCTGCACCTTCTCCCCGGACTTCGGGTTGCGGCCGGTGCGCGGCGGCCGGTAGTTCAGGCCGAAGCTGCCGAAGCCGCGGATCTCGATGCGGTTGCCGGCGAGCAGCGCCTGCGTCATCGCATCGAGGATCATCTTCACCGCGTACTCGGCGTCCTTCGCCACGAGCTGCGGATAGCGCTGGGCAAGCCGCGCGATCAGTTCGGACTTGGTCATGGCGACCGTTCCCCCCTTTGGCACGTTCGCTCGCCTTTTATTGCTGCGGGTTGTTGCCGCTCTTGTCGAGCTTCGCGCGCAGCAGCGCGCCGAGGTTGGTCGCGCCGGCGCTGGCCGCCGCGTTCTCCGTGCGCAGCTGCTTCATCGCATCGGTCTCCTCCGAGAGGTCCTTCGCCTTCACCGACAGGTTGATCGAGCGGTTCTTGCGGTCGACGTTGATGATCATCGCCTGCACCGTGTCGCCGTCCTTGAGCACCGTGCGCAGGTCCTCGACCCGGTCGCGCGAGAACTCGGAGGCGCGCAGGTACCCTTCGATCTCGCCCGAGATCGTCACCACCGCGCCCTTGGCGTCGACCGACTTCACCGTGCCCGCCACGACGCTGTTCTTCTCGTGGCTGGCGATGAAGTTGGTGAACGGGTCGCCCTCGAGCTGCTTGATGCCGAGCGAGATGCGCTCGCGCTCGACGTCGATGGAGAGCACCACCGCCTCGACCTCCTCGCCCTTCTTGAAGTTCTTCACCGCCTCCTCGCCCGCCGCCGACCAGGACAGGTCGGAGAGGTGCACCAGGCCGTCGATGCCGCCGGGCAGGCCGACGAACACGCCGAAGTCGGTGATCGACTTGATCTGGCCCTTCACCTTGTCGCTCTTCTTGTACTCGCGGGCGAAGTCTTCCCAGGGATTGGGCATGCACTGCTTCATGCCGAGGGAGATGCGCCGGCGCTCCTCGTCGATCTCGAGGATCATCACTTCCACCTCGTCGCCGACCTGCACCACCTTGGAGGGATGCACGTTCTTGTTGGTCCAGTCCATCTCCGAGACGTGCACCAGGCCCTCGATGCCCGACTCCACCTCGACGAACGCGCCGTAGTCGGTCAGATTCGTCACCTTTCCAAATAATCTGGTCCCTTGGGGGTACCGGCGCCCGATGCCGACCCAGGGATCCTCGCCGAGCTGCTTGAGGCCGAGCGACACGCGGTTCTTCTCCGCGTCGAACTTGAGCACCTTGGCGGTGACCTCGTCGCCGACGTTCAGCACCTCGGACGGATGCTTCACGCGCCGCCAGGCGAGGTCGGTGATGTGGAGCAGGCCGTCGATGCCGCCGAGATCCACGAACGCGCCGTAGTCGGTGATGTTCTTGACGATGCCCTTGACGGTGGCGCCTTCCTGGAGCGACGCGAGCAGGTGCTCGCGTTCGGCGCCCGCGGTCTCCTCGAGCACCGCGCGGCGCGATACGACCACGTTGTTGCGCTTGCGGTCGAGCTTGATGACCTTGAACTGCATCGTCTTGCCTTCGTACGGCGTGGTGTCCTTCACCGGCCGCAGGTCGACCAGCGACCCGGGGAGGAAGGCGCGGATGCCCTTCGCCATCACGGTGAGGCCGCCCTTCACCTTGCCGGTGATCACGCCCTCGACCTTCTCGCCCGTCTCGAGCGCCTTCTCGAGCTCGAGCCACGCCGCCATGCGCTTCGCCTTGTCGCGGGAGAGGCGGGTCGAGCCGTAGCCGTCCTCGAGCGCCTCGATGGAAACGCTGACGAAATCGCCGACCTTCACCTCGACCTGGCCGGCGTCACTGCGGAATTCTTCGATTGCGATCGTGCTTTCGGACTTCAGCCCCGCGTTCACCACCACGAAGTTGTCGTCGATGCTCAGCACCTCGGCGGTGATGACCTCGCCGACGCGCATCTCCTTGCGGGTGAGGCTCTCCTCGAAGAGCGCCGCGAAGGAATCGCCGGAAGGCTGGGAGGACTGCTGAACGGGGGAAATACTGGCCATGTAGAGAAAAACCTTTTCAAACCGCCGCTTGCGATCAGCCTGGCGGGCTAAGTTGAACACCGGACGGGCCACCTAGCCGCGTCCACCCAAAGCGGCATCAGCCGCGCTTACTTTCCTTTTCCCGGAACCAGCCGACGATCCGGCCGACCACCTCGTCGATTGAAAGTGCCGAAGAATCGAGCACTTGCGAATCGGACGCAGGAACCAGGGGCGCGACGGGCCGGTTCCGGTCCCGCGCATCCCGTTCCTCGAGGTCCCGGGAAAGGGATGAGAGATTAGCAGCGATTCCTTTGTCTATCAACTGCTTATAGCGCCGCTCGGCCCTGATCTCGGGCCGGGCTGTCAAGAAAATCTTCAGATCCGCACCCGGAAATACAACAGTCGCCATGTCGCGCCCGTCCGCGACCAGCCCCGGCGGTCTCCGGAATGCCCTCTGGCGCTTCAGCAGCGCCGTCCTCACCGCCGGCATCCTCGCCACCTCCGACGCCCGCGTCCCCACCTGCTCATGCCGCACCTGCAGGCTAACCTCTTGGTCTTCAAGGAAGATTTCCTCCCCCAGGAAGCTCACGTCCATCGCCTCCGCCGCCCTGGCAATCGCCCCTTCCTCCTCCAGCCCCTCCCGCAGCGCGATCAGCGCGACCAGCCGGTACAGCGCCCCGCTCTCCAGGTAATGGAACCCCAGGATCCCCGCCACCCGGCTCGCGATC
>Ga0209592_1000303_pt1 | contig 14297 bp, 13 predicted proteins | sample PPLLak2March2015_2_FD_187251 | JGI IMG/M metagenome (GOLD analysis project Ga0209592, IMG submission 187251) | Freshwater sediment microbial communities from Prairie Pothole Lake near Jamestown, North Dakota, USA - PPLs Lake P8 Core (3) Depth... | ecosystem: Environmental > Aquatic > Freshwater... | reverse complement strand
GTTTGTCTGGGAAAGTGATTTCATACGCAATGGCTATACCGAGAGGATTATCGCAAAGATAAAAAAACTCCCCCAGGCACAGGATGAAGAAACCCTTGCGCTGGATCTTGAGGAATTCGGCTTTAGCAACAAGTATGTGATCCGCCGGAGTGATGGGACCTCGGTCTATGCCGCACGCGATCTTGCATACCATACCTGGAAAGCGGCCAACTTCGACCGGGTTATAGATGTCCTCGGGGCTGACCACAAACTAATCGCCTCGCAGCTCCAGTGCACCATGAAACTTCTCGGTGAAAAAGCACCGGAAATCGTCCACTTTGAATTTGTCTCGCTCCCGGAAGGTTCCATGAGCACCCGTGCCGGAAAATTTGTTTCAGCTGACGACCTGATTACCGAGATCCGGAAACGGGCATTCGACGAAGTGACCATCAGGAGACCGGAACTGGACGAAGAGATGAGGAAATCAATCGCACGATCCGTCGGTCTGGCCGCAATCCGCTATGATATCATAAAAGTGACACCTGAGAAGAGTACCGTCTTTGACTGGAAGGAAGCGCTGGATTTCGAGCGCCAGAGCGGTCCTTATATCCAGTACGCCCATGCCCGTGCCTGCAGCATTCTTGAGAAGGCGGGCACCTACTCTCTGTGCTATTTACCAAAAACTGACCAGGAGATCGCGCTCGCAAAAGAGATCGCTAAGTTCCCAGCAGTAATCCAAAAGGTTGCCTCCGAACTCCACCCGCACGTCCTTGCAACCTACGCACGTGAACTTGCTGATACATTCAATACGTTCTACCATTACGAACAGGTCTTAAAAAGCGAGGGCGATACCCGGGATCGCCGGCTCACTCTCGTGAGGGCGGTACAGAATACCCTGAAAGAATCCCTAGAAACGTTGGGAATTGATGCCATCAGCACCATGTGAAGCCCTGCGCAGGCAGGGGTACCAGTTTTTTTCGCCGGCGTCATCAGCAGCGCTCAAGCCCTGCATGTGGTGTAAAAGGGCGCTTGCCGGTGGCGATATGTGCTACAAGCACCAGTTCTACGGGATTGCAAGCCACCGTTGTGTCCAGTTGACGCCCACCCTGCGGTGCAACCAGCGGTGCCGTTTCTGCTGGCGCTCATTTGAGCACGAAATACCTGAAGAGGTGGAGTGTCCACCCGAAACAATCCTGACGGGTATACACAAATTACAGAAAAAGGCACTTGCCGGGTATAATGCAGTGCTCGATAACACGGTTACCGAGGAGCGTTGGCACGAAGCGCTGGATCCAAAGCATGTAGCGATCTCGCTTTCTGGTGAGCCCACACTTTACCGCCAGCTTCCTGAACTTATCGACCTGTTCAATAAGAACGAATACACGACATTTCTGGTGAGCAATGGTACGAATCCCGATATGCTGGCCCGCTGCCACCCGTACCAGATGTATATTTCTCTCGATGCTCCAGATGAGGCGACCTACCTTTCCCTGTGCCGGCCACTCGATAATTACTGGGAACAGGTACAGGAGAGCCTTGCCCTTCTGGGGTCTCGCCGGTCTGCAGTCCGGATCACGCTTGTCAAAGGTTTAAACGATTTCGCACCAGAACAGTACGCAGCGCTCCTGCAGGAGTCCGGCCCGATGTTTGTGGAGGTAAAGGGATATATGTATCTGGGATACAGTAGAAAACGGTTGGTACGTGAAAATATGCCGGAACATGAGCAGGTGCGCTCGTTTGCTGAAAAGATCGCAGCTGCATGTGAATACCGGATCAAGGATGAAAATATGCTGAGCAGAGTAGTCTGTCTGGAGCGTGAGATATGAGGTTCAATCCTGAAGACTGGAAGAGAAAGACACATGAGAATTTTGAAGGGGCATGGCATGAGGGGCCGTCAGTACTTTCACCATCGGGACATGAAGGGAAGTATCCCTACCTGAGTTATAATCGGGCTGTAGCGCATCCGATCTTTGCGACCATCAACCGGCTGCGTGAGACCTACCTCTCGATTGGTTTTGATGAGGCCGAAAACCCGGTAATCATCGAAGAAAAGGATATTTATCGCCAGTTTGGTCCCGAAGCGATGGCAGTACTCGACCGGGTGTTCTATCTCGGCGGGCTCCCCCGGCCGAACGTGGGGATTGCACGGAAGCAGCTCGATGAGATCAACGAGATCCTGACGAGCCACAAGAGTCCTCTTGTTCATACCGGTTCCGTTCCGGCCGAACAGATCCCCCGCCATTCTTCGTATCCCCCGATGACTAAAGAAACTGAAGAGCGCCTGCGGGAGACGCTTCATGCATATAAGAAATCCGAAATCGATGGTGATGAACTCACCATCGAACTGGCGAAGGTGCTTGGGGTGGACGATGCCCTTGTAGTACATATTCTTGAGGCAGTATTTCCTGAGTTCCGGGCTCTCACGCCCGAGTCATCGCGCAGTACCCTGCGCAGTCACATGACCAGCGGCTGGTTTGTTACTCTCAGCGCACTTTGGGAGCGTTCACCGATGCCCCTTCGGATGTTCTCGGTCGACCGCTGCTTCCGCCGCGAACAGGCTGAAGGGCCCACGCGGCTGATGACCTACCATTCTGCGTCCTGCATTGTTGCAGGAGAGGACATAACCAATGAAGAGGGTAAAGCGGTGAGCAGGGCTCTCCTCTCCGCATTCGGGTATACTGATTTCCGGTTCCAGCCTGATGAGAAACGCTCCAAATACTACATGCCGGATTCCCAGACGGAAGTCTATGCACGCCACCCGGTACATGGCTGGGTTGAAGTGGCGACGTTTGGTATGTACTCTCCTTCTGCCCTCGCCGAATACGGAATTGGCGTCCCGGTCATGAACCTCGGCCTTGGTGTCGAGCGGCTTGCGATGATCGCATATAATGCAAACGATGTCCGGCAACTCTGCTTCCCACAGTTCTTCCCCCGCATGCTCACGGACCAGGAAATAGCCAGGGCAGTCAGGTTGCGTGAAGAACCCTCATCAACGGAAGGAAAGATGCTCGCGATGGCGATCGCGTACATGGCTTCTGCACATGCAACAGCGCAGGGACCATGTTCATTTGATGCCTGGGAGGGTATGCTTGGCGGGGTCAGGGTAAAAGTGACTGTCGAAGAACCGGAGTCCAACGCAAAACTTTGCGGTCCGGCCTGTTCCAATGAGATTTTTGTCCACGACGGCTCGATTCTCGGTGTCCCGGACGCTGAAAAATGGAAACAGGTACGCACCGATGGAATCTCCACGGGCATCTCTTATCTCTCCGCTATAGCAGCGCTGGCAGCAGCACGGATTGAAGAAGCAGCCCGTTGCAGGAAATCTACGGTTGTTCAGGTAAAAATGGCAAAACTTCCGAGCGATATCAACCTGAAAATTGAGGAATTCGCCATGAGAGCTGTCACCGATAACAACAAAAAGGTGGATGTTCGGGGTCCAGTGTTTTTATCTGTGCGATCTGCAGTGCTGGAATAGTTTTCTTTTTTAATCACCAGATCGAGAAAATTTCCAAGATTGTGATGTTAGAAATAGATAACATTAATAATCTTCAATGTTAGAAATATATAACAAAGGATGTGAAAGGAACGAAACAAAGAAATTACTACCGGATTATTATCGGAGCGCTCATGCTCATCAGCGGTCTCGTGTCCATCATAATGACCGGCGGCGAGGTTGTCATCGGCACAATTTTACTCACTGCAGGGCTTGTCTTCCTGATCACCGGGATCTCCCGTCACCGGAGATATGGAGATGATCCTGAATCTGATGAGCGATCGAAAAAGATCGGGGCATATGGGTTGTCATATGCATGGCTGACCGGCCTATTTTTCATGTTCGGCCTGTTCTGGCTGGATTATCTGGGGGTGCTCAGACTCAGTGTACAAAATGCACTTGTCGCATCCATCCTCGTCCTTGCACTTTCCGCGGCAATCTTTCAGGCGTATCTCTTCCGGAAAGGGGACGTTGAATAACATTTTCTGGAGTGCATACTCATGCAGACAAGAATAAAAGAGTACCGTTCCCGCTTATCCATGACCCAGGATGACCTCGCGAAAAAAGTCGGTGTCCGACGGGAAACTATCGTCTTTTTAGAGCAGGGAAAGTATAACCCCTCGCTCAGGCTTGCCCATGATGTTGCCCATGCGCTGCACACAAAAATCGATGACCTGTTTATCTTCGATGACGAGCCGGAACCCGTGGGTATGGAACATCGGGAGATTCTTGTAGATTAAAATTCTCTGATTATAAGAGAACCTGCCCGGGTTCAGCGGACATTCCGGAACATTCGCTTTTTTCTGTCGGGGAACACAGATCCTTAAGGATAATTGTCGCCGCCACTTTATCGAGCGGCTGGTTATCATTCCCGCATTTAGGCGAGAAGATGCAGGATGGGCATCCCTCTTCGCACCCGCAGTCCCGCACCAGCTCATGTGCACTTGAAAAAATCTCAGGAAGAATCTCGTACGCTTTCTCGGCTAGACCGATCCCTCCCTCATAACCGTCATATACAAAAACTACAGGTTCGCCATTCTCACCAAACGCCGGAGAAGATAATCCGCCGATATCCCAACGATCGCACATCACATGGAGGGGCATCATGGCGATGATTGCGTGTTCAGCACCATGCAGCCCTCCGGCAAGATCGGGATTTAAACCTGTGATCCGTTGTTCTGTGTCCGGTACGGGCACAAACCAGAATGCCTTAGTCCTGAAGGTAATCGGTGGTAAATCAAGAGGTTCCACACCAATGATTGTGTCTTTGCGTTTGATCTTGTAACTGGTGTATGTTTCAGTCACTTCCACTTCGCCAAACGCACACCGTGCACCCTGTATCACCCGGCTCTCCTGGACCTCAATAACAGAAAGATCAACCTGCTTGAGTGGCTGCGTATAGTAATCTACATCAGTCTCTGTTACGCGGACAGTGTGAGTCTCTAAATCCATTTCGCTGACTATATACATCTCACCCTGGTGCAGCATGATAGCCCCGGTATGTGCCTCGCGGTAAGCCTGCGCCCGGTCCATTGTCTCGAGCAGGCGGCCGTGGCACAGGATCCGGAATGTTGAACCAGGAATACCATCAAGCCTCACCGCATCCGCTACCCTTCCCCGCCCGGAATATACCCACCCGTGGCTTGTTTTCCTGATAAGATCGTTCGATGCAAGTTCAGAAAGGAGTTCCGGGAATGATTCGCCGAAATATTCCCGGTCATGAGTTTCACGAAGGGGCAGTTCGGCAGCAGCACAAAGCAGGTGACCGGAAACTATGTAGGGATTTCCGGTATCGATAATTGCGTGCTCATGCGAACGGCTGAAAAAATGGGGAGGATGATGCATGAAATACTGGTCGAGCGGGTTAGCAAATGCAACAAGAATCGCAATTGAATCGTCGCCTTTTCTGCCGGCACGCCCGGCCTGTTGCCGGGTTGACATCATGGTTCCGGGATACCCGGCAATGATAACGGCATCAAGTGACCCGACATCGATCCCGAGTTCAAGCGCATTAGTCGACACAACGCCCTTTATCGAGCCTTCTTTCAACTGCCGTTCGATTGCACGCCTTTCTTCCGGCAGATAGCCAGCCCTGTATGCTGATATCGATTCTGCAAGACGCGCGGATGAACGACGTATATCCTCGCGTGCCCAGAGCGTTACAAGTTCCGCCATTTTCCGGGAACCCGTGAAACAGAGGACCTGAAGATTTTCTTTTACAGAGGATACGAGGAGATCTTTTGTCTCCTGGTACGTTGAGCGTTCACCGATACCGTCATAAAAAGGGTTGTATAAGACAAAATGTTTCCTGCCGTGGGGAGAACCGTCTTCATCCACAAGATCAAACGGCAGCCCGGTGAGCTTGCCAGCAAACTCAAGCGGGTTTGCCAGTGTTGCGGTCGAGAGAATAAACTGTGGGGCTGAACCGTAAAAATGGCACAGACGTACTAATCTGCGGAGCAATAAAGCAATATGTGATCCAAAGACACCCCGGTACCGGTGCGCCTCGTCAATAACAATAAACTTCAGATGAGAAAAGAAGGGGTTCCATTTTGTATGGAATGAGAGCACCTGGTGGAGTTCATGCGGGTTGGAGATGATGATCCGTGCGTTCTGGCGGATCGCCGCTCGTTTTGACTGGGGCGTATCGCCATCGTAGATCGCCGGCCTGGCTGAGATACCAGTGAACTGCGCCATCTGTTCGAGCGTTGCGAACTGATCATTGGAGAGCGCTTTGGTCGGGTAGATGTACAGTGCACGTGCCTCCAGGTCTGCTTCAAGCTCTTTGAACACCGGTATATTGAATGCCAGAGTCTTTCCGCTGGCCGTGGGAGTAGTGATAATCACGTTTTTCCCGGTTCGTATGCGGTTTACAGCTTCGCACTGGTGGGAGTAAAGGCGTATCCGGTGCTGGCTGAGATACGATTCAAGGGTATCTCCAAGAGGAGCGTGAAGCGTTCCGTACAGGGGAGATACCGGTTCGGTTGTTTCCGTATATACCACCCGGTTCCGGTATACCTGATTCACATTAATGAGACGAATAACATCAGCAACAGCCATAGGATTCCCCCAGCAGGTGGAAAAAGAGGAGAGCGAGGGATAAAACGTCCTGCTTATTGTGCTCAATAATCGGGACCAGCGGACCACAGTTACCGGTCTTCAGGTAGGTTTCGTAGAATTCAGGTACCATCTGCCCGGGAATATCATCATCACGGCAAATCCCCAGAATTGTCGTTTCAAGTGCAGTCAGGCGCAGGGAGGGAAGATGGTTCTTCCACTTCCTGCGGCTGAAATGGAGTACATCGTAGTGTGGAATTCTTGCCAGAGACCCCATACCATAATAGGCAAGACGGTCTGAGACGTAAGGAACATCAAACGATTTGCCATTGAACGTAACCAGTGCCGGGCAATCGCCGGACATGTGGTCGAGTGTCGCGGTCAGTGCTGACTGTTCCTCATCGATATCCCGAAGCAGGTACTGATGGACGATAAGGTTGCTATCCTCGATTGTACCCACACCGAAAAGAATGATAGGGCGGGAAAAAAGACCGAGTGTTTCAATGTCAAAAAATACATAATCTTCTGGTTCATGGAGTCCTGCCGTTCCAAGAACACATGGATGGGATTTTGCGTGCCTGCAACCTAATAAATCCATAATTTCTGCAAAACTGCCGCCATACAGGCATTTGAGCACCTCGTTGGCATTTGACCGGAACCTCGGGTGGCGTATCAGATCCGGTAATGTGAGATAGCCTTTTGACCTCAGCCGGGCCTGTGTCATTGGTCCGATACCGTGCACGAGCGTAAGGTCATTTAAAATTTCTGACCTGAACTGGTCAATATCAACCGCTGGGATCGCTAGGTTTTGCCGGCTTTTTTGCAAAAAACAGGCACCGGCCTGGTTGAAAATCTCACTTCCCGAAAAGACATCATCAAACGGGACGTCCTGGTATTTCGCAACCAGCAGATCGAGCAGTTGGCGCGCCTGATCATATTCTGATGAATAAACAACATTGTTTCCGAAACTGGTTCCAAAAATATTTCCGTCACGGACAATTTCATATTCCCGCAAGGTTTCCATACGCTGCCGCCAGAGGGCACCAATCCGCGCTGGAGCATGTATAGCCGACATCGTCTTACTACAAAAACGGCGTCCGGCATTTAAACATCCAGCCGTGCAGAGTGAAAGTATATACCCCGAACTTTAGCTTCAATCCCAAAGGACTGATGTATTTAACCTTTCCGAGGAAATCCCGTCTTCTTAAGATGATTTGAAAAATCTGAAGTCCTTACCTATTGACGAAATGAGCACAGTTCTCCCGAAATAACCTGCAGGAAATTGTCAGGGTAAAGTCTCTCAATGACACAGAAAATAATCAATATACGTGTCAGAATATCATATGCAGATTGATACGAAGGGGCTGGACTGAATGAAGGGAATCAGGGGATTTCTCATTGACCTCGATGGTGTCCTCTATGTCGGAGACACCGCTATTGAAGGCGCACGTGATGCAATCGGATTTCTCCGAAAACGGAAATACCGATACCGTTTCGTTTCCAATACCACGCGCAAATGCCGGAAAACAATTGTGGAACGGTTGTCTGACATGGGATTTGTTATTTCGGAGGAAGAGATTATTACACCTCTGATTGCTGCCAGCGTCTATTTAAAAAATACCGGAAAAAAACACTGTTACCTTCTTGTTACTGGAGATGCCGAGCAGGATTTTGATCAGACATGCATATGCACAACCAGGGAAAAGGCAGATTGTGTCATTATTGGCGATGCCGGCGACAGGATTTCCTATAACAGCCTCAACACTGCATTCCGCCATCTGATGAATGGAGCCGAGCTAATTGCACTTGAAAAGGACAGGTACTGGATGGCTCCTGATGGACTGTCACTATCGGCCGGACCATTCGTGACCGCTCTTGAATTCGCAACCGGAAAGAAGGCAACAATAATTGGGAAACCATCTGAAGCATTCTTTGATCGTGCTCTTGATGAAATAGGGTTGAGACCCGGTCAGGTTGCAATGATTGGTGATGATATTGTTACTGATGTCGCAGGAGCTCACCGGGCCGGTATGAAAAGTGTCCTTGTCAAAACAGGGAAATACCGGAAAGACTCAGCAAACAACTCAGTGATAAAACCCACCTATAGTATCGATTCTCTTGCACACTTAATTAAATTTTTAGAGGATGAAAAAGGGTGAAAAGGAAAAATTATTGAAACGGGATTGATGATGAGTAACCAATCAATAATGGTTTTTATCGGTCTGGTACTGATAATCATTTTTATCCTTTCAGCAAATCTAATATCCGGAATCATATTTCCCGAAGAATTAGTGATTGCACCTCAATCCATTCAGGAACCTGTTACAATCCAATCACACCCGATTATTGTTTCGCACACATTCCCATTTCAAAAGGCAGTCGTTTCATTATCAGTTCCCGTCAATGCATCTGTCCTTGAAGAAATACAAAAGAATGGCAGGATATCATCAATTTTTTATAATAATTCTGGTTCCGGAGGAGTTGCAGACGGGTATCGTGCAATGGTGATGGACCCGGTGCAGGAGCAGATATTTTACGATCTTCTCGAAGAACTTCGCACAGTCAGGCGAATTCAGGGACTCTCCGATGATGAATATCTTGAGCTCATGGCAGTCTATGTCCAGTCACTCCGTTATGAATCTTTGGAGCGGAGTCCGGTAAAATTCCCGGCAGAGACTATTTTTGACAGTGCCGGAGACTGCGATGACAAAAGCCTGCTGTTGGCCGGACTTTTAGCACGGGAAGGTTATTCTGTCGCGCTCCTGTCCTTTGGACCTGAGGCACATATGGCAATTGGCATCGGTTCAGACGATTACCTCTACAAAAAAACAGGGTACGCATTTCTCGAAACAACCAATTATTCTTTTGTCGGAGTGCCAACCGATTCACTCGGAAGCAACCTGACCCTTAGTTCAGATCCGGCAATTATTGTCATCAGTACAGGAAAGAAACTATACAGCAGCGGTAATAATACCCGCTATATTCATGAAAGTTATGTAAAATCAGAACAGAAAATGAAAGAACTCGCCTCGGAGCTTATTGATCTTAACAATGACATTATGGCAAAACGAAAAAGAATCAGCGAGCTTGAATCACAGATTGCCCAACTGAAAAATTCAGGCCATATAAAGGAATATAATTCACAGGTGGCGACATATTCAACTCTTGTTTCCATCTACAACAGGAGACTTACTTCCGTCAGGCAAATACATACAGATTATGATAAGTATGCAGATATTCACAATTATATTTTCGAACATAAATATGACAGGAAAGGCGTATATGATTATGTTAAAAAGAACCTTTCATTCTGAAGGTTGAGGGATGATGCATTAATTTTTAGTCATTTATCCAGAATCATAATTAATGGTTTTGGATATTCCGAAGAACAGACGGCTTCATTCGCCCCTGCAGCAGCAAGTCGCTGCAACGCCGTATCACAGTATTGCTTCGATACATCAATTCCTATAAAGCGCCGCTGTAGTTTCCACGATACAAGTGTTGTTGTTCCTGCACCGTTAAACGGGTCAAGCACGATATCATTTTTATAGGAAAAAAGTTTTATAAGCCGCCGGGGCATTTCCTCGGGGAACATTGCCGGGTGATTATAATCTCTCATTCTTATTTCCGGAGGGAATGACCATTTGCCGAGCACCCATTCCTTGAATTCGTCAGCTGTGATATCGATGTCTTCACGTTTCCCTTCCTTTTTGTGGGTCTCCTTGTCAAAGACTTCGATAAACTCCCAGGTGTATTTTATATATGGCATTGAGGGGGATTTCCAGCTCCCCCATGCAGTATATTTTGCATTGTAATTATTTTTCTCCCAGAGGATCTCTGCTTTCCAAAGAAGTCCAAGGTTTAAAAGCTGGTGAGAGATATAGTGATGGGTCGGGACATAATCCGAGAAAAGAGGCTGGATATTCACTGCTATCCGCCCGCCGGGCTTAAGGACCCGCTCACACTCACGCCACACGAAAAGGAGTTTTTCAAAATACGTATTCCACTCGTGTGTATCATCATGAGAGTCCTGTGCGTATGAATGCCCGAAGTTGTAAGGAGGGGACGTGATTATCAGGTCAATACTTCTGTCAGGAATGTTGGACAGGGCCCTGAGTGCATCTGCGCATATGATGCGGTTAATAAATGGTGAAATCTCCTGCGGTTCGCAGGAAATTACAGCAGATTTTGCGTTTTTTGAACCTTTCCGGATATTCGCCTTTCCCTGCTTGTCGTGCACATTCCCCGGGTTCATGAAAATCTGTCCATTATGTACATTACCTGATTATCTGTTAAAGGATGCGAAAAACGTTCACATTTTTTTTTGGTAGCGTGAAAAGCGTTTAATGCAGTAATCGCTATATTCTCTACGATTGTTCTATGCTGCATATCGAAGACCTGCATGTGAAGGTTGGCGACAAAGAAGTGTTGCATGATATAAACCTCCACATAGAAGAAGGAGAAACGCATGTTCTGCTCGGTCCTAATGGATCAGGAAAAACAACACTTCTCATGACGATAATGGGATTTACCAGTTATTCAATCACTGACGGTAAAATCATCTTCAAAGGGGAGGATGTGACAACGTTGAAATCCCATGAACGGGCGCAACGGGGAATAGGTATGCTCTTCCAGCGTCCTCCGACAATATCAGGACTGAAGCTTGGTAAAATGCTCACCGCTATTTCCCGGAATAAGGATAAAGACATTGCGGAACTTGCCAGATCAGTTCACATGGACAAATTTCTGGAGCGTGACATTAATAAGGGATTTTCCGGTGGAGAAATCAAACGAAGTGAGGTACTGCAGCTGATGATCCAGAATCCGGATTTTGTCATGCTTGATGAACCCGAAAGCGGTGTCGATCTTGAGAATATCTCTCTCATCGGGAACGCTATCGGATCGCTTCTGGAAAAAGAGAGACACCTTATCAATCGAAAAAAAAGCGGCCTTGTTATCACTCACACCGGGTTTATTCTTGACTATATCGATGCTGATAAGGGTCATGTGATGTGCGACGGAGAGATCAAGTGCCACGGAAATCCCAGGGAAATCCTGAAAGAAATCAAACAAAGCGGATACAAGGAGTGTCTCAAATGCCATCACCAGTAAAAAATCCTGAACTCTCCAGAGCTGATCAGGATCGTCTCGCCCAGGTTGGTATTGACCTTGCCATGAAAAACCGTTGCGGCAGCTATCTCCAGATGAACCAGGATGTCGTCCAGGCCGAATGCTCCGAGCAGGGTATAGAAGTCCTCTCGTTTACAAAAGCGATGGAAAAATATGACGGTCTCAAGGAATATCTCTGGAAAGCGGTATCGCCGGAAAAAGACGAAATTACCCGATACGTTGCTGCACAGAAAGATCCTCAGGGGTATGTGATCATTGCGCAAAAGGGTTCAAACAATATTTTTCCCATCCAGACCTGCCTCTATCTCGGGCGGGAACAGATACAGCACGTCCACAATATTATTATCGCTGAGGAGGGTGCTGAGCTTCATATTATATCCGGATGCGCCAGCGGGGCACACGTGGGTAAAGGAGGCGCTCACTACGGGATCTCCGAATTTTTTGTGAAAAAAGACGCCAAGATCAGTTTCACGATGATCCACAACTGGAGTGAGAACATTGAAGTCTATCCGAGAAGTGCCACAATAGTTGAAGATAACGGCGTTTTCCTTTCTAATTATGTCTGCATGCAGCCGGTGAAAAAAATCCAGATGTACCCTATGGCTACTCTAAAAGGAGTTAACACTGTCGCACGATTCAGCAGTGTTGTCATCTCTACTCCAGGTTCATATATGGATCTTGGTTCCCGTGCAATCCTGGAAGGCAAGGGTGCAAGCGCTGAATTGATTACCCGCGCCATCACAAAAGGAGGGACTATCATATCACGGGGCCACATCAATGGAAAAACTGCAGGCACCCGTGGGCATCTTGAATGCAAGGGGCTTATCCTGAATGACGGTATAATATACGCGATTCCGGAAATTGAGGGATCAGTTGTTGGTACAGAGCTATCCCATGAGGCGGCTGTCGGGAAGCTTGCAAAGGACGAGATAGAGTACCTGATGTCACGCGGACTGGACGAGGATGAAGCGACGGCAACTATTATCAGGGGATTCCTTGATGTGAAGATTGCCGGGCTCCCTGAAGCTTTGCAAAAACAGATTGACGCATCCATCGATGAGGCGGAAAAAGCAGGGTTCTGAATGAGTGATGGAATGATCCGGTTTCCACGATCTGATGAAAGAAATCGAATGGTGGAACGCCAGATTGAAGCCCGTGGTATCCGGAATCCGAGGGTGCTTGCCGCTATGCGTGAGATCCCACGCCACCTCTTTATCCCCCCACCCTACGATCACTCGGCATACGAAGACAGCCCGCTGCCCATTGGAAACGGCCAGACAATTTCCCAACCTTATATTGTTGCGCTCATGACTGAACTGCTAAAACCTGAACCAGAGGATAATGTGCTTGAAATCGGGACCGGTTGTGGGTATCAGGCCGCAATTCTGGCAAAACTCGCCAGAAAAGTCACATCCATTGAAAGAATCCCTGCTGTAGCCGATCTTGCCAGATCAAACCTCGCATCTCTCGGTATTTCAAACGTTGAGATACAGACCGCCGACGGGACGCTCGGCTATCATGAAAATGCTCCCTATAATGGGATCATGATTACTGCAGCTACGCCTACAGTACCCAAGCCCCTCATAGAGCAACTCGCAGAAAATGGCAGACTGGTGGCGCCGGTAGGGGGACGTGAAATTCAGGAGCTGGTGGTACTTGCCAAGCGTAAAGGTATTATTTCACAGGAACTCCACGGTGGTGTCAGATTCGTGCCCCTTATCGGAGAGCATGGTTGGGAAGGTGGCAGGGAATCGTGAAAATTTTTGATATCTCCCGCTTACTATGTGAAGACATGCTCGTATTTCCGGGGGATATCCATCCTATATTCTATCAGGAGGACCGGGGACAATATCTGATTAGCGAACTGCACCTGAGCACACACACAGGTACTCATATCGATGCTCCGGTTCATTATCTTAAAACCGGGTGTACGATTGATACTGTTCCATTGTCCCATCTCATTGGAAAGTGCCGGGTGCTTGATGTGTCCGAAGCAGGCAAATCGATCACCGCTGATCACCTGAATGGCCGGCTGGACGGAGTCACCCGGTTCCTTATCAAAACATCATATTCAGGGACTGATCGGTTCGAGGAAGTTTACCCTTGTCTTGCACCTGATGCAGCGCGTAAGATCGCAGCACTCGGAATAAAGTGCGTCGGTATCGATAGCCCTTCCATAGAATCCTTTAGCGGGGATGGATCTGTTCACCGAACACTTCTTTCCTGCAATTGTATCATTATTGAGCTGCTTGACCTCTCGCATATAGAAGAGGGCGATTATGATATGGTTGCCCTTCCCCTGCGACTGAAAGGACTGGATGGTTCTCCCGCCCGTGTTGTGCTGTTGAAGAGAGCCGGAGATTGAAAATGGATATTATTACCGATTCAGTAAAAAAAATCGCTATGCTCCTTAAAAACAGTGGTTGTGAGGAGGGCAGTGTCATTCTGGATGTTGATCCCAGTATAAAATACTGCCAGTACGACAAGGGTGCATGCATGGTGGCAACCTTTGGAGGAAGGAGTGCGGAATTTGTAACTCATGATCCCATCCGTGCGCGGACAAAAATCTCGTTCATGTTTGACGCAGCACTTGAGACTCTCCGATCAAGGGCTGCAGCCGGTTCGATTATCAACGTTG
>Ga0209592_1000301_pt1 | contig 14318 bp, 14 predicted proteins | sample PPLLak2March2015_2_FD_187251 | JGI IMG/M metagenome (GOLD analysis project Ga0209592, IMG submission 187251) | Freshwater sediment microbial communities from Prairie Pothole Lake near Jamestown, North Dakota, USA - PPLs Lake P8 Core (3) Depth... | ecosystem: Environmental > Aquatic > Freshwater... | reverse complement strand
AGAAGAGAACCGGCGAGGCGGAGGGTTTACTCAAGAGGGAAGGAAAGCAGATCGAAATCTCAGTGGTCTTTGCGCTCCGTCGGAGACCGGACGAGCCGGCATCGGAGACGACCCCCATCCAGAAAAAAGAGGCCCCGGATATCCTCCTTCGCTTTGTCAAGGAAGTCGTTTTGCGCAATCACGGGACAATGAAGGTTGGAGCCGACGAAAAGAGAACGAAAAGCTTAATTTCCTTGCGATTCCCCGTTGAAAGGAGAAAAGTGGTCTATTATCAATCCGTAAATTAGCAGAAGGCAGCACGCAGGCGAGGCCTCCTGTATCAGCGGAGGAAGTTTCTGGAAGCCCCTCTTGCGGTTTTCAGCAAAGTGGGTTAATTTAATTAAAATTTATTTTTGAGGTTCAATCATGGCAAAAGTTTGCGAGATCTGCGGAAAAGGGCCGGTTTTTGGACATAATGTAAGTCATGCCAACAACAAGACCCGAAGAGTCTGGTACCCCAACCTCCATAAGATAAAGGCTTCTGTAAAGGGAAAGACCACTCGAATGAAGGTTTGTTCGAGATGCCTTCGCTCAGGATTAATCACCAAGGCCGCTTAACAGGAAAGTTCAGTCGCGTAGTCTCATAGTCTGGTAGTCTTATCGTCCGACACTTTTTAGAACACATGACTACAAGACCACACGACCACGGGACGACTCGACTATTCAGCTTAGGATTCGGTTTGCACGTCTAGCCTGACTCTTTCAGCCCGGTGGACTCCCTTGATTTTTTCGAGAGCCCTGATCACTTTCTTGAGATGGTTTAAATCCCGTATCTCTACCTCGAAGGTGCTGATTGCCTTTTTATCCTCTGTCGTATCTACCCTGGCATTCCTGATGTTGGCTTCATTGGCGGAGATGGAGTTGCTGATCTCCGCCAGAAGTCCCTTCTTGTCTTCAGAATAGATTTGAATCCGAACGGGATAACTGTATCCTTTTGTCGAATCCCATTCCACTTCGACCTTCCGGTTTGGATCATCATCCATCGCGTTTTGGCAATCGGCGGCATGAATCGTCACCCCTCTCCCCCGGGTGATGAAACCGACGACTCGGTCTCCCGGCAAAGGATTGCAGCATCCCGCATAGCGCACCATCACATTATCGATCCCTTTGATGAGGAGGGCATCTTTGGGAGCATGGGTAATCTTTTTGATAAGGCCTTTTAAACGTCCCTCTTCATGCTCTTCCCTTTGTTGTTCCAACCGCTCTTGAGGGAGGATTTTTCCAATGATCTGGTTAGCGGTGACCTTTCCGTAGCCGACGGCAGCGATGAGATCATCGACTCCCTGGTAGCTGAACTCATTGGCCACCTTTGCCAGATCTCCCGTCTTGATCAATTTGGCCTGTTGGAGGTCATATTTACGGAATTCCTTTTCCAGGATTTCTTTCCCGAGGTTGATTGATTTTTCCCTTTCTTCAATGGTAAACCACTGGCGGATCTTCGTTTTTGCCCGTGCCGTCTTAACGAATTTAAGCCAATCTTTGCTCGGCTTCTGGTTGGGCGAGGTCATAATCTCGATCGTATCTCCGCTACGGAGTTCATATCTGAGCGGGACAATCTTGCCGTTCACTTTTGCGCCGGAACAATGGTTTCCGACGTCGGAGTGGATGCTATAGGCAAAATCCACGGGGCTGGCTCCAAGGGGGAACTGCTTCACCGCTCCCTTTGGGGTGAAGACATAGACCTCGTGAGGGAAGAGATCTACTTTGACGCTCTCGATAAATTCTGCGTCATCCTTCAAATCCCGCTGCCATTCTAGGAGTTGTCTCAGCCAGGTGAAACGTTTATCCTCTGCTTCTTCGACCACTTTTCCTTCTTTGTATTTCCAATGGGCGGCAATGCCTTCCTCCGCAATCCGATGCATCTCGTGTGTTCGAATCTGGATCTCAATCCGCTCCCCGTAAGGTCCGATCACGGTGGTATGAAGGGATTGATACATATTTTCCTTGGGAAGTCCCACGTAGTCTTTGAATTTCCCGGGAATGGGCTTCCAAAGGGAGTGAATGATACCCAAAACGTCATAGCATTCCTTAATAGAATTGACGATGACCCGGAAAGCGGTGATGTCATAAACCTGGTCAAAGTCTAGGTTCTGGTCTTTCATTTTTAAGTAGATGCTGTAAATCTGTTTTAATCGGCCGTTCACTTCGCCCTCAATGTGATTTTCATACAGTTTCTTCATTAAGGTGCGCTTTACCTCTTCGATGTATCGGGTTCTCTCCTTTTCCCTTTTCGCAATTTTGCGTTGGATCTCTTCATAGATTTGGGGATGGAGGTACCGAAAAGCGAGGTTTTCCAACTCCGATCTGATCCAGTCGATCCCGAGGCGATGGGCCAAGGGAGCATAGATATCAAGGGTTTCCTGAGCAATCCTGACCTGTTTCTCCGGATGGTGGTATTCGAGTGTCCGCATATTGTGGAGACGGTCAGCCAGTTTAATGAGGATGACCCGGATGTCTTTGACCATGGCCAGAATCATCTTGCGGAAATTCTCCGCCTGGTTCTCTTCGGAAGAACGTAGAGAGATCAGGCTGATTTTGGTCAGGCCGTCCACCAACTGAGCGATTTCTTTGCCGAAGTTTTGTTGAATCTCTTCGAGAGTGGTCAGAGTGTCTTCTACGGTATCGTGAAGCAATCCTGTGGCCACGCTGGCAACATCCAGCCTCAGCTGAGTCAAAATACCCGCGACCTCTAAGGGATGGTTGAGGTAAGGTTCTCCCGAAAGGCGGACCTGCCCTAAATGGACTTTGGCAGAAAAGACATAAGCCTTTTTCAGAAGTTCTATGTCCGCATTGGGATTATAAGAGGTGAGCCTTTCTAAAATGTCATTGAATCTTAGCATCTTATAAATTTATCTTACTCGTAACTATAAGAAAATTCAAGAGGGTTGTCTCTTTGGTTCATGAAAAAGCTTTGACAGGATTTAAAATAGAATCTATAATGACTTCCTTCACGTGTAAGACAAGCAGGCTGCTGAAAAACGCCCATCTGCTGCGTTTCCCTCATCCTTCGTGATTGCGGCGTACAACCAAGTACGCCTCATTCCTCAGGATCACGGGGGCCTTGCATCTGGGCATTCTTGAGCAGCCCGAGAAATAATCATATTTTCAGTGACCTGCGAGGGGGGCAGGATGAGACGGATTTTCCTGATAGTTATCATTGCTGCGGCCGTTGCCGGCCTTGTCTATTATCTTCTGACAAGGAATAAAGAGGATAAGGGAAATTTTATCAAGGTTTCAGGTAATATCGAAGCCACTGAGGTGGACGTGGGGTTCAAGGTCTCAGGAAGGATTGTCAGCCGTTTCTTCGAAGAGGGAGATTGGATCGATCAAGGGAAGGTTCTGGCCAAATTAGATGATGAGGATCTCCGCAACCGGCTTGAAGTGGCACGGGCCACGCTGATGTCGGTACAAGCCCGATTGGGAAAACTGCTTGCGGGGTCAAGGCCGGAAGAAATAAGGCAAGCCGAAGCCAATCTCCACCAGGCTCAGTTTGACCTGAAGAATAAACAAACCCAGTACGAGCGGATGAAGGGTCTTTATGAGAGGGGAGTGATCTCTAAAGAGGCGTTTGACAATGCGGAGACGGGTTTTAAGGTCGCGCAGGCTGCCGTGCAGGTGGCCACGGAGACCTACCAACTGGTGAAAGAAGGACCGAGAAAAGAGGATATTGAAGATGCGAGAGCTCAGGTGGATCAAGCCCGGGCCTCTGTGAAACTGAATGAGACACAGCTCAGCTATGCCACTCTCTTTTCTCCCATCTCCGGAGTTGTTCTGGTCAAATCGGGGGAAATCGGCGAGGTGGTCAACCCGGGGACATCCATTCTTACCATCGCTGATGTCGAAAATGTTTGGTTGAAAGCCTACATCCCCGAGACCGATCTCAGCAAAGTGAAGTGGGGTCAGGACGTGATCGTGACCACTGACCTTCGGCCTCAGAAAGAGTACAGGGGGCGGATCTCCTTCATCTCCTCCCAGGCCGAATTTACACCTAAACAAATTCAGACCGAAAAGGAGAGGGTGACCCTGGTCTATCGGATTAAGGTGGATATCTCCAATAAGGATCGTGAGCTCAAGCCCGGCATGCCAGCCGATGGACGGATCCAACTGGCGCCATCCTCGTCATCAAAGCCTTAGGGGACTAAAGCGGTGGGACGAAAATCCGAAATCCGAATCTCGAAATCCGAAACAAATCCAAAATTCAAATCCCAAAGTTTGAAAACGCTTTTATTTGTCTGGCTCATTTGTATTTTGAACATTCGTGCTTGTTTCGAATTTAGAGTTTCGGGCTTCGAATTTAGAGACTCCCCACACCCCATCCTACGATTGATTATTTCTTACTTACATTTGCGATCCTAAGAGTGTGCACAGTCTGATGCTATCCATTCAAACCACCCATCTGACCAAGTCTTTCGAATCATTGACCGCCGTCAAAGATCTGAATCTGGAAGTCAAAACAGGGGAGATTTTTGGCCTCGTCGGTCCGGATGCCTCCGGAAAAACGACGACGCTCCGGATGCTGTGCGGGATTCTTCCTCCAGATGGAGGAGAGGCAACGGTGGCAGGGTGTGACATTCGGAAAGAGACAGACTCTTTGAAAGAAAGGATTGGATACCTTCCCCAGCGATTTGGGCTCTACGGAGATCTCACCGTTCTTGAAAACATCGATTTCTACGGAGATCTCTATCAAGTCCCGAAGCGGAAAAGAAGGGAACGGGTAGAGAGGCTCCTTCAATTTGCCAATCTGGAGCCCTTTGGGAAACGAAGGGCTCAGGACCTTTCGGGCGGGATGAAGCAGAAACTGGGACTGATCTGTGCGTTGATCCATACGCCTCAAATCCTCTTCCTCGACGAACCCACCACTGGAGTCGATCCGCTCTCCCGGAGGGACTTCTGGATCATCCTTTATGATCTATTGAAAGAGGGGGTGACGATCCTCTTCTCAACGTCTTATCTGGATGAAGCCGAGCGTTGCAGTCGTGTTGGCCTGATTTATGAGGGAGACTTGCTGATCGCGGATACTCCTTCTGCTGCAAAGGCGCGAATCGGAGGGAAGATCCTAGAGCTCCGGATCGAGAACCGTCAGAAAGGGATGAAGGTTCTTGAAGGGGTCAAGGTCATTCGAAGTTTGGTCTTATCCGGGGATAAAATCCACCTCCTCGTCGATGATTCTGAAAAGGGCGAGAAAGCGGTCCGAGAGGTTCTCAAGGAACAAAGAATTGAGATCCAGGATCTCGTGGTGGCCCGACCCACCCTTGAGGATGTTTTTGTTTCTATTGTCCAAAAAAAGTAAAGAAATAATGCTGAGTTGTGAATGATGAACTAGGAATGATGAATTAAGAACGTTGGATTGATTTAGAATTTGTAACTCAAAACTTAAAACTCATCGCTTGTTGCTATGTCAACTCTTGCCGTTGCAGTCGAAGGCTTAACCAGAACGTTCGGTGATTTCGTGGCCGTGGATCATATCCACTTTCAGGTGGAAAAAGGAGAAATCTTCGGATTTCTCGGCCCGAACGGTGCCGGCAAGTCCACAACCATTCGGATGCTGTGCGGACTCCTGTTGCCTACTTCCGGGAAAGGGAAGGTTGCGGGATTCGATATCATGAAGGAGCCGGAGAAGATAAAGCAGGCGATCGGGTATATGTCGCAGAAATTTTCACTCTATGATGACTTGACGGTTGCCGAAAATCTCCATTTTTTTGGGGGGATTTATGGCCTCTCCGGTTCATTTCAGAGGAAGAGGGAAGATGAGGTTTTAGAAATGATTGGTCTTCAAGGTTTCCAGGAGCGATCCACTCGGACACTCCCTGTCGGATGGAAACAGCGGCTGGCCTTAGGCTGCGCCATTCTCCATGAACCCTCCGTCCTGTTCCTGGATGAACCCACTTCAGGAGTGGACCCAATCTCACGAAGAAAGTTCTGGGGTCTGATCCAGGAGATGGGAGAAAAAGGTGTGACGACGTTCGTTACGACCCACTACATGGATGAAGCAGAGTATTGCGGCCGGTTAGCCCTCATTTATCAGGGAAAGATCGTCGCCATGGGGACGCCTTCCGACCTAAAATTGAAGACGCTCTCACAGGGGGTGATGGAAGTAGAGTGCGAGCCTCTCATTCCTGCTTTGGATCTCTTAAAGAAAGAGGCTTGGGTCTTAGAATCCGCCGTTTTCGGAGATGGCCTCCATGTGATCGGGAAGGAAGGCGCCGATTTGGAGCGAGAGATCCCTGTCCTATTCGAAAAGCATGGAATTCTTCTGAAAAAAATGGGAACGATCAGGCCTTCTCTGGAAGATGTTTTTGTTTCTTTGATCGAAAAAGAGGATAAGGATTGAAGCTCTCCCGTACCTGGGCCATTGCGAAAAAAGAGTTTGTTCATATCTACCGGGATCCCAGGAGTCTGGCACTGGTGATTTTGATGCCGGTTCTTTTGATGCTCCTCTTCGGGTATGCCGTCACTCTCGACGTGAAGAAAGTCTCGATGGCCGTCCTTGACCGGGACCGGAGCCAGGAGAGTTTGAATTTCATCCAACGCTTCAGCGCGTCGCCCTATTTCCATCTCCGCTTTTGGGTTCAAGACGAAAAGACGATGATGCGACTCATCGACCAGGGAGAGGTGAAGATGGGGTTGATCCTTCCCTGGGATTTTTCAAAAACGATCAAGGCAGAGAAGATCATTCCTGTCCAGGCCTTAATCGATGGAGCCGATGCCAATACCGCCAGTATCATTCTCAGTTATGCTCAGGCGATCGCCCGACAGTACACTCAGGAGAAGACCGTTCTCAAGGCCACACGCATGGGGATGCAGAATCTGAACTTCCCCGTCGAAGCGCGGCCGAGGGTCTGGTTCAACGAAGACTTGGAATCGAAGAATTATTTTGTCCCGGGGCTGGTCGCAGTGATCATCTCGATCATCGGGGTGCTCCTGACCGGGCAGGTGATTGTTCGGGAATGGGAGAAGGGGACGATGGAACTCCTCATCTCGACCCCTGTCCGAAAAGGGGAATTGATGGTGGGAAAGTTATTCCCCTATTTTTTCCTAGGTCTCCTCGACTTGTCGCTTTCTGTACTGATGGGCAAATGGCTCTTTGAGGTCCCAATGAGAGGAAGCGTTACCCTGCTTTTTGCTCTGTCCTGTATTTACATACTCGTGGCTCTGGCCCTCGGGTTGACCATCTCCACCTTTGCAAGGACACAGCTTCTGGCCAATCAGATGGCGATGGTCATCGGATTTCTGCCTACGTTTCTCCTCTCCGGGTTTACCTTTGTCATCGCAAACATGCCCATGTGGCTTCAAATCATTACCTATGGGATTGCGCCTCGGTATTATGTGACGATCGTGAAAGAGATTTTTTTAAAAGGGGCGGGATTCTCTTTTCTCTGGCGTGAAACCCTGGTATTGGCGGGGATGGCGCTGGCAGGGCTCTGGGTGGCCACCAGGAGTTTTAAGAAGGAGTTACGTTAAGAAAAAGGAAAGATGGAATGAAGTTTCTTCTGTTTAACAAGGTCCGATATCTCTTTGTCAAGGAACTCATCCAGACCTTAAGAGATAAAAGGATGCGCTATATCTTGATTGTCCCGCCCATCCTTCAACTGATTATCTTCGGGTATGCCGCCAACCTGGATGTGAAGCATATCCATACGGCTGTCCGGGATCTGGACCAGAGTGTTGAGTCGAGGAACCTGATCGGAAGATTTGGAAGTTCAAAATATTTTGACATTATTTCCTTTCCCAATACCCCAAAAGAAGTTAAAGACCTCATCAACCAGGGAGAGGTAACGGTCAGCATCGAGATACCGACCGATTTTTCACGAAAGTTGAAAAAGGGGGACACGGCCACGGTTCAGATCATCCTCGACGGAACGGAGTCCAATACAGCGTTGATCGCCTTGGGCTATGCCAACCAGATCCTCTCAGAGTTTTCAACACAGGTTCTTGTAAAAAAATTGAATCGAGCGGGCATGATCGGGTTTAAGGAAGCGGGGGTAGAGCTGCAACATCGGATCTGGTTCAACCCTAATCTGGAAAGCAGGCTCTTTTACGTCCCGGGCGTGATCGCCTCCATTGCCTTTCTCATCCCAATCATTTTGACCGCCCAAGCCATTGTCAGGGAGAGGGAGATCGGAACCCTGGAACAAATCATGGTGACTCCGATCCGTTCCTGGGAATTGATGATCGGGAAAACCCTCCCTTTTGCCTTGGTGGGCCTTTTTGATGTCATCATGATTGCATTGGTCGGTGTGTTCTGGTTTGAAGTTCCTCTTCGAGGAAACCCCCTCGTCCTTCTGCTGGGCGCGGTGCTTTTTCTGATGAGTTCGGTGGCCATTGGACTCTTTGTGTCCACCATCTGCTCCACTCAACAACAGGCTCAGATTTCAACCTTCTTTTTTGGAATGCCAGCCTTTATTCTATCCGGTTTTGCCTTTCCGATTGAGAATATGCCTGAGTGGATTCAGTACTTGACTTATGCCAACCCGCTTCGTTACTTCCTGGTGATCATTCGAGGCGTCTTTTTAAAGGCGATCGGTTTGGATATCCTTTGGCCCCAGATGCTAGCATTGGGCATCCTGGGCGCCCTCATGATTCTTCTGAGTTCATTGAGATTCCAGAAGAGATTAAAATAGGGTAAAGCAATGACAAATGTCAAAGTTCAAATATCAAAGGAAAGCCTAAATTCAAAAGTGACAGGCTATTTGAAATTTAGCCATTTGTCATTGATCTCTGCACTCTGAAAGGCATAGAACGAAGAAAGATGGAGGGATAGTGCAATCGGGAGACGGAATTCCGTTTCAAGACGGGACAGACAGTCAGGCGAGGTCATAAATCTATTTTGTTCATAGTTTATGGTTCATCGTTCATCGTAAAAAAAAATGGCTTACTGGGAAAAAGAGATTCGGAGTTTGGTGGGAAAGGCGATTCACCGTTATGGTTTGATCCAGGAGGGGGACCGCATTTTGGTCGGGGTCTCCGGAGGAAAGGATAGCCTCTCACTCCTCCACCTTCTGCATGAGCGAAGCAAGCGAGTTCCCATCCATTACGAACTTCTACCGGTTTACATTGACCTGGGTTTTGATTCCGGCCGGGCCGAGATCCTGAAGAATTTCTTTGAAGCGAAAGGGTTCCCTTATCACATTGAGTTCACCGATATCGGAGTGAGGGCGAACAGCGCTGAGAATCGAGAGAATCCTTGTTTCCTCTGTTCCTGGGAGAGAAGAAAAAATCTTTTTCGCCTTGCCCATCGTTTTAAATGCAACAAGATCGCCCTGGGACATCACCAAGACGATATCGTAGAGACTCTGCTGCTCAATATTTTTTATAGCGCCGAGATCAGCACGATGCTTCCCCTTCAAACCCTCTTTAAGGGAAAGATTACGCTCATTCGTCCGTTTGCCCTGTTGGAGGAGAAAAAGATTGAAAGGTTCGCCCGGGAGGCAGGATTTCCTTTTGGTCCCAGTGGTTGTCCGAGTTCCGGAAAGACGAAAAGAAAAGTGGTGAAGGATTTAATCGAGATGTTGAGCAAGAACGACCGCCGGGTCAAAGGAAATATGTTCCGTGCCCTTTCCAACATTAAATTGGATTATACATTGTGGAAAAAATAGGATTCTGATAAGGTTTACCTATTTTTGAGCGAATGGGAAAACCTTAGGATTTGAATTACAATTCAATGAAAGACAAAGCACCGAAGAATCAGACGGGAGGTGTTTGAAATGTGGAACGGGACCACCAGGAGAGAATTTTTGAAACATTCACTGATTGGAGGGGTTGGATTAGGTGCTGGATTCGGCCATTTTCATATTGCTCACGGACAGACCCATTTAAGATTTAGCACATGGCATGTTCCAGCGGGCAGGGATGTCCAAACCGTTTGGATCCCTATGTTAGAAGAGTTGAAGAGGAAAAGTAAGGACAAGATCCAGTATGCCATGTTTGCGGGAGCTGCCCTTGGAAAGGGACCGGAGCATTATGATATTGTAGCAAAAGGCCTTTCCGATATGGGTTATTTCACCGCCACATGGACGCCGGGCCGATTTCCGCTGACCGATGTGCTTTCCCTGGCTACCTGGGTTGATGGCAAGGATATTGCGGTGGAAATTGGCAATGCGATGTACAAGAGAGTCCTTCAGCAGGAGTTTCAAGGGGTGAAGATGGTCGAACTCAATGGTTGCATCCAGTCCTTTCTGTGGACGAAGAAACCGGTGAGGACCGTTGAAGAGGCGAAGGGCTTAAAAGTAAGGTCTCCGGGTGGTCATCAGACACAATATATTAAGGCCATCGGCGCAGAGCCAATCTTTATGCCTCTCGGCGATGTCTATCTGGCCATGGAAACTGGAACGGTGGATGGAATTGTTACCTGTCCTCCCCAGTTCCTTGCCTTTAAGCTTCACGAGGTTGCAAAATACGGGGTTGTGGCGACATTTGGCTGCGTTTCTGAAGGGGTCATCATGAGTTTAGGGAGCTGGAAAAACATTCCCGACGAACTCAGACCTATTTTTGATGAGGTCACTCACAATCCCTACCATGTGACGGGGGGCCTCACTCGGGATGTTTATAAGAAGATGATGAAAGAGATTACCGATGCAAAAGTGGATCTCTTTGCTCTTCCTCCTAAGGAAGCTGAACGATGGTATGAAAGGTTCAGGGAGGTGACAAGAAAATGGGTGCGTGATTTGGAGGGGAAGGGACTTAAGGCCAAAGAGGTTGTGAGGATGTATAATGACGAATGCGAGAAGAGAGGTGTCAAGGTCGTCGCATTCCCTCCGGAATGGAAATAATGAGTGAGCGGACTATTCGGAAAAAGGGATGGTTTGAAGGATTTAAGAAGGGGATACATCAGGTGAACCGTTTTATCGCTGGAGTGGGGGCCTGCTTTCTCATTCCCCTGATGATCATCACGGCGGGCGATGTCGTGGGTCGAGACGTATTCAACCATCCCATCCCCGGAACCGTCGAATTATCTCAGTGCATGTTAGCGATCTTCATCCTGCTGGGACTCGCCTATAGTCAGCAGGTGAAAGCTCATGTGGGCGTTTCTGTGATCACTTCTCGGCTCCCCCATCATGCTCAACTCATCCTCAGTATCGTTGCCACGCTCCTGTGTTTATTCATCTCTTGTATTCTTGTATGGCAAGGATGGGTGGTGGGGATTGAAGAAAAGACTGTTTCAGATATGTTGAGAGTTCCACAGTACCCGTTCAGGCTGATGGTCGCCGTTGCCGCTTTTTTGACGAGTCTTGAACTGGTGATCGATCTCGGAGATTCTTTGACAAAAATGATGGGGAAGGTATCCTGATGGATCCTGTCATGGTGGGGATATTCGGCGCTTGTTTGCTCTTTATGTTTCTGCTAATGGGTGTCCCCATCGCATTCTCTCTGATGCTTGCGGGGTTTCTGGGGACGGCCTATCTGACTTCAATAAACGCCGCACTTCCGATGGTGGCGAGGACAGTCTATGAGTCCGTTTCCCATTATCCGTATACGATCATCCCTCTCTTCATCGTCATGGGTTCCTACGCAGAGATCACAGGTATTAGCGGTGATCTCTATGCCACTTTTGATAAGTGGCTGAGAAGGTTTCCGGGAGGTCTTGGGATGGCAACGATTGCGGCCATCGCTGGATTCTCGGCTATTTCGGGTTCTTCCGTTGCGTCTTCAGCCGCATTTGGGAAAATCGCTTATCCCGAAATGAGGCGATTCAACTATTCACCCCGGCTGGCGGCCGGAACAGTTGCGGCTGGAGCCACCATCGATTTCCTCATCCCACCCAGCCTCGGGTTTGTGATCTTCGGAATGCTGACGGAACAATCCATCGGGAAGCTTCTCATTTCCGGCGTGATCCCCGGTCTCATGCTCGCTGGAGCCTTTATGATCATCTTGTACGTTTGGGTGAAATTTAATCCGAATTCGGCTCTGAGCAGTCCGGAAGGAGTATCTTGGAAGGAGAAGATCTCCGCACTGAAAGGAATTTGGGAAACCATGGTTATTTTCTTGCTGGTGATTGGGGGAATCTATACCGGTTTATTTACGCCGACTGAAGCAGCTGGCGTTGGGGCAACGGTCATTTTCTTGATGGCGATTTGGAAGAAGAAATTGACCTTGCGGGTACTCCTCGACTCGCTGTTGGAAGCTGTGCGGGTTTCCGTGATGGTTCTCTTTTTGGTGGCTGGCGCGAATGTATTCAGTTATTTTCTGGCCCTCTCCACGATCCCGATGAAGGTTTCTACATGGATCGTTGGGCTTGCCGTTTCCAAATATGTGATTCTTGCCATCATCACCCTCATTTACCTCATCCTTGGGTGTTTGTTAGATGCCATCTCAATGATGATCTTAACGCTGCCCGTTATTTTTCCTGTTGTATTGCAGCTCGGTTTTGATCCGATATGGTTCGGAGTGGTATGCGTCCTCATGATGGGAGCCGGCTTGATCACGCCTCCCGTGGGTCTTTGTGTATTTACAGTGGCCAGCATCGCCAAAGACGCACCCCTTGAGGAAGTTTTCAAAGGAGCCCTGCCCTTTGTCATCGCTATTTTGTTTGTTGTTTTTCTAATCACTTTGTACCCTCAGATCGCTTTATTTCTACCTGGGTTGATGGGAAAATAACCGTCTCTATTCTGACGAAACTGAGCCAATTTAGATCTTACGAATCAACTCTTCGATAGCGTCTGCACTCAGGGTGCTCATAAACAGATAGAGAAGATTTGCGGTTCTTTCGATATCCGGCCACTTCACCAATTCCATGGGGGAATGGCTATAGCGGCGGGGGATATAGAGCCCGCCGCACGGGATGCCTTTTCCTGAGGTATGGATGGTGGCGGCATCTGTCCAGGTCCTGGCGACATCCTCTTGGTGGAGTATCCCATTCTTTTCTGCGGTGGCGATGAGTCTCTTGCGAATCTTTTTTGAGTAGACCGTCCCCCATCCTAGTGCATTGACGTCCATAGAGCGGATGACAGGCCCCTTACCGCATTCAGCCGTGGCTTGTTGGGGTGGGGTAATCGGATCGGAGGCTGGAACCGTGTCGATGACGATGGCCATATCCGGGTCAAGGGTTTGAGCTGCCACCTTTGCTCCTCGTGAGCCAATCTCTTCCTGGACCGCGGCAACGAAAAACAGCTGATAATCTATCTTTCTTGACTTCATTCTCTCCGCCAGATCAATTAGAATCGCGCAACCTGCGCGGTTATCAATCGCTTTGCTGATGATGGTCTCTTTGCTGATTTTTTGAAAATTGGGATGAAAGACAATGGGATCTCCAATTTCTATTCCCCAACTTTTGACCTCATTCGCACTCTCGGCGCCGACATCGATCCAGAGATCTGAAATGCTGATCGGGCGTTTCAAGTCTTCCGGGGTCAACAGGTGACGATTCTTCACTCCCACCACGCCCGTCAGAATTCCTTTGTCCGCGCAGATATCCACCTTGGTGCTGAGAAGGACCCTTTCATCAATCATGCCATTCAAGTCAAGATAGATATACCCTTTCGGGTCGATATATTTTACCAGCAGTCCCACTTCGTCGGAATGGACACAAACCATGACTGATTTTTTCCCCTTCCCGAGTTTTCCGATGACATTCCCCAACGGATCGATGGAGACATTTGGGAGTCTTCTTTTCAATTCCGATGCGATGACTTCAATGACTTTTTCCTCAAAGCCACTTCCGCCTGGAATTCCGGTGAGTTTTTCAAAAAGGTCAAACATGTTTTCTCTCCTTCGATGAGTTTTTTCCAAAAATTCAGAGCCGGCGAACGTCATTTTCTTCCGGCAGTTGAATTTTATATCCTACACCAGGTTTTTTCAATAAGGATTATCTTTTTTTCAGATAGAGCCATAGATTCAAACCGCAAAGAACCAGGGTGAGGACAAAGATCAGAGCACGAGAAAGTTCAATATAAACGACTTGTTCTACATAGTGGAGTATGAACGAGCCTGTGTAGGTCCATGAAGCATCGTGTCTTGACCTCAACCAGACCTCAAGATAGGTGAGAGGGCAGTACCAACTGAACACTTGAATGATAAAAGCAAAGGCAAGACCAGAGAGATGAAAAATCCTTACGGTCTTGTTTTTGATCCCCCAAAGAGCCCCGAGAAAAAGGAAGAGGATCCAGAAAAAATGAATCAGGACAACAATATCTGCAAGAATTTTGTAGAACATTTACCAATTTCGCCGGAACGTTCCCCGTTCCCGTCAGAACGGGACAGGCAGGGGTTCCTGCCCAGCGGTCCTGGCAGGGAGAGAGTGTCCCTTCGCCATTCCCATTCACTCTTTTCGGCGCGTCTCTATC
>Ga0209592_1000300_pt1 | contig 14343 bp, 6 predicted proteins | sample PPLLak2March2015_2_FD_187251 | JGI IMG/M metagenome (GOLD analysis project Ga0209592, IMG submission 187251) | Freshwater sediment microbial communities from Prairie Pothole Lake near Jamestown, North Dakota, USA - PPLs Lake P8 Core (3) Depth... | ecosystem: Environmental > Aquatic > Freshwater >... | reverse complement strand
CAATCCTGGAATTAAAATCATATTCTTCATATCTGAGAATCACCTCTATTTTATTATTTTCTTTATCAACTTTTCTTTCAACAACAGCAGGTACTAAATCCCATTGTTCTGGTGTATGCTGCAATCTTACTGCACCGCCGGTAGCTGTTCTCACCCCATGATGTATAATTTCAATCCCGGCAGTTTTTTCGTCAAAAAACATTCCGTTATATTGATTGCTAAAGACAAAAACATTCACACCTTGAGTTTCAAAATATTCTAGATCATTTATTCGTAATTTCTGGCAAAAAGAATCATTAATGAATAAAAAGTCAGAAACAATTAGAATTAAAATTATGGTTAACCTTTTGAAAATATGTACTGATGCTGTGCATAATTTTTTCATATTTACTCTTTAATTAATTTATGAATTAACTTTTTTTAGTACTCCGGATGTTTTTCGGTTACTCCTTGTAATATTGAAAATAATCAAATAGAAAAATAAACCAGCAAAAAAAGAGATAGTAAAACCATAAAGCATTGACAGTATAGCTGCAAGAACTGAACCCAATACAGACATAATCCCGTTAACTCCATACATCCATGGAATTAAATTTTCATTGTTTCCTGATTTTAATATTTGAAGGGAAGTCGGGAAAGGAATTCCTAATAAAAATCCTAACGGGAGTATCATTAAAAAAGATATAACTGCCCGCAAATATAAATTATAAGTTAAAAGTTCGTTTAGAACTAAAGGATATAGAATAAAGAAAACAATACCCACGACCACTATTAGTAAGCTTGTTATATACAATCGTTTCAAGTGATTATTAATGTATATCTTCCCTCCAAAATAACTTCCGGAACCCATTCCAATTAATAAGGAGCTTAAAAGAATTGACAAAGAAACAGTTGGTGAACCAAGATATAAAATTAGCTTTTGGAAAAGGGAAATTTCAAGTATCATAAATCCCGCTCCGATACAGATAAAAATTAGTAATGGAACTGAAAGTGCTTTTCGGTCAATTCTTTTTATTTTCTTCTTTATTAATGAATATGGTATTAAAATTACGATTAAACAGAAAACAACAACTCCAATGAATAACCAAAAATAATCATCCGGGATCCCCCTTTTTACTTTGTAAAAGTAAGGACTATCATCCCGAACCGGGGATATATCGTAGGGATCATTGCTAATATAATTATTTAATGAGGTTTCTCCTTCTTTAATACTTTTTAATAATTGATTTTCGCGAGTGTCCTTTGCATCTTTAATGTTATAAGGAAGGTAAGTAACCGAAGGAAGCTCTTTAGGAATTCTGGAAATAACATTTTTAATATAAACAATCTCACTTTCAGTGAAAGCCGCTTTCTTAATTACAATTGTAGGAGTATAATCCTGAGCTATAATTATAAAATGATTAATAGCATCCTTATAGTTTATCCCTTCTTCTTTAAAAGCTGTAAGGGCAGTAACTATCAGACGAATTAATTCCCACCTATTATGAACTGTAAAAACAAGTCGTCCTTCCGGTGTCAGAATTTTCATATAATCTTTTAAGGATTCAACCGTAAGAAGGTAATTCTCATTCATTGCAAAGTTGTCTATACTCTGAAGCTGTTCAGTTGAAGGAAGTGCCATTACTATTAAATCAAATTGCTGATCAGCTTTTTTAATATAATGCCGTCCTTCTTGCACGAGTATTTTAACGTTCGGAAAATCAGTATATATTCCCCCGTTGAAATCTTTGTATTTTTTAACTATATCAACAAAATCAGGATTTATTTCAATTCCTGTTATATTATTTATTCCATCCAGCAAACCGGTTAAAACTTCCTTCCCTCCGCCTGGTCCTATTACAAGCATGTTGTCCTTCTCATAATCACGTAGAAACAATAATGGAATAGTAGTAGTATGCCTCATTAGAAGATTATATAAGAGAGGGCTAAAATTTTTCACATCTCCGCTAAACCTGTACATCTGTGTTCCTGCAGCACCATCTATAAATAATTGTCTCACTTCATCCTGATTGATGTAAGCAACCAAATCTGATCTTCCGTGAATACTCCACCTGCTGTCAATAATTTGCGAAAGGTTTTCTGCATCAGGATAAACATGATAATAATCTTTTTCAGAATACTTACCAATAGGTACATTGCCCAATAAGTTTGCTGTGCCATTAAAAAGTAATAATGTAATAAAAAGAAAAAGAATTGAGAAAAGACCAATTATTTTATTCTTTTTAAAACTTGGGATTAAAAAACTCAGGGCAGAACAAAATACTATAAGAGATAAAAACAAAATTGCATTTGGTGCCGAAAAGATGTGAAAAATTCCGATTGATCCAAGGGATCCTGTTGCAGCGCCTGAAAGATCGGAAGCATACAATTTAAAACTGTTTCCAGCGAAAAGTTTAAAGAACTGAGAATAGACAATCCCGGCACAAAAAAAGGGAAGAAAAAGAAGTAAAAAATAAATGAAAGGATTTGTAATACTCAGCTTTATAACAGCAATTATAAAAATCGAAAAAGCAATTCCAACCAGGACTATTATCTTTGCAAAAAATTTGGATAAATCGTTGGATCCTATTTTTTTGATTTTATAGTAAGAATATATCCCACCGCAGCCCAAACCGAGTATCGCCAGCGAAAGTATAATAAATGCGTAATTATTTACAAATACAACAGAGGAAATACGTGTTGAAAGAATTTCAAAACAAATAACTGAAGCGGAAATAATTATTAAATTAAGGTAAACTAATTTTGTATTCTGCATTGGCTGGAAGATAATATGTTTGATACATTGCTGTCCAAATTAAATAGAAAAAAATTGTAATGATTTTTCATTGAATCGAAACTTTTTTCCTCATATCTATAATTCACCCCCCTTAATTATTTCAGAATCTAAATTGTTTTTTAACAATCTTCTATTTTCCTTTCTTTTCTTGACGCAAGAAAAGAAACAAAAGAACATGCGCTGAAAAAGAATTTCTAAAATTTATTTCATTCCGCTGACGAAGAATGAATTACTTTCCCTTTTCTGTTTACCCTTTCCTTTATAATTTAAATTATTTCCTACTGTAGTTAAACCTAACATCAGAATAACATTCTTCGTTTAACCGCTCCATTCCATAAATTTTTTAACGAAATTCTTTTTAGGCGCAATTGTAAGTAAAACAACACGTTATCATTCTATCTTTAACATAGCTTAAAGAATAGAGCAAATTATTTTGGACAGATATGTTTAAAAAAGATTTCTATAAATGACAGGTGATATTTGTTTCTCAGTTCTTCCTCTATTTTATTTTACTCAAGTTGACCGCCTATTTGAGTAAACCGTTCGATAGAATCCGGCAGATTCTATCGGAATCTGACGATTGAAACGGTTACAAATATTTATCTTTTCTCATTAACACCGGGATTAATCCCGGCGTTAATAATAACTAAAAACTTATTATTTAACTGTTTTAACAGTTTTCAACTATAGGCGAGTCAACTTGAGTTATTTTAAAAAATCTATTCATTTAGGGAAATATAACCAATATCCCATTTGCATTTCCTTCCAGCTTTCTCCTCCATCTGTAGTTCTGAATAATTTCTTTAAATATTCATTTTCATTATAAAATTCAGTTTATAATCAACCAATGTTTTTATTTGCAAAAGTTATTTTAGTGTTAGATGAAGCAGTATCGCCATTAGGAAGATTAATTCCTATTTCTTCCCAGGTTTGTGCAGTAACAGAATTACACAATAAAAATATTATTATCATTATTCTAAATTTTTCTCTATATGATTTCATTTTCTTACCTCATCTATTTTTATTTCCTAAGAATTAATATTATGGATTTAGCAATTTCAATTATTTTTTTAATTGATTCAATATTTGTTGTTTTAGGTTTTCTGCTTCCGGATAATTTGGATTCACAGTTAAGCATTTATTAATTATGGTAAGAGCAGTTTTGAAATCTTTCTTTTTTGAATAAGCTAAGGAGAGATTATATAACACTAATGGATCCTTAGAGTCTGATTTATAAGCTTCGGTTAAATATTTTATTGCATTGTCGAAATTCCCAATATACAACGCCATCAGCCCATTCCTCTTTGGAGTATAATCTGCCAGATCTATTTTATTTTGTTCATAAAAGTATTTAAGAACACCATCAAGGTCTCGAAAACCAGAATACTGATAGATCAATACATCAATATATTTTAAATATTCTTTTATATTGTCTCTTCTCAAATAATATGTAGCGGCAATAAAATGAGCATCAACCCATGATACTTTATTTTCTATTCTGTACATAGCAATTGAATCAATAAAATCCTTTGGTTTAAATAAATTTAAAAAATCCTTTTCTTGAAATTCAGATATTGCCGCTCTCTGTTTTACATAGGGCCAATCTGTCTTTAATACCCTAACAAAATAATTGCCCATAATAGAATCGAGTTTTGTAAAAACAAAATTGGCGCGGGTAAGACTATCCTGTTCATCAAACGGAACTTTAGGATTTTCTGTTTTTGGAAGATACCTCTTTTTTTCCATACAATCGTAAAATGCTTTCCCCATAAGCTGATATCCTTGTACATTGGGATGCAAATGATCTACTATTAAATTGTCCCCAATTATATCCCCCGAACTCGCAGAATAAAATATTGAATCTATCGGAACAGTTGCAGCATGAAATTCTTTCCCTAAGTCGTCAATAATTTTATTCATCTTCTCTGGCGCCCTGAACCTAAGTGCGTCAAGATCCTTTGCCAGTATAAACAAAGATTCAGCCTTTTTTAAATAATTATTTTTTAACTCATCCTTAGCTTCTTCATAAACTTGGTCTGCAGTTTTATAACCCGGTGTATTAACCGAAATAAATGGTTTCTGATCTTTTAAATTACTTACCAGCCTGCCTAAAATTACGGGGACACCTTTATCATTGATTAAACGTAAAATTTCTGAAAGGTTATCTTTAAACTGTTGTAAACCTGCATTAAACACTTCGGAATCTAAAAGTATGTACTTATCTTTTGCCATCCTGGACATCAGCGTACCCGAAGAACCATTATTTTTAGATGAGAATAATGACGAAATCCAGAGAATTGAATTGCGTATTAATTGAGTTATCTTAAATTCATTTAAAGATAACATTAATTTAGTTAGAGTCCGGGATGAACCATATGATTGTACTGAACCTACACCCAATGCACCGTAATATTCATTATGCCCGGCATATATTAAAATTAAATCAGGCTTTTGCTTTAATACGCCCGGAATAAGATCTGACAAAGTGTAAGAATTTATTGCCGTCATACTTATATTTACGACCTCGATTACAGTGTTGGGATATACCAATTCCAACCTTTTGCGTATATAACGGGAAAACGATCCCATCGGGTTATATGGATAACCTTGTGCACTGCTTTCGCCTAAAACAAAAACTCTGAAAGAATGTGTCTTTTTATGCTGGTCAAAAACATCCTCAATTGTATTGGGAGTAAAATCTCCGCTTGGAAAATATTTCCTCCCTATATGCGGGTTAATTATATATTTTCCTCCCCCGGCATCTACCCATTGTTCAAAAGTATAACCATAGTTTATGATCCTTAAGAATATTTCACCTGCAATTAGAAATATGATTGGAAGGGAGATCAACACTGCATAGAACCATTTAGGAGTTTTTTTTAAGGGAGGATTAATAATATTTTCAATTTCAGCACGCGGAAGATTGTATTTTTTAGAGATTTGATTTATGGATAGCAGATCTTTATCTGCTAAGATCTGCTTCTTTTTATCATTGGGTATTTTCAAAAATGCATCTCTAACTAATGAACACTAGTGAAAAATTTTATTCAAAAAATATAGTTGAATTAATAGAAAGACAAAAAAATTATATGAGAAATTAATAAATGGATTACGGCGAAAATAAGTAACAATAAAAAGATGTAAAGTATTTGAATCCATCCCTCGCCCTTCCCTTTAGTAAAGGGAAGAGATACTACTCATCCTCCCCTTACTCCGGAGATATAACTTTTGCTAAAACGTCTTCATTAATTACCGGTTGATATTTACTTCTTAGCTGCTCTTCAATTTCCTTTTCTATCTTTTCTCTGTGATAGTTTTTAAAATCTTCCGTTATTGTATTTTTCACATCATCAAATGTTAATTGTTTTTCAGGGCGGATATGATAACATTTTATTAAAGCATATTTAACCTCATTATTTTCATCCTCAAATTTTACCGGACCTGATACTTCGAATTCTTTCATCTCAAATGCACCTTCACCAAAAATCGGTTTTTCATCAATAAGAAAAGATTTAATCTCCCCGTTGCGATCTTTAATATACGTTCTAACTAAATAGCTGCCTGTCACTTTTTCAAAAGGAGTTCCGCTATTTATTTTTTCCGATGCTTTTTCTGCATCCTCCTTGGCAGGAAAGACCATCATAAATAAATTTCTTTTCTCCAGTTGATAGTATAAAGAATCTTCATTTTCTTTAAAAAACTGGTGCAGGGCTTCATCTGTTGCTTCAGGAATTTTTGCTTCAATTTCTACCTTATTGTATAAGTAAACTATCTGGTACTTTAGTGCAGGATTATATGTGAATGCATTAAATATATTTTTTTTGAGATCCAGCGAATCAGCTTTTTTTACAATTAAGTCAGTACGGAGTGCCTCCAGAATAAATTTCTTAATATCGTCTTCTTTTATGCCATCAGGATTTCCCCCCATTACCAAGACATTATCTAATAGTCTCAGTAGCTCTTTAATATCAAGTGTACCATTAGCATAAGTTAATATAATTTTATTGTCTCCGTTCTCTAAAGCGTCTTTAAAAGTCTTCTGGTATTCACCCTTATAAAAATTCGGAATATGAGACCACTGAACAATCTGTTTCAATGCTGTTTCATTCCATTTCAAACTATTTTCATCTATTAATTCTTTTTTATCTTTCTCAAATTCTTCAACACTTGTATTAGCATATCCTTTTTTAAGTTCGGATATAATTTCGCTTTTTACCGAATCAAACGGTTCAATATGAATTTTTTTTACATCAGCAATCTTTACAATCATAAATGCATTATCTGAATTCAAAACACGCACATCATTTTTATTCAAGCGAAAAATGATTTCACCAATCGGATTTGATAAACTTTGCTTCCAGTTAACCGGGGGCATATAGCCATTATTCATTAACGAAATTTTATCCTGGGAATATTCTTTAACTAATGACCTAAAATCTTTACCATTGTCAACTAGCGATTTAATTGCCAACGCTTTTTCTTTTAGAGAATCGAGCTGCTTTTGGGAAGCATTTTCAGGTTTGTTTAATGCTATTAATTGATAGATAGCCTCCTTATCCATGTTTCCGTATATTTTTTTTGCATACTCTTCATTGGCATATTTATCTACATATTGAGTTTCAAAATATTCCGAAACTAATTCTTCATTAATTATGCGGCTGATACCTTGAATTAATTTTTCATCCTTGTCCAAACCTTTTTCAAAAAAATCAATGCGTTTCAATTGATTTGTAATCATATCTTTTAAGGCATTATTATAAACATCAGATCTCTCTTTAAATTTTTTGTAATATAACCAGTCTTTAACATACTGATGTAACTCTTGAACTGTAACTGCATGTTCTGTATCATATTTAGCAACAATATTACTATCCAGGTTTTTATCAGCTCCGCATCCATTATTCACAAATAGAAATGTAGATGCAAGAAATAAAACTGGATATCTAAACACACTCATTAGTTTTCTCCTGTTCCCTGGGGTTAATACTTTGATAAATTTTATTACTGTCTGAAATAATTTTGAATATCTTTTTAATGATTAAAATATTCTAATATTTTTTGCAACCTCCGAACTCATCCCAACCTCGTTAGAGTCCGGCAGACTCTAACGGAGTCTGACGACCTTCTCTTGCAAAGAGAAGGGCTTATAGAATGTTATGTCTTAATGTTAATTTTCAGCCAGAAGATCATTTATCGTTTTATTGTCAATAAGTCTCTCTCTTTTTAAGAGGTTGTGTGAAAATTCAAAAGAATAAATAAATATTCAATTATTTGTTGAACCCCTACGGGGTTCGGGTATTTTGTGGTGTTTTGGGTTCTACAAATATCTAACTCCTACGGAGTTATCTTACTGTCTGTTTTCGCTCCGTAGGAGCGATATGTTTGTAGAAAAGAAAAACCAAAAGAGAAAAGAGAACTCCATAGGAGTTCAATATTATAGGTCATTAATGAATTCCCATGTTCAATTTCGTAAATATTTATAAATCAAAATCTGATATTCACACTGTCTCTTTTTAAGAGAGACCTGCCTTACCGGCAGGCAGGTATTAGAGTGAGTTATTTTTATTTTGGACAGATTTGATAGATTCATGATATTTTTAACTATTCAGAACCTCTTCTAAGTCCATTTTAAATTTCCCTGTTAAAAACATTTAGGGATTAATTAAGACCTAACCAAAGATATATTAAATTTTAAAAATTTTTGTTCGTTCGATTGTTCTATTTATTATATTGTTTAATTTGTCGAACAAAATCTAAAAGATTTTTCCTTAGATAATCTATATCAAGACTTCTAACTAAACATATTCGGAATTTCTCTGTGTCGCTACAAAAAATCCACAAAGCGGGGTTCTTAATACTTTCTTGATAATAATTTACATTCTAAAAAATAAAGTAATAAGGTTAATTCATAGTTGTTTATTTATTAAAGTTACTAAGGTTTGTGCTTGAATAAGGTTTTCATCCTTTACTAAACAAATAAGATATGCAGCTTGTTAAGAACCTTATTTTCTGTTTTTAACTTTAGTAACAGAGCTAATCCGCCGGATTCATCAACCTTATTACCTTATTCTATGTATTAACCTTTTCCCGGGTCGCGGATCCTATTTCTTTTAAATAAAAATCTGCGGGAAAGGTTTAGTAAAGTTTCGTTAATCCAATACTTGGAATCTTAAAGATTAATTCTCAGATTTTAGTTATTAAGATTTCTAAATCACTATTCCTGTATATAAACAAAACCCCGGCAATATACTTACCGGGGTTAAGAAAGAACAAAGAAAGATACCAGATTATTTCATTAGAATCATTTTCATTGTTTGGGTGAAATTATCAGTATTCAGAGTATAGAAATAAACGCCGCTTGCAAGAGATGATGCATCAAAATCAACTTCATATGACTGTGCAGTCATATAGCCGTTTACTAATGTAGCAACTTCTTTTCCTAATGCATCATATACTTTAAGAGTAACGTTTCCTGCCTCAGGAATACTGAAATTGATCGTGGTTTTTGGATTAAATGGATTCGGATAATTTTGTGCAAGTTTGAATTCAGTAACCACACCGCCTAATTCTTTAACTGAGAGAACGGTTTCCCCAGCATTCCAGGCAGCTAGCAAACTAGAAAAATATGTCGCTTTGTTTGCATTAAAATCAGCTTTAGCATCAGGGAACCAGTTTAAGTCGCCGACAGGTAAAAGATCCGTACCGCCAGCCATTAAATCTTCATCAGTATAGGAAAGGTCTACAGGAATCGGCCAGTCTGAATAAACAAAGTCATTAGTTAAGTCTGTATTTATAACCCTCCAGATAGGTAAAGTAACTGCACTTGTAGTATCAACTGTTGCAAGTGCATATTCTTTTATTGCATCAACCTGATCTGTTAAAAGATCCTGGCTATTGTTAAAGCTGGGCAATTTTTCATACCATATACCTTGGGTCAAAAATGGATAGTTTGTATCATCAGCAAATAAACCCTCTGTTCTACTGTTCATTTTCATATTCTGATTCGTCCAGGTTGAAAAACCATTAACAGCCAGGTTGTTGGCTTCAGTACCCATATCGCTTACCTTGGGGTCCCAATACGCCAAATTAGCTTCAACCAGCCATTTTCTGTCCACTTGTTCCATACTCGAAGGCAATACGGCAACATCAATAATACCTTGTGCTATATTATCTATAGATTGTTCGGGCATATCTTGAGTCATCCATGGTCTAAAAGGATGAATGTTGCTATTTACAAAGATATTATTTGTAACTATAGCATTACTCTGAACTCCCTGGGTTTCGAATACAACATTAGAACAGTTTATAAAAGTATTATGATTAACGAAAATGAATTTAACAGGGTAGTTCCTGAATTTGTATATATAACCCTGAGCCATTACATGCGTATTATTTTCGACATACATGGTATCGGTATTATTATCAACATTATCGTAAACACCGCCGTTACGCCTACAGGTATTTCCGCTCATATTTACAAAATAGTTATCTGTAAAGTGAAAACTGTTTCCTTCATTTGTGTTAGACTGTACAAAGACCCACCAGTTAATTTCCATCAAATTGTTTTCAAAAACAATTTTCCTGTTAGCAGAACCGGTACCGAAAAACGCCCACCCAATTGTACCGTCAGGTGCACCGCAAACTATACTTGTGTTTTTAACTGTTAGATCGTTACCCCATGTAATACCCCCAGGATTAGCATTAATGCCGGATATAATAGGTGGTGTTGCCAGAGGATCTTCATTATTAACTATACGGGTACTATTTGCCCCAACAATAACTACAGGTCTATCAGGTGTGGTAACACCAGCAGCCTGAGGATACCATCCTCCGGTTTTCAGTTCATAAACGCGTCCAGCAGGTGCTTCTGTATCCTCAAGAATAACATTATTTAAGGAACTGGCTTCACCCCCCATATCTGCATAATCTTTAACAACAAGGGTATCCCCCCTTACTGAATCCACATAATCCATCAGTCCTTGAGCATAAGATGCAGATAACGAAAACAGTAAAAGGGTTATAAAAGGTAGTAGTACCTTTCTCATATTGAACCTCCATAAATTAATAAGAAACAATTTAAATTAGTTAATTAGATTGCGCAATTATCTTATTTTTGAAAAATATCCTCCTATATTATTTAACATTTGTCAGCATTATAATGTGTACCTTAAATTCAGTTCAAATACTCTCGGCGAATAACTTACCTGTGACAGGTTGTCGAAAATAGGTCCATCAGGTGTTCTACGAAATTTCCTGAAGGTTTCTGTAGCATTGTGGAAGATATTTATACCGCTTAACTGGACACTCAAACCCTTTAACGGGAGATCCTGTTTAAGAGTAAAATCCCATTTATAAATATTTCCGGTAAACTGATCCTCTTCAGGCCTTATACCAACTGTTGTAATTACATTTCCTTGTAAGTTGAAAGAAATACGTCCGGAGAAACCTTTATAATCAATTCCAAGCGCAACATTTAAAATATCATTTCCTTGATTCAGCAGTCTTTGAGTACTTATTGTATCCCTCGTAATATATATTGTTCTGGTTCTTGGTCGTCCTTGTGCATCAATATATTGTTCCACTCTTTGTTCATTAATTGGCCGATGATAATCCATCTCAGACCAAACTTTCGTATAGTTTATATTTAAAACTAATGAATTCAAAGGCTGGGGTAAGTACCAGAAGTTTGTCTGCCAGTCAAATTCCAAACCTTTTATATAAGCCGGAGCTGGATTATTTATCCAGGTTTGTATCCTTTGGTTCCGACTCGGCGGATTGGTATTCTGTGCCAGCCAATATGCTGAATCAGGGAAGGATACATCATACAATGATATATTTTGAAAATAGATTTCTGTTGAAAAAAATTGATCATCTATTTTTTTATAAAAACCGCCGATTGTAAAAAGTCCTATTTCATTGTTATAAAAAGAAAGGTAAGCATCATAGTTTGTTGAAACCGCAGGCTTTAATTTTGGATTTCCTGCCTGACTTAATACATCAGCCCCCGCAAGAAAGAGACTATTCGGAAGAATAGCCTGGAAATCGGGACGCGAAATTGCCTTAGAATAAGCCAGCCTGATATCTCCCCATTCCGTAAATTTATAGCGAAGCTGCGCATTGGGGAAAAAATGATCGTCATTCCGGTCAACAGTATTCAAAGTATCCATCAATCTTCCATCACCGTCAACACCATGGGTCTGTAAAAAATTGGTTGCCTTGTAATCCATATTATAATGTTCATACCTTGTACCGGTAATTAAAGTCAGCTGGGGACCAATGCTGAAAGTACCCATGAGGTAGCCTGCAGAAAAAATTTCAGCTCCGTTAAAATCGTTTTGTACAGACCCGGCCTGGTGAATTCCGGCGCTTGGCCAGCCGTTTCGGGCTGAAGTATAGAATTTATCCATCATATCTATATCAAAAGCATAATTGAATGGATGGGTTTCATTCAGAAAATATTTACCTCTTTTATAATCGGTATTCTGAATATCAGTAAAAAGAAGCCGGCTATTATTACTAAGAGTTTTGCCGGAAATAAAATCTCTGACTCCAGTCCAAAAATTCTCATCACCTGCTCTTCTATACCATCTGTTGAGATCATTCGCACGAGTTGTACGGATAAATTTACCGCCCACCTTAAAGATGGAAGAAAAATCTTTTGAAAATGCAACCGGTATAGAAAAATCAAGCTGGGAATTATATATATGCTGCGTGAATGCAACCTCACGGATTACTGCCCAGTCTGCTAAACGAGCACCTTTATAGTCGTCTTGATTAATCTTAATTGCTAATGCTTCATCATGTGTCAAAGTTTCCCTTAAACTAGTATAACTTTGACCAAAAACAGTATCTGGAGCCGGATTTGCAAAATTTGTATTATCTCCCGGGTCAGCATATCTTATATCGGTATTGCGATTGCTGTATGAATAAGATAAGGTTAATTCTCCTTTTATATCACCAAAATTATATTCCGTTTGCAGTGCGTTAGCAATTAACATTCTGTCATATTTATCCCGATTTAATGCATATATAATTCTATTACCGCCGAAATCATATTGGGTATTGTGTGAAGCATTGTCATTTATTCCTTTGGATATAGTATTTTGCAGCAATAATTTCCCGTGCGGAAGTTTATAATCCATTATAAGATTTCCGCCGAATGATGAAACTACATTTTGCTGATCATTAAAAGTAAAGTTGTCCATACGATATGGTGCAAGACCATATGGTTGTTCTCCATTTCTTCCAAAACCAGCCGTAGTCTGATCATTACCGACCTCAGAACGGTCTGCATTTCCCTGGAGAAAAACACCCAGCTTGTCCTTAAAGAATCTGTTGCTCACACTTGCCCAGAATTTGTAGTTGCCCCATGTCATGTCCTGCTGATTCAAACTGCCTTGGCTAAGCAAATCTAAATGAAAATTCGATGGTGCTTCACGCAACCTTAAATTAACAACACCTCCAATGGCATTTGCATCCATATCAGGTGTAAGAACTTTCACAACTTCAATCCCTGAGAGCATATTTGATGAGAAAAAACCTAAATTGATGGCACGCGTATTTTCATCAGTTGAAGGGAGCTGGATACCATTTACCAGCACAAGATTGTTCCTTGCATGAATACCTCTGATTACTACCTGGTCGCCATTCATCAGAGAAAGCCCGGGTAAACGGCTCAAGGCTGTGGCTGCATTAGCATCAGGAAGTTCATGAATCTTTTCTGCTGAAACTACACTTGTTATTGTATTCGATGTAAGCTGGGTATTTATAGCTTCTCTTTGCCCCTGTGCCTGACCGGTTACCGTAATTACCTCACCCTCAATTATCTCCCCGGCAAGGGAGACATTGATTTCCTGCGTGGAGCCTGCCTTTACTACAATGGGGATTTCTTTCTGTCGGAATCCTATATACCTGACATTAAGTATATAAGAACCCGGAGTAATTTTCGGTATTGTATACTTGCCGTCAATATCCGATGCCGCACCAAGACTAAATCCTTTTAGCCATACATTTGCACCGGTCAACAGCTCTCCCGAAATGGAGTCCGAAACTGTTCCGTAAATTGTTCCGGTCTGCCCCTGCAAACTTGAAATGCCAAACAGTGAAAGGGAAATAATAATAAGGAACTTTGTAAAAATTTTCATAATACTACCCTGGATTTTTTTTATTAATTATCAGATGGGGAAAAAAGGAATACAAGTATGATTGTAAAAATTTTAGCTTCATACCTTAAATTGAGATGCGGAATTTAAAAAAATTAACTGCCTTAACTTTTAACCAAATTGAATCGTTTCAATTTTAGTTAAAACTTTTTATTTTTGCAAGAGAAATTAAAAGAAAAAGCAAAAAGATTAAACGCCATTTCACGAACAAAATTAGCCAGTTTGCGCAGCCTTATTTCCTAAAAATTTATGAAGCGCATTCCGAAAGTCATCCTCTTTATAGAAACATCCCGCATTTTCGGGAGAAGTCTTCTCCTGGGCATAACCAAATATGCCCGCCTAAACGGCCCATGGACTTTTTACATGGAGCCGAGAGATCTTCAATCCGATCTCCCAAAGCTGAAA
>Ga0209592_1000293_pt1 | contig 14439 bp, 14 predicted proteins | sample PPLLak2March2015_2_FD_187251 | JGI IMG/M metagenome (GOLD analysis project Ga0209592, IMG submission 187251) | Freshwater sediment microbial communities from Prairie Pothole Lake near Jamestown, North Dakota, USA - PPLs Lake P8 Core (3) Depth... | ecosystem: Environmental > Aquatic > Freshwater... | reverse complement strand
AAACCATTTTGTCAACCCCTCACCTTCCCCCTCTCCTCTAGGGGAGAGGGATGGGTGAGGGGGAAAACAGGGAACAGAAAAGGGCTTGACATACTTTTTAGAAATTGATAAATAATGGAACAGCATTTCGTATTACGATATATCCAAGATGCCCCCACAGAGATCGAAACCAAACAATCTCGTTCAGACGATTGAAAGAACATCCTTGATTCTTGACATCCTGGGTCAAAGTCCCCAGGGGATTAGTATTCGCGACCTATCCGAAAAAATTAAACTCCCCAAGGGAACAACCCATCGTCTCGTCTCCTCTCTCGCCTATTTCGGATATGCCCGGCAGGATTCAAAGACAAGAAACTACTTCTTAGGTTTCAAATTGGTGGAACTGGGTAATCTTCTTCTCAGCCAACTCGATCTCCGAAAAGAGGCGGAACCGTTCTTAAGAGACCTCGCAGAGAGAACCAAGGAGACCGTTCACATGGTTTTCCTTGACCGAGGTGAGATCGTCTATATCGATAAGGTGGAACTGGATCATAATCCTAGTGGTCTGAGGATGGCGTCTCGGGTCGGTCTCCGAAATCCTGCCCATAGCTCTGCCGTGGGCAAGGTTCTTCTGTCTCACCTGCCTGAAGAGGAACTGAATCTTCTTATTAAAGAGAACGGCCTTCCGAAGAGAACGGAGAATACCATTACTGATCCCATCCAATTGAAAGAACATTTAAAAGCGGTACGAACTCAAGGATGTGCCGTCGACGATGAGGAAAATGAAAGAGGGATCCGATGTGTAGCGGCTCCCATTTATAACGAAGCGAGTAAGGCAGTGGCTGCGATTAGTATTTCTGGACCAGCTTTCCGGATCACTAAGAAGGTGGTTCAGGAAATATTGAAAAAGGAGGTGATGGAAACGGCGTTTAAGATTTCTGAGAGGTTGGGATTCAGCAGGAACAAACTCAAGTAATCTTTTTCAAACGATCAAAAAGGGTGCGAAGAAAGGAGGTGAGGTTTAATTAAGAGTTCGCCCTGAACCATGTAAGGTGCAGGGCTCTGGCCCTTAACCCATCGTGGTGCAGGGCTGCCATGCACCCCATCCTGAACTATGTGAAGTTCAGGACCAATCATGAACCCAACGTGGTTCATGGCGTGGTGCATGGCGGAGTCCGTAGGGAGCGCAGATCTGCGTTCCGCTCTTTCGAAATTTAGGTGAGATTCGAATTTCGAACTAAGAGAAAAAAGAAGGATGAAAAGGAGGTTTTATATGAAAAGATTTTCTATGATGACAGCTGTGTTTATGGTTTTGTTCGTGGCAATCGCTTTTTCTGGGACGCCGGCATTTGGACAGCCCAAGTACGTCTTAAAATTCAACCACGTGTTGGGCCAAAAAGAACCTTATCACCAGGGATTTCTGAATTGGGCAAAGGCGGTTGAGGAAAAAACAAAAGGTGGTCTTAAAATTGAGGTCTTTCCCAGTGCCCAGCTAGGTGTTGAAGAGGACATCCTTGAGCAGATTAGAGCGGGTGCAAATATCGGGCAAAATACCGACTCGGCCCGTATGGGCATGTATGTCCCAGGAATAGCCTGCTTGAATGGCCCCTATTTTGCGGAGAATCTTGCGGAAGTGGAAAAACTCACGAAGGCGCCGACCATAAAAGCTTTTCATGACGAGCTCGCCAACAAACATGGCTTTAAAGTTCTATCTTTTAGCTGGGTCCAGGGGTACAGGCATTTCTTTACGAATAAGCCGATCCGGAACCCCGAAGACTTAAAGGGTCTTCGCATCCGGACACCCCCTGCGCCCATATGGCAGGAGTCCGTGCGCGCTCTCGGCGCAACTCCTGTGGCTATGGCGTTTGGAGAGATGTATCCGGCCCTTCAGCAAAAGGCGATGGACGGAGTTGAGCTGGTCTATAACAACATTCCTGCTGGACGTTTCTATGAGGTTCTCAAGTACGTGAGCGAGACACACCATATCATGCTTGTTAATTACGAGGTTATTAGCTCAAAGTGGTTTAATGCTTTGCCTCCTGACTACCAAAAAATTCTTGTTGAGGAATGTGATAAAGCCGGGATCGAAACCTCCAAGCTCATCATGGATAAGCTTGAGAAAGAAGTGAAGGCGGACCTGACAACGAAGAGAGGGATGATCGTGGTGGATAATGTGGATATACCCGCTTTCAAAAAAGCTGGAGAGAAAGCTTATGAGGTTTTGAAAATTGCTGACGTAAAGAAAAAGATCTTTAGTGAAATTGGAAAGAAGTAGGAAGGGTGTATGAACCGGTCCTTCGGCTGAAGGACCGGTTCATACACTGTGGATTCTGATACGGGTTTGCTGATGAGGCGTCGTTTATCACCGGAGAAATTCTCGACGTGAATGGTGGGACCCGAATGGACGGATTGAAAAAAGATGAACAATGGACCGTGAATCATGAACCATGAACACAAGTTCCCCCTGTGCACCGGATTATTCCTTTGGGTGTAAAGACCCGAATTCTAAGCGGCAGAAAATTATTTCTTAAAAGTAAAGTGTGGAGGTGTTGGCGCATGAAAAAAATTTACGAGTTTATCTGTAAGAAAGAGATACGCATCGCCCAATGTGCATTGGGGATTCTTTCATTATTGGTATTTGCTGCGGCGGTAGGGCGATTCTTATATTATCCCTTGAACTGGGCGATGGATGCGGCAACATTTCTTTTTGCCTGGACGGTTTTTTTAGGCGCCGATGCCGCGATGCGATTGGATAGACTATTCTGCATTGAAGTGATCACGGGTAAACTCCCGCAGAAGGCGCAACTCTATCTCAAAGTGATTAATTATATGATCATTATTATTTTCTTATTGGGCATGATCGGATATGGCTTATGGCTTTCTTACACGACCCGGTTGAGAACCTTTCAGGGGATCCCGGGCTTTAGTTATACATGGGTTACGCTGAGTGTGCCGTTTGGTTGTGCTCTGATGTTGATCACCGCGATTTTGAAAATCAAGACTTTCGTGCGAGCGATATCAACGGGTGAATCGATCGAGAAGCGTGAAGGTGTTAGTGGTGAAATCATCTGAATAGAGTCTCATTCCTGCTGACAGCTGGGAGGCTATGAAATGACGTTAGTAGCGATTCTGTTTCTCCTCTTTATGTTGATGGGAATGCCAGTCCCTTTTGCCTTTGGTATTTCCGGAGTTGCCTTCTTTCTACTGCATCCAACGTTGCCATTGACAATGCCTGTTCAACAAGTGCTTTCCCAAACACAAAACTTTCTTCTGCTTGCAATTCCATTGTTCATTTTAGCCGGCAACTTACTCAACGAGACCGGTATTACCGAACGGGTAATGAAACTGGCGTCAGTTCTGACTGGACATATGCGTGCCGGGATGGCACAGAGCAACATGGTGATCGCTGCATCGCTGGGCGGGATTACGAGTTCGGCGATTGGTGACGCCGCCATGCTCTCGCGCGTGTTGGGGCCGGGCATGATGAAGAAAGGATATTCCGGAGGATTCTCGGCAGCCGTCATTGGTTGCAGCGCATTAATCACGACGATGATACCCCCTGGTATCGGGCTGGTTTTATATGGCAGTATCGCCGAAGTGTCCATCGGACGGTTATTTGCGGCAGGGATGATTCCCGGCATTTTAATGACGATATTCTTAATGGTTGCGGTAGGCTTGAGGGCCAAGCAAAAAGGTTATCTTCCCGAAAGGGAAAAACGGCCACCGCTCAAAGAGGTTGCGAAAACTTTTGTCGATTGCATCTGGGCTTTTCTTTTCCCGGTCATTCTGATAGCCGGATTAAGGTTCGGCATGTTTACCCCGTCCGAAGCAGGTGCTTTCGCGTGCGTCTATGCCGTTGTTATTGGAGTGGTCGTCTACAAACAGTTTTCCTGGAAAGGAATGCTTCAAACACTGGAGAACACTGTCGTCGATGTAGGAATGGTCATGTTACTTATCGCTTTGTCGGCGACCTTCAGTTACGGGATTGTCTGGGATCAAATCCCACAAAAGATGGCCGAGTTCATGCTTGGGATTTCCAATGTTCCTTGGATGGTCATGCTGATCATTATCGTATTTTTACTCATTGCCGGGACGGCGATGGACTCTACTGTGTTGATCCTGATGTTGACTTCGATTCTCACGCCGATCGCCGAGCAAGTCAACGTCAATCTGGTGCACTTTGGGATCATCATGGTGCTGACCCTTACCGTTGGGTTATTGACCCCGCCGGAAGGAGCGGTCCTTTATATCGTCTGCACGATCTTCAAATGCTCGCTCTGGGATTTTGTCAAGGAAGGTTGGCTGTTTATGTTGTCTGTTGTTGTGGTGGTAATATTGGTTATTTTCTGGCCGGATTTGGCTTTATGGCTTCCGAATCTAACATTTGGAATTGAGTAAGGCAATCATCTTTTATTTTTATCTCGTGCCCATTCTAATGTACGGCGCCTTGATGGGCGGAATGCCCAGCTATCATCCTCTATTTCTTGTTGCAGAGGCTGTTGGTACAAGGGTTGACGGCTGCAGCGGTGAAGGAGTAAGAAGAGTTAGGAGTTAGGAGTTAGGAGTTAGGAGTTAGGAGTTAGGAGTTAGGAGTTCAAGTTTAAGAGTTTAAAGTTCATCGTTCACAGTTGATATTTCAGCACTCGGGGAAAATACAATGAAGCTTAAGGATCGTGTGGCAATCGTTACAGGGGGAGCCAGGGGGATTGGAAGAGCAATTGCCACTTCCTTTCTAAAGGAAGGGGCGAAGGTCGCCATCATCGATTCCGACAAAGAGAGATTGGAAACAGTTAAGAAGGAAATGGGGAATGAAAGTAAGGAGGTCATGGTTATCCCCTGCGACATTACGAAAAGCAGTAATGTAAAAGAGATGATGGATCAGGTTCATAAGAGATTTGGTCGAATCGATATCCTCGTCAACAATGCCGGGATTATCCGAAGGGGTACGATTGAGACAGTCACCGAGGAGGATTGGGATCGGGTCATTGAAGTCAATCTAAAAGGGACTTTCAATTGCTGCAAGGCTGTAGCGGGAATCATGAAACAACAAGGGTATGGAAAAATTATTAATGTCTCTTCAATTGCGGGGAAGATGGGAGACATCACCTCTGCCCCTGGATACGGACCTTCAAAGGCTGGGATAGACGCCCTGACGAAAACACTGGCAAGGCAATTGGCCCAATATGGAATCAATGTCAATTCCGTGGCGCCTCACGCCATTGAGACCGAGATGAGCGCTCAGTGGTCAGAAGAGAGACGAAAGGAGATTATTGCCTCCATTCCCCTTGGTCGCCTTGGAAAACCAGAGGACGTGGCGAATGCAGTCCTCTTCCTGGCTTCTGATGAGGCCTCCTTTATTACCGGTGAGATCTTAGACGTAAATGGCGGAGCGCTTATGGACTAACCCCCTCACCCCATCCCTCTCCCCATCGGGGAGAGGGGAGGGTGAGGGGAAATTAAGGGGAGAAATTCAGTTGAGCAGAGATGAAATTATAGGGGGGGCTGTGATCTTCCTCTTCGGAGCGGTCACCACCGTCCTCTCTTTAGGAATGCCCATTGGAACCTTTCGCAAATCAGGAACGGGAATGTTTCCTCTTATTCTGGGAATTTTGCTCATGTTCTTATCTGGCCTCTTTTTACTCCGACTTTTCCTGAAAACCCGGGCTACACCAGAGAAGTCATCTGCTGGTGAGATACCTGGATCATCCAAACAGTTAGTTCTTTTCTTTGGAACGATGGTTTTAGTGACATTGTTCTTTAACCGATTAGGATACCCACTCTCTTCATTTCTTTTGATGCTGGCTCTCTTGAGAATTCTTGGGGTGAAAAGGTGGAGATTTAATTTCCCTCTATCTTTTATTACAGCCATCGTCTGCTATTTTCTATTCGTCCAATGGCTTAAAATCCCACTGCCCAAGGGGTGGATAGGAATATAAGAGACAAGGTTGACGTCCCCCCCACCCTTCCCCTCTCCCCTTGGGGGAGAGGGAGGGGGTGAGGGGGGTTAAGGTGTATTAAGGACTGGGGAACAATTGATGTTTGAATCGCTCCAACATCTCGTGAATGGTTTTGGCATCGCCGCTACGGTTCAAAATCTTCTTTATTGTCTGCTCGGTTGCATCGTAGGAACCGTCATCGGGGTTCTTCCCGGAATCGGACCGATCGCAGGAATTGCCCTCCTCATCCCTGCCACCTTTGGCCTCAATCCCACCTCTGCCATCATTATGCTCGCCGGAATCTATTATGGGGCGATGTACGGGGGCTCGACCACCTCAATCCTCCTCAACGTCCCTGGAGAGACTGCTTCTGTCATCACCTGCATCGATGGTTACCAGATGGCCCAGAAGGGAAGAGCTGGTCCTGCTCTCGCTACCTGTGCGATCGGTTCATTCATTGCAGGGACGATCGGGATATTCGGATTGGTCTTCCTGGCTCCGCCACTGGCCGAGGCGGCCCTGGCCTTTGGTCCTCCTGAATATTTTTCATTAATGGTATTTGGATTTATTGTCTTGAGCAACGTGACCGGAACATCCATTATCAAGTCTCTTATGATGGCCGTGGTGGGCCTGATCATTGGAACGATCGGTATCGATCCAGTTACAGGGGATGCCCGCCTCACATTCGGCTCTATCTCTCTCTTGAGTGGAATCGAATTTGTTGCCGTAGCTATTGGACTTTTCGGAATCGGAGAGGTCTTGATCAATGTTGAGAAACCATCAGAGATGTTGGAACAGAGAGTACTTGTGCCACGCCTGAGGGAACTCTATCCCACGCTTCAGGACTTTAAGAAATCAATCGGCCCCATTCTTAGGGGAACAGGCATTGGATTTGGGGTGGGTTTGGTTCCCGGACCTGCCCCTGTTATTGCAACCTACTCCTCATATATGATCGAAAGGAAAGTCTCCAAACACCCCGAGGAATTTGGAAAGGGAGCGATCGAAGGGGTAGCCGGGCCTGAATCGGCCAACAACGCTGCCTGCCAGTCAGCCTTCATTCCTCTTTTTGTTCTTGGCATCCCTTTTGCTCCTCCAACTGCCATTCTTCTTGGCGCTCTTCTCATTCACGGGGTATCGCCGGGCCCCTTAATGATTGGGCAGCATCCAGAACTCTTTTGGGGTGTCATCGCCAGTATGTACATTGGGAATTTTATTCTCCTTATACTTAACCTCCCTTTCGTCCCGCTCTTCGCCAACATCCTCAGGATTCCCAAGAAGGTCCTCTTGCCTCTTGTTATTCTTTTCTGTATCACAGGGATGTACACGGTGAACAATTCAGTCTTCGATATCTGGATGATGTTCCTCTTCGGTGGGATGGGGTTTTTGATGAGAAAATGGGCCTATGAAGGGGCTCCGTTTCTCCTGGCATTAGTCCTTGGACCGAAACTGGAAGTGGCTTTCCGGCAATCGTTAATGATCTCTCATGGCGATTTTGGAGTCTTTATCAATCGGCCCATTTCTGTGGCCTTTCTTCTGGCAACTTTGATCTTTTTACTGATTCCCGTGTTTCGGATCATCATTAAATCAATGAAGAAAGGAGGGGTTTAGAAGTTCAAAGTTCACCCTGAACCATGTAAGGTTCAGGGCTGCCATGCACCCCACGTGGTGCATGGCGGAGTTCGTAGGGAACGCAGATCTGCGTTCCGTATAGAGTTCGGAGTAACGCAATCTAGAAAGGAGGGGGAAGAAGTTAAGAGTTAAGAGTTAAGAGTTAAGAGTTAAGAGTTAAGAGTTAAAAGTTCACAGTTCGCAGTTCACGGTTCATAGTTCAACGTTCATCGTTATCAGGTATGGATTTAGAAAGGAGGAAAAAGCCATGTTAAGAAAAACGATTCTTGGATTATTTTTGATTTTGACTCTAGTTATAAGCGTGCCGCTTCAGGCGGCGGAATTTCCGACGAAGGAAGTCCAGATCATCATTCCCTGGGCAGCTGGGGGAGCAACAGATCTCATTTTTCGGGCCTTGGCTGCAACGACGGGTAAATTTCTTGGAAAAGCCGTGGTCGTTGTCAACCGACCAGGTGGTGCAGGAGCTGTGGGATACACAGAATGCATGAAAGCCCAGCCAGATGGTTACACACTTGTTTCTGCGATTACGCCACTTACGATCCTTCCCCATCAGGTCACCACTGCTTTTACCTACAAGAGTTTTGAACCCGTTATCAATGTGGTAAGGGACCCAGGCATGTTTTTGATAAGGTCGGATGCGCCCTGGAAGAGTCTCAAGGAGTTTTTAGACTATGCCAAAAAGAACCCTGACATGATCACTGTAGGGAATTCCGGTGCGGGCGGAGGAGTTCACCTGATTGCCCTTGCGTTTGAAAAGACAGCCGGCGTGAAATTCAACCATATTCCTTTTGCAGGCGGAGGTCCGTCTGTAACCGCCCTTCTTGGAGGCCATATCAATGCTGTCTCCGTTTCTCCACCTGAAGGGATCGAGCATGTTAAGGCAGGGAAGTTGAAGATTATCGCCCTCTTCGCCGATAAGAGGTTTGAGCTTTTCCCTGATGTCCCAACCGTGAAGGAGCAGGGTGTCGATTTTGTCATGGGACAATGGCGGGGATTAGCAGCACCCAAGGGCACCCCACCTGATGTGATTAAAAAACTTCATGATGCCTTTAGACAAGGAATGGACGATCCAGTATTTCAGAAAAATGCAAAGGACATGGTTGTAAACCTTTCATACCTTGGCCCAGAGGCTTTTGGAAAATTGATGGCCTTTGACGATGAGTATTATGGCAAATTGGTCAAGGAGATCAAAAAATGATTTAGATCAGAAAGGAGGGTAACGCGATGAAGAGTTCAAGAATGGGTATTATTCTTTCGATTATCGCAATTCTGTGCTTCCTTTTCATGGGCATGGGGAAGGCTGTTTCAGCAGAAAAGACGATTCGTATAGGGAGCCCCTTTAAGACTGGTCATATTCTCGTTGATGCGGCGGAGAAGTTTAAGGAACTGGTCGAAAGGGGGAGTGGTGAAAGAATCGCCGTGCAGTTCGACATCGGCACTAAGTCGGAAGAGGAGATCAATAAGCTGAACAGCGCCGGCACGCTCGAGATGCAGTCGAACGGGACGATGTACGTGGAGAAATATGCCCCCGCGTACTACTTCGTGTCCGTTCCTTACGTCATGAAGGACTGGGATCACTATATGCGCGTCTGGAACGGTAAGCTCGGCCAGGCAGCGCAGGCCGAGATGGAGAAGAACGGCAACCTGAAGTTTCTGGGATCGATCAACCGTGGGGTGCGGCAAACGACGGCAAAGAAACCGCTCTACACGCCGGCCGACGTGTACAACTTGAAGCTCCGGCTGCCCGTCCTTCCCACATGGGTAGCCATCTGGAAGGCCATCGGTGCAGAGCCAGTTCCTCTCCCGCTTACGGAGCTCTACGCTGGATTAAAGTCGGGGAAAGCTGATGCGTCTGAGGGTGATGTTTCGCAAATCACTTCCTTCAAGCTCGACGAGGTGCAGACACATCTAATTATGACTAACCACATGGTGACAATCGGGGGGTTGCTCATGCACAAGCCTTTCTTCGACGGCCTGTCGAAGGCCGACCAGACCTTGGTCAGCCTAGCGGCGAAGGACGCCTGCGACTTTGCCAATGCCAAGATGAAGGCTGTTGAGAGCTCGTATGTTCTCGAGCTCCAGCGCAAGGGCATGCAGGTGGTGATCCCGGATGCCGAGTCTTTCCGCGCAAAGGCAAAATCGACTGTCGACGAGCTTTTCAAGACCACATGGTCGGTCACGACCTGGGCAGAGGTTTTGGCCCAATAGTAACTCCCCTCACCCCCTCCCTCTCCCCCAGGGGAGAGGGAAAGGTAGGGGTATTTTGTAAAGGCGGCCAAGGGGAGATTATTAGTCCTCATCTTCCAGAGGTGGGTAGGGGCGACTTTAGTCGCCCTTTCAAAGGGAGGCTAAAGCCTCCCCTACCCTATATACAGGAATATTGTTTCCAGGAAATTTTTGGGGAGAAACAATGGCACTTGTAGATGAAATCAAAGAAAAAGAGAGAAGGGTTAGAGATTTTCTTAAATCAAAAGGTTTGAAAGGGTTGCTCCTCAAGCGTCAGGCCAACTTCTCTTGGATGACATGCGGGGGCCTCAATCTTGTGGGGATCACTACCGAGATGGGGACTACAACTCTTCTTATCACGGAGAATTCAAAATTCGTCATCTCAAACAACATCGAAGCTCCGCGAATGATCGAAGAAGAAGGCCTGGAGAAGCAGGGATTTATTGCGAAAATTTTTCCCTGGCATGAGGACCAGGAAGTCACTCTTGTGAAAGAGTTGGTGGGTGACGGCCCTGTGGGAAGTGACGTCCCATTTCCCAATGCCACGATGTTAGCGGAGGATATCGCTCGACTGCGTTATTCACTAACACCGGAAGAAATTGAACGGTATCGGTGGCTGGGAGAGAAGGCTTCCCTGGCATTGGAAAAAACGGTGATGAGGGCGAAGAGGGGAGAGAAAGAGTCAGAAGTCGTCGGCAGGCTCTGCAAGGAATTGTGGAAAGATCGGATCGATCCCATCACCTTGATGTCCGCAGCAGATGATCGAGTCTCCAAATTTCGCCATTCCATCCCCACCGAGAAAAAGATTGAGAAATACCTGATGGTCTCTGTCAATGCCAGAAAATGGGGCCTCATCGTCTCTCTCACCCGCTTCGTCTACTTCGGAAGATTGCCCAAAGAATTAAGAGCGAAGTACGAAGCCAATGTGTTTATCGACTGCACTTTCATGGCCCATACTCGCCCAGGAATTCCTGTGAGAGATGTTTTTCAGAAAGGGATCGATGCCTATAAAGAAAAAGGGTATCCGGAGGAGTGGAGACTCCATCACCAGGGAGGTTCGATCGGTTATACGGGCAGAGATTACCGCACCAACTTTAAAACGCCCGATCTCGTCCAGGAGAATCAGGCCTTTACCTGGAACCCGTCCATCACTGGAACAAAATCGGAGGACACCATCCTGGCAACCTCAAGGGAACCAGAGATGATTACAAAACCCATTCTCTACCCTACCCTTTCCATGACAGTGGAGGGCATCTCCTTTAAACGGCCGGCTATTTTGGTGAAGAAAGGAGGTGGAAGTTAAGAGTTAAGAGTTATGAGTTAAGAGTTAAGAGTTATGAGTTATGAAAAATGAGTTGGGAGTTAAAGCACAAAATTTGAAATTTGAAATTATAAGAAGGAGGGAAGGATTATGAAACGAGTTTGTTTTATCTTTTGCATGACATTGTTACTTGCTATCTTTGTGTCCTCTGCTTTTGCTCAAAAGGTAACGCTCCGTTACGGCCATGCCAATGCATTGACCTATCCATATCACATCGCAGGAGTAGCCTTTGCAAAGGCTGTAGAGGAAAGGTCAAAAGGCACCTTGGAAGTTAAGATCTTTCCTCTGGGGCAGCTCGGGGGAGAAAGGGATATCACCGAGGGGCTTCAGTTGGGGACTATCGATCTTCAGGGCACTTCCCTTGGAGTCACTGGAACATTCGTTAAGATCCTCAATATCTACAACCTCCCTTTTATTTTCAAGGGGCCGGATCACTTTATGAAGGTGACCCATGGACCGCTCGGACAATGGGTACTCAAAGAAGTAATCAGTGAGGGTGAAAAGGTTAATCTGAAACCTCTCTCTGTTGCTGGACCGGCCTTTCGAGTGCCAATGAACAATATCAGGTCCATCAATAAACTGGATGATTTCAAAGGGCTGAAGATTCGGACGATGGAAGTTCCCCTTCATAAAGATGCTTACCTGGCACTCGGTGCAAGCCCAGTTCCACTGCCCTTTGGAGAACTTTATACCGCCCTCAAGACTGGGGTGGTTGATGGAAATGAAAATGGACCAGCCACACTGGAAGCCATGAAGTTCTATGAAGTCCAGAAATACGTCACCTATCTGCCAATCCTTTCCAATGGCGGAGCGTTCCTGATGAGCCTCAAGTCGTTCAACAAACTTTCTCCTGAACACCAAAAGGTGATTATGGATTCCGTCCCGGCATGGACCAAGGCTATGGATGACGAATGCCTCAGCCAGGATAAAGAAGCCCTCACTAAGATGGAGGCCAAAGGAACCAAAATTAACTACATCAAAGATCTGAAACCCTACATCGATGCCACTGCATCAGTTCGAGCAGAAGCCACAAAGGCATGGCCTAAAGAATGGGTCGATGTGGTCGATAAGATTTTGAAGTTGGATTGATTCTCCCCCCTCTCCTCCCCTCCCCCTCTGAGGGGGGAGGGTGGGGCCCTGCACCACGTAGGGTGCAGGACAAAGTCCTGAACCTAACATGGTTCAGGGGTGGGGGTGCCCGGGGGAAGAAAATGAATCACTTTACCTATGACCTCAATCGGATTGGAAACCTCTTAGAAAAAATGCTTTCTGCATTTGTTGGAGTGGCCTTGGCCGGATTTGCGGCAACGGTTATTGCAGAAGTTTTTTTTCGATATTTTCTTGGTTTTTCGCTCTACTGGTCTAATGAATTAGCAACTTTCCTCTTCGTCTACCTGGTTTTCTTTGGCGGAAGTGTCGCTCTCAAACGGGGGGAACTCATCAATGTGGCCTTTGTTAAAGAGCGGCTTCCCTTAAAATGGGAAAGAGGCGCAACACTCTTCGTGTTCCTCATTATGTTGGCTTTTTCTTTAATGGCTTCTACCTTTTGCACGGTTTTGATTCAGACGAGTATTAAGACCAAAACCGTCAGTCCAGCCATGCTGATCCCCATGGCCTTCATCTATCTCCCCATCTTTCTCGGATTTGTATTCTTGGCCTTTTTTTCCTTCATCGGACTTGTGAATACCATGTCTCGTTGGCAAATGAAGGAGAGATAAAAATGCTCATCGTCCTGATCTTCATCTTCTTATTGATTATCGGTGTTCCCATCGTATTTGTTCTTGGGATCAGTGGAACGGCATCGATCCTTCAGGCTGATCTACCTTTAGTTTTGATTCCCCAGAGGATGTTTGTAGGCCTCAATTCATTTCTCCTTATCTCGGTCCCCCTTTTCATTTTGGCGGGAAATTTGATGGATGCCTGCGGAATCACACCTCGGATTGTCAACTTCTCCAATATGCTCGTTGGAAGGATCAGGGGAGGCCTCAGCTATGTGACCTTGGTAGCCATGGACTTTTCTTCGGGCATCACGGGGGCAGGAGCAGCAGACACAGCTGCCATCGGGTCTTTCATGATTCCTGTCATGATTAAAGAAGGGTATAAAGCTGAATATGCGGCCGGACTGATGGCCGTCGGTGCCACGGTTGGCCCAATCATCCCCCCCAGCATCGCATTTGTGATCTATGGTGCCATGACAGAGGTTTCAATCGCCGCCCTTTTTCTGGCTGGTTTCATCCCGGGATTTATGTTTACCCTGGCATTGATGGGAGTTGCCCGATATTACGCAGTCAAACAAAATCATCCGGTTCGTGTTATTGAAGTTACATGGAAGGGTTTTTTCAAAGCGACCATTGAAGCTCTTCCTGCTATTATGATGCCCCTCTTGGTTCTCGGGGGTATCCTTACAGGGATCTTCACGCCGACCGAAGCTGCAGGGGCAGGGGTTTTTTACTCTTTGGTCATCGGTCTATTTGTCTATCGAGAATTAAGGCCAGAACGGCTCTGGCCAATTTTGAAAGAGACGGCGATCATGTCAGGGGGGATTATGCTACTCGTGGCTAATGCCTCCCTCTTTTCCTGGATCCTTACGGCAGAAGGCATCCCCCAGAAGGTGGCGGATGGGATCCAGTATCTCACGCAGAATCCTTATATCGTCCTTTTCTGGATCAACCTCCTGCTTCTTTTCATGGGCTGCATCATGGAGACGCTGGCAACCATCATCATCCTCGTGCCGGTGTTGCTCCCCCTCATCAAATCCTTGGGGATTGATCCTCTCCATTTCGGTGTGGTGATGGTAGTCAATCTCAGCATCGGACTGGCTACTCCGCCTGTTGGAGTCAACCTCTTCGTCGCCTCAGGTATTGCCAAGATATCTCTTGAGAAAATTAGTAGGGCTGTCTGGCTTTTCCTTATCGCCTTATTAATCCCTTTGGCATTGATCACTTATATTCCACAGATTACCCTGTGGGTACCTAAAATGTTTTTAAAATAACTAATCCTCCTCCCTTCCTCTCTAAAGGGGGGTTGGGGGGATTAAATATAGCAGAAAAGATTTGTAACGTGGGTAGGGGCGACTTTAGTCGCCCAAAAGGGAGGCTAAAGCCTCCCCTACCCAACCCTTTTGGCCGACTGTGTCACCCCCAGTCACCCCCACCCCTGAACCATGTTAGGTTCAGGACTTTGTCCTGCACCCTACGTGGTGCAGGGCCTCACCCTCCCCCATCAAGGGGGAGGGGAGTTTTGAATCGACACCCAAATTACACCCCTCTCCCCAGCGGGGAGAGGGAGGGGGTGAGGGGGTATTAGGAGATCTTTAGGAGAAAACGAAGGTGACCAAAACCAAGATTC
>Ga0209592_1000291_pt1 | contig 14493 bp, 10 predicted proteins | sample PPLLak2March2015_2_FD_187251 | JGI IMG/M metagenome (GOLD analysis project Ga0209592, IMG submission 187251) | Freshwater sediment microbial communities from Prairie Pothole Lake near Jamestown, North Dakota, USA - PPLs Lake P8 Core (3) Depth... | ecosystem: Environmental > Aquatic > Freshwater... | reverse complement strand
TACCCCTGGTTTCCGGGCAAATCGTAGATCACCCCGGCTTGGGCGCCGACCATGGCATTATCTCCAATTTCAATATGGCCCGCCACACCCACCTGTCCGGCCAAGGTGACGTTGCTCCCGATCTTCGTAGAGCCTGCAATGCCGGCCTGACCGACGATGATGGAGTCTTCGCCGATCACCACATTGTGGGCCACGAGGACGAGGTTGTCGATCTTCGCCCCTCTCCGGATGATCGTCTTGCCCAGCGTGGCTCGGTCAATGGTCGTGTTGGCACCGATCTCCACATCATCCTCAATTTCAACGATACCGACTTGTGGGATCTTCACATTTTTCTTTCCCTCTTTCACGTATCCGAATCCGTCGCTTCCGATCACGGCTCCGCTGTGAAGTATAACCCGTTTCCCGACGATTGTCCCAGGATAGACCGAGACATTGGGGTAAAAGATGGAGTCTTCTCCGATCGAAGAGTCCTCGTCCACGGTGACGCCTGGATAAAAGGTGGCCCGATCCCCTATCGAGCAACGGTCGCCAATATAGACGAAAGGATAGACCGTGACGTCTTTCCCTAATCGTGCGGTGGGGCTGATCCAGGCCTTGGGATCGATCCCCTTGGGCTGGTAAGGTTTCCGTGAAAAAAGGGTGAGGACTTTGGCAAAGGCTAATTGGGGATTCGTCACGCAAAGAAGAGGCTTGTCCGCCTGCGTCACCTCTTTGGATACGATGACGGCCGAAGCATTGGTTTTGCTGAGATAGGGAAGGTACTTCGGATGGGAAATGAAGGTGATCTGTCCTGCCCGGGCCTCTTCCAAGGATGCCACTCCGGAGATTTCTATCTCTCCATCTCCAACGACTGTTCCATCCACCCACTCGGCTAATTCTTTGAGTTTCTTGTTCATCCTTGTTGTCCAATCTCATCCGGGGTTGCCGGCTGTTCAGGGGTCCGATACCAGTATACCACAATATCACGTGAAGATCCTGACATCCTGATTCCGAGATGTTCTACTGTTCGAATCTATTTTTTCTGAGCGTCAAACGCTTTGATCGCCCGATCGGTGATGTCAATCGTCTTGGAGACAAAGAGCACAATGTTCTCGTTCTTTTCCAAGATGAGGGTATACCCCTCGTCCGCTCCCAATTTTTGAATCACCTTCACGAGGGCATTCGAGATGTTTCGCTCCATCTCGATTCGCTTCTGATTCATCTCGTTCTGGCTATCATCTACCCACCGCTGGTAGTCCCGGACCTTGCCTTGGAATTCCTTTTCTTTAGCAGCCCTTGCATCCGGGGTGAGCATGGGAGCCTGTTTGTCCAAGGTTTCTTTCATGGTTTGAAGTTCCTTCTGCTTATCCGCGTTGGAACGTTGAACCTTTTCTAACTCCTTGGTGATCACCTTTTTCGCTTCCTTGCCGGCATTGCATTCGTTGATTGCCCTCTGAATATCGATGTAGGCAATTCTTAAATCTGCAGCCCAAACTGAACCGAGCCATCCCAACAGGATCATTCCTACGATAAGACTGACCTTCTTTCCGTACATTTGCGTATCTCCTCTCCTTTAAGTTCAACACCCCAATAAACTTCTTAATAAACGGTCCCTGCATTAAAATCAATCACATGCCCCTTCTCCCCTTTCCTGGGATTGAGGTTAAACCCCAGGTCGATATGGATGGGACCGAATGGAGAATACCAACGAATTCCAGGCCCCGCGCCGAGTCTCAATGGAAAAATTCCTTCCCTCCGCTCAACGATGTTCTTAGGATTGGCGGGATCGGTCCAAGTGTCTATGTACCTCCGGGTTTTGCTTTTCCAGCTGTTGAATCCCTTTCCCACATCAAAAAAGAGGGCACCCTTCAGTCCAATCTCACGAGAGATGGGGAAGATCAGCTCCGCATTGAAGACCACCATTTTCATCGCGCCGATGGGCTCCTCATTTTCGTCCACAGGCCCTGCCGCTCCGTATTCAAACCCTCGGACCGTGCTGATGCCTCCCACGAAGAACCTTTCATAGATGGGTAGCCTGTCTCTTTCGACGATGCTTGTGGTGGTGGTGCCGTCCGGATTTATTTCTGTTATTGGAATCGATACTTTACTTCCGTAAGGCACGGCGACCCCGGCCTGGGCGCGAAGGTTGAGAGTCGAATTTAAGGGTAACGGGAAAAACCAACTGGTGTTTCCCATCACCTTGACGAAGTAGTTATCTCCACCTAAAACACCTCCTGCGTTTTGAAAGAACAGGCTGTGTTTGCCTCCCCGTCGGGGGTTGAAATAGTCGTCACGAGTGTCTATGGAGGGACTCAGGGAGATGGCGCTGGTCGTCTTCTTCCCTTTCTGTTCTTTAATAAAGATAGAGGCGTCATTGGACACATCGTAAACATCGATATTCTCCAATTTATACATGGCATCAATACGAATCTTGTCGGTCAATTCCTTTCCGAAACGGATATCCCCTCCTGTAATTTTATAGTTATAAGAGTCGAAAATCTCCACTCTTTCATGATAGAGGTCAAACCCCGCGGCATAAGGATATCCTAAGAAATAGGGATCCGTAAAGCTGAACCTGATATTTTGGGTTTCAAAGCCCAGGCTGAACCTAAGGCTTCCGGCATAGCCCAAACCGAAAAGATTGCGATCGGAGATGGACGCAGAACCCACGACGCTTTCTATCGTACTATACCCGATGCCAAAAGTAATGGCCCCCGTCGGAGTTTCCTCCACTTTGAGATCGAGGTTGATTTTTTCTTCAGTGCTCCCGCGGCTGGTGGTGAAGTCCACTTCTTTGAAGAACCCCGTCCTCTTCAGCCGGTCACGGCTCTTATTGATATCGACAGCGCTGTAAAGGTCTCCCTCGGCTATCACGAGCTCCCTGCGAATGACCTTGTCACGGGTCTTCGTATTCCCAACCACCTGAATCTTTTCATAATAGACGCGCTTCTTCTTTTCAATTTCAAAGGTAAGATCAACGGATAGATTCTGACGGTTCACAGAGATGTCGGGATGGACCTCTACATAGGCATAGCCTTGATTGGCAAATTTTTCTGTGAGGCCATTGACCTCCCTTCGAACGACCGTGTTACTGTAAACACTTCCCCGCCTTATTTTGAGACCCTTGAAGAGGGCTTCCTTGGTTGTGAGGAAATCCCCTTTGAAGTCGATATTCCCCAGATGATATCGAAGTCCCTCCTCAATCCCAACCTCAATCCGGATCTTTTTCGGGTTCGAGAGATTGATCTTGGGTTCGGCAATCTTCGCGTCGAGATAACCCTGATCAAAATAGTAAGCGGTCAGGAGTTGGAGGTCATTTTTGAGAATATCTTCATCTAAGGTCCCTGTCTTGGTGATGATGGAAAAAATATTCCTCTGTTTGGTCGCGATCAGCTTCTTCAGCTGAGAGGATTTGATGTGCTTGTTCCCTTTGAAGACTATTTTTTTGATATGTCCCTTGGGGCCTTCAGAGATCGTAAAAGTGACCACGGCCTCGTTGGTTTCCAAATAATCGACCTTGTGTTCCACCTTGACCCCGTAATACCCTTTCGAGAAATAAAGTTTCCGGATCTGTTCTGAATTCTCTTTCACCTTTTCGAGGTTGAGGATGGAGCGTGACGTGAGGGTCACTTTCTCCTTAATGTCGTCCAGCTTCACCTTGCTGTTTCCCTTGATCAAGATATCTTTGATGGAAGGCTTTTCCACGACGATGAAGATCACTTCTTTGCCCTGCGGGCTCGTCTTGATATCTACCTGAACATCGGTGAAGGAGCCCAGATCGAAAATGGATCGGAGATCCTCACGGACCTTTTCAACAGAAAAGGGGCCTCCCTCCCGGCTCTTGATCGCGCCCCGGATGACCCCTTCTTCAACCTTGACATTTCCCAGTATCATGATCTTATAGATGTTTTCCTCGGCTCCCGCACCGCTCCCGATCAAAAGAGCGAGGAAGAGGAAGACAAGACCTATTTGTCTCACAACCATGTGAAGGTTCCTTCCCATTCTTTAATTCCGATACGCAGCCTCTCTAATCCAACCTCCGGATTAGAACGGATGGGATGAGAAAATTTTCATTCTAATATCAAATCCCGCTCTTTTTGTAAAGGAGACCGGATCTACCCCGATGCCTTTCCATCGATGAGCTGGATCTGGCGGGACATTTTTTCAGCCAATTTTAGGTTATGGGTCACGACGATGAGGGTGACCCCTTTGATCCGGTTCAGCTCCTGAAGAAGATCAAAGACGGACTCTCCCGTCTTGGTATCCAGGTTTCCGGTGGGCTCATCGGCCAGCAGGACTTTCGGTTCTAAAACCAGCGCCCTCGCCACGGCCACTCTTTGTTGTTCTCCTCCGGAAAGTTCCCCTGGCTTGTGAGAGAAACGCTCTTTGAGCCCCACCAAAGTGAGAATCGCTTCTGCTCGCGAGACGGACTCCTTCTTCGGGATCCCTTGGATCAAACAAGGCATCATCGTATTCTCCAAGGCATTGAATTCGGGAAGCAGATGATGAAATTGGAAGACAAATCCGATGTCACGATTTCTAAAAAAGGTAAGATCCTTTTCATTCATGCTATAAATGTCTTTTCCTTCATACAGGACTTTTCCGGCCGTCGGTCGATCGAGTGTGCCCAGGACGTGAAGAAGAGTCGTCTTCCCCACGCCGGAGGCGCCTACAATCGCCGTCTTCTCCCCCGCAGAAAAAGTGAGGTCGACTCCCTTGAGAACCTCCACACGTTTTGTTCCGTCTCCGTAAGACTTGAAAAGCTTTTGGGCCTGGATCAATTCTTTCAAACCATCGCCTCCCTGGCTTTTTGAATGGCCCCTTGGGAAAGAAGCTCTGTCGTCCGAGAGAGGCGCTTCAGAGAAATCTCCTTCAGTTTTGTTTGAAGATGACGGAATTGGAGAAGGCAAGCATTGAAATCCTCCCGCGTGATTTCAAGCAACTTTGTCGGTCGGGTGGTTTTTGCATTCGCCATCCGGGGCCGATCGAAGAGAAGCCCGATCTCACCAAAAATATTTCCGCTTTCCAAAAGGGCCAAGATCACTTTTTTCCCATGACGGTTTTGAGTAAAGATCTCCACCCCCCCATTTCTCACCATATAGAGGGAGGTGGAAGGGTCCCCTCCTTTGAAAAGAAGGGTTTCTCCAGGGACCTTACGAAGACGGAACCGTTTCATCACTTCTTCTCTCTCCTCGACCGTGAGGGAGGAGAATAAAGGGGAAAGAGCGAGGAAGTTGTCTAAAACTCGCTCTCTGAAGAGATTGTGGAGAACGTCATTCAATCGGGGATGGACTTTGATCATCTCCTGGAGCCCGCTCTTGGGAATCTCCAAAAGTTCACAGTCCGTCATGGCCTTGACCGTTGCGTGTCTCTTTTGATCTACGAAAAAACCGAACTCTCCGAAAAAATCCCCCTCCTTGAGGTTTCGAACTCGAATCTCTCTCCCCGCCGGCGTCTGCTTGAGTATGGCTACCTCTCCCCGGCTGATGACGAAGAGGGAGTCCCCTTTTTCTCCCTCCCGGCAGATCAGGGAATCCTTCCGGTAAGTCTTGCTCTGGACGTGCGAGAGCAACATCTGAAATTCTTTCTTCTCGAGCTCGGAGAAGAGCGGGATAGGTGGAAACGAACGAGCGGGTGTTGCTTCCTTGATTTTCTCCGAATAAAGTTTCGCCAACCGCTCGCTGACATCCTTTGAGGAAGGATTCACCCTCAAGATCATCTTGTTGACGGAGATGGCTTGAAGAATAAAACCATCGGAGGCATAACCCTCGGCCACCTTCCGATACATCTGGGCGGCCTCGTCCTTTTGACCCAACCGCTCCAACAATTCGGCCACCTTGAGCCGGGATCGGAAGTCCTCTGGTTTCCGGGCGCAGTGATTTCGGAAGTTTTCGAGTGCCTTTTTCCATTCTCCCCGGGAGAGAGCTTGCAGAGCCTCTTCTTTCAGAGACCTCTCCTTTTTATTCATATCGCAATGCCTCAGCGGGGTCGAGTTTCGATGCCCTCCAGGAGGGATAAAGCGTCGCCAGGAGACTGATGAGAATCGCCGTCAACACGATCAGTGCGATATCGAGAGGATTCACCTGGGAGGGGAGTTTATCGATATAATAGACATCGCTCGCAAGAAGTCTAAGACCCAACAGTCTCTCCAGGAGTCCCTGGATCCCCGCCAAATTAAAAACAACGACAAGACCCAAGAGGGTTCCCAAAACAGTTCCTACGATTCCAGTGACCAATCCTTCGATGACAAAAATCTTCAGAATTCCCTTTGAGGAAGCGCCCATCGACTTGAGAATGGCAATATCCTTATATTTTTCCATCACCACCATGATCAGCGTGGAGATGATGTTGAAGGCGGCCACCAGGATGATCAGGACAAGAATAATGAACATCATAATCTTCTCTAGCTTCATCGCGGAAAAGAGATTTCGGTGCATCTCCATCCAATCCTTCGTCCAGAACGGAAATCCCAGTTTTTTCCGCAACTCCTGTCCGATCTCTTTCACTTTATAGATATTGTGGGTTTTGATCTCAATGCCTGAGACACGGGCTCCCATGCCGAAAAACTTCTGGGCACCCTCAATCGAGACATAGCCCATGGTGTTGTCATACTCATACATTCCTGAGTAAAAGATGCCCACGACGCGGAAACGCTTCATCTTGGGCATCATCCCCATGGGGGTGATGGTCCCGAGAGGAGAAATCACCTGAATGGCATCGTTGAGCGAGACGCCGAGATTCTTAGCCAACTCCACTCCGAGGATAATGCCTGGAGCATCACTTTCTCCCTTCAGATCTTGAAGGCCGCCGGACTTCATGTTGTGGGCCAATTCGGTGACCTTTCCAACGCGATCCGGATCGACGCCTTTAATCACCGCGCCGGTGACATTGGATTCGGAGGAGAGCATGACCTGATTCAGAATGAACGGAGCGGCGGAGACGATGCCCTTCACCTCCTGAACCTGCTTCAACACCTCTTCATAACGATCCATGCCCTGTTGACTGGCCTTGAGGACAACGAGGTGGGCCTGGGTGCCCAGGATCTTTTCCTTCAGGGTCTTTTCAAAACCACTGAAAACAGAGAGGACGATGATCATGGCCGTCACTCCCACCGTGACCCCCAGGATGGAGATCACCGTGATGATCGAGATGAAGGTCTGTTTTCTTTTGGCTTTGAGATATCTCAGGCCGATAAACCATTCATATTTCATAACGATTCCCGAATCTGGGGATGGAGGGATGTCGACTTAGATCATTCCTCAATCTCTTCAATGTTTCATTGAACCGAATTCCTTCATTCCCCGAGGATCAGTCCCTTTATAATTTTTCCATTCGAAGCAAGGGGAAGAAGATGACATCCCGGATGGAAGGTGCATCGGTGAGGAGCATGACCCAACGATCGATCCCAATACCTTCGCCTGCCGTCGGAGGCATTCCGAATTCGAGAGCCCGAAGAAAATCCTCGTCGAGGTTGAGAACGGCATCGGCCTCATCGGCCCGTTCCTTCAACTGTCGGACAAAGCGTTCCCGTTGATCGACAGGGTCATTCAGTTCCGAGAAACCGTTGGCGATCTCCCGTCCGGCGATGAAAAGCTCAAATCGATCGACCACCTCGGGATCCTTCCCGTTGCGGCGAGAAAGGGGGGAGACCTCGGTGGGATAATGGGTGACAAACGTCGGTTGAACGAGATGAGGCTCGACGAGTTCCTTGAAGAGATCGTCGAGAACCTTTCCATGGGAAGTGCCCCTCTTTAGCTCCAGGCCGAGGCTCTTGGCCAATTCGATCGCGCGGGATGGCTCTTTCATGATCAGCGGGTCGACCTTTCCATATTCCAAAAGAGACTCTCTGTAAAGGATCCTCCTCCACGGGGGGGTGAAATCGATCTCCTTTCCCTGGTAAGGGAGGTGGAGTCCACCGTGAATTTCTTTGACGGTGGAGGAGAGAAGTTCCTCGGTCATCTGGATCAGCTCTTCATAGGTCGCATAACTCTGGTAGAACTCGAGCATGGTGAATTCGGGATTGTGCAGAGTGGAGACCCCTTCATTTCGAAAACTCCGATTGATCTCAAAGATCCTTTCAAGCCCCCCGATCACCAGTCGCTTGAGGAAGAGTTCGGGGGCGACTCTCATATAGAGTTCCATGTCGAGGGCATTGTGGTGGGTCCTGAAAGGCTTGGCGGTCGCGCCTCCGGGAATCGGGTGAAGCATGGGTGTCTCCACCTCGATAAAATCCCGCTGGGTAAAGAAATCCCGAATTTTTTGAATCGCCTTGGTGCGTGTCAGGAAAATCTCTTTGACCCTGGGATTCACCGTGAGGTCCAAATAACGTTGACGGTAGCGGGCCTCGATGTCGGTGAGACCGTGCCATTTTTCGGGAAGAGGTCGAAGGGACTTCACAAGAAGCTTGAAGTTTTGAACCTGGAGAGTGAGCTCACGGGTCTTCGTTCGGAAGATTTTTCCCTCCACTCCAATAAAATCCCCCATATCGAGCGTCTTGAAGAGTTGAAAGGCAGCCTCGCCGACGATATCCCTTCGCAGGTAAGCCTGGATCCTCCCCTTTCGATCCTGGATTTGGATAAAGCTGGCTTTCCCGAAGTCACGGAGCGCCATGATCCGACCTGCAAGGCAGAAGGTTTCTCCAACCGATTTCAATTCCTCATCAGAGAGGGGGTCGAAGGTCCCATGAAGATCCCTGGAGGTATGGGTCACCCTGAAATCGTTCGGGTAGGGATCGATTCCGTCTTTTCTCAGGGTTTCCAGCTTCTTGATCCTCTGCTGGACCAGTTCACTCGTCTCATCCATTTTTTCCGCTCCGAGTGGTAACCTTCTCTATGGTATGAATCTCATTAAGGTTTAATAAATTTTACGACTCCTCAAACTAACCCATTTTGCCATATCCGTCAAGGGAAAAGGCAGTTCCTGTGTTACTTTGGGGAGAATATCCCCCGGAAGGGGGAGGATTCTACTGATTCAGAGGCAGTGACAGGGGTTGCGTCCCATGAAGATGGCGGAAGGAGGAAAGGTCACTTCCCCTCTCCTCTTGCGGGTCGAAGATCCCGTTCCGGGGAGAGGGATAGGGTGAGGGGAAGAACATCGTTAATAAACCTGGGATCGGTTCTCCACCTCATCATAGGGATATACGATTTTTATTCCGTCCCCGTATTCCACCCGTTTCAAACGATTGAGTTCATCGTAAACGCAATGGATTGAATGTGCTCTCTGCACATCAAATGGGCTACCGTGTTCTTTCCAACCCGTTCTCCTTGATCCACCAACTCAGCGTGGATCCGCAGTGCTCCATATATCTCCCGACTCTCAATATGCGCTTGCCGGATCTTTGTGAGCAAATATCTGTGTCGTCTGGCCCGCTGGCTCTCCGGCCTATCCAGCCAATCGTAGTAACCACTTTTGTCAGAAATTAAGGGAGGATTTTCTCAATCTGGGCGACCAAGTCATAAGGCAGGGCCTGGGTGATTCGGGCTTCCACCCAGTTGCCGGGTCGGGCTTTTCCCTTCAAGAAAACGGAGCCATCGATCTCGGGGGCTTGTGTTTGAAGTCTCCCCTTGAGGATTCCCCGTTCACGCTGTGGTCCTTCTACTAGAACCACCCTCCTCTGGCCAACCATTTTCTTGTATTTTTTGAGAGAGGTCTTTTTCTGAATCTCCATCAGGGCTCTGAGACGTTCCTCCTTCACACCCTCCGGAACGGGATGAGGAAGCCTGGAGGCAGGCGTTCCCTCTTCACGGGAATACTTGAAGGCCCCGAGGTGGTCGAACTGAACCTCTTCCACAAAATCCAGGAGTTCTTTAAACTGACTTTCTTTTTCCCCGGGGAAGCCTACGATGAGCGAGGAGCGCAAGCTGATTTCCGGCACAAAAGCTCTGATCTTTCTTAACAGACTCCGAATTTCTGCACCCGTTGATCTTCGCCCCATCCGTTTGAGGATTTCATCATCGACATGCTGGAGGGGCAGATCGAGATAAGGACAGATCTTTTCTTCTTGAGCGATGAGTTCAAGAAGCCCGTCCGTGAAACGGTCTGCCTTGGGGTAGGAATAGAGGATTCGAATCCAGCGAAGTCCTCCCACCTTGACTAAAGATCTCAGAAGTTTTTCCAGATTGGTTTCATCCCGGAGGTCTTTTCCATAACCCGTCGTGTCCTGGGCGATCAGAATGAGTTCCTGAACTCCTCGATCCGCAAGCCTTTTGGCCTCTTCCAATACGGACCGAATTTTTCTGCTTCGGTAGGTCCCCCGGATTTTTGGAACGGTGCAAAAGGTACAGGCATTCGAACAGCCCTCCGCAATCTTCAGGTAAGCGATAAAAGGAGGGGTCGAGAGAATTCGAGGTGTCCTCTCATTATAGAGGAAGGTGGATTTTGGAACAAAACTTCTTCGCTTTTGCTTCCGGGACAGCAATTTGGGAAGGTTTTGAAACGCCCCGGTGCCGACGAAGAGGTCCACCTCGGACAATTCTTTTTCTAAAACTTTTCCATATCGCTGAGGAAGGCATCCGGAGACAATCAGAAGCCGGCAGCGGCCTTCTTTCTTGAGACGGGAGAGTTGAAGAATGGTCTCGACAGCCTCCTTCGTCGCGTCCTCAATAAAGGAGCACGTGTTGACGATGAGAATTTCAGCCTTTGAAGAATCGGTCGTCAGAGGGTGGCCTGCCTTGGAAAGAAGGCCAAGCATCACTTCGGAATCGACCAGGTTCTTCGGACATCCCAGACTGACAAGGCAGGCCGTTTCTTTCATAACACTCCCATTATACCCGACGGATGGCACTTTTCCAATGCGAGAGGAGGGGATTGAGCGAAGGCAGGGCCGGATCCTCTCGAGGCAATGTTGAGGTAAGCGAGGACAAAAAATAGATTTAAATGATTCAAAGGAATGTGATATAAACTTCCATTGATCTCATCCCGGCAGAAGGAGACCGCTGCCTTTGGCCGCTGAGAAACGCGGATCGTCTGGCCGGGATGTCGCCCCACATGGGTGTCGGATAGCGGCTAAAGGGTTTAGCCCGTGGGGCTCCATCTCCGGAAAGGAACTCTATATGGAAATTGCTGTGGTCGGCGGCGGCATCGTCGGTTGTCACATTGCTTATCGGTTGGCGCAAGACGGGAAGGAGGTTTTTCTTCTGGAAAAGGAGAAGGCCCTGGGAGAGCATACGAGCACACGAAACAGCGGTGTCATTCATGGAGGCATTTACTATCCTCAAGGGTCCCTCAAGGCCAGGTTATGCGTTCAAGGTCGTCATTTGACCTATGAATTCCTGCAGAACCACGACATCCCCCATCGAAAATGCGGCAAGCTCATCGTGGCCCTGGTCAAGGCCGAGTTGAAAGCCCTGGAAGATCTCAAGAAGCGAGGTGACGAAAACGGCGTGGAAAACTTGAGGCTCATCGACCGGGCCGAGGCTCAAAAGATCGAGCCCAGGGTGAGGTGTCTAGCCGCCCTCTCCTCTCCTGAAACCGGGATTCTTGACATGGCTGCCTATATAAGAATCATGGAACGGGTCCTGAAAGGATCGGGAGTCACGGTCGTGAAACAATGCAAGGCTCTATCCGTTGACGAACATAATACCCTGACCACGACCCGGGGTGACATGGAGGCCGGGATGATCATCAATGCAGCAGGGCTTTATAGCGACAGCATCGCAGCGATGTGCGGGCTCGAGGGATACGTGATCGTTCCTCACAAGGGCGATTATTATAATACGACCGAAGAGGTCATCCGGGGGCTGGTCTACCCTGTTCCGGATTCTCCTCACTCCCTTGGAATCCATTTGACCCGGACACTTGGAGAAGAAACGCTGATCGGCCCTTCTGCGATTGAAGTAGCGAATAAAGAGGATTATGAAGTGAAGACACCCCGTGAAGAGTTCGAGAAAGGCGCCCTCGCCTTGATTCCTGACATGAACGCCCATAGAATCTACCCGGGCTATTCGGGCAATCGCCCGAAGGTCCACTATCAGGGCAAGCTGCGACCTGATTTTGTGATACAGAAGCAAGAAAATGGGAGGGTCCATCTCCTGGGCATTGAGTCTCCGGGGCTGACGGCTGCCCCTGCCATCGCCGAATATGTTGCTCAGATGATAACATGAGGGGTTGGGTTGCACGGTTTAATTTCGGTTCTTTTCTGTTTATTGACAAATCTGGATTTCATGGTAATTTTGCTCAAATTGGCTTAGAATGATGAGAATGAACTCGGACTATGATGTCATTGTCGTAGGTGGAGGGCCGGGGGGGTCCACGGCGGCAAGGTATTGTGCCAAAGCCGGGTTGAAAACACTCCTGATTGAGAAGGAACGGCTGCCCAGATACAAACCCTGCGGGGGTTGCCTTTCCGCTAAGACGGTCCGTTTGTTCGACTTTGATCTGAGTCCGGTCATTGAAAACACCATTTACGGAGCCAAATTTACCTATCGTTCCAAGGATCCTTTTTTCATCCAATCTAAAAACCCGATCGCTTTTCTGGTGATGAGGGATCGCTTTGATCAGTTTCTCATCGACAGGGCTTCGGAGGCTGGCACGAAGATACTGGATGGGGAGAAGGTGACGAATGTTGAAGAAGGGGCCGATGCGGTGAAAGTAGGATTGGCCAAGGGGATGGAGCTCCGCTGCCAGGTTCTGGTCGGAGCAGATGGATCAGAAAGCATGGTGGCCAAGTCTTTATCCTTGCGACCCCAGAATAATGATGGATATGGGGTTGCCGTCGAAAGCGAAACTCCTTTCAATTCATCCGTGCCTTTTCCGAAAGAGGAATTTCAATTCGTCCATTTGGATTTCGGTAGAGTTCCCAACGGATATGGTTGGGTTTTCCCAAAAAAGGAATGGCTCTCCATCGGTATCGGAGGAATGTTTAGAGAAACCAAGAAGTTGAACCCTCGCCAGTACTTCAAATCCTTTGTCAAAGGACTGAGCTATATCCCGGAAGGGACGGCAGGAAAGGTGATCGGGCATCTTCTCCCTTCTTTTTACGATGAGAAACAGAAAGTCTCACAGGGGAGGGTTCTCCTCGTCGGCGATGCGGCCCACCTGATGGACCCCCTGCAGGGAGAGGGGATTTATTATGCCGTTCGAAGCGGGATGCTGGCGGCTGAAGCGATCCTGGAATGGAAAAAAGAGGGGACTCTGCCTTCTGATTTCTATCAAAAGGCCGTCGGTTTTGATATCTTCGAGAACCTGAAATGGGCCCTGACCCTTTCTCATATCGTTTTTCGTTTTACAAAATTGGCCTACGGAACCCTGAAACGCTATCCGGAGCTGGGAGAAATCTATATTCAAGTGCTGGAAGGAACAGAAACTTATCAAGGTTTTGTGATGAAGGTGAAAGAGCGGATGAAGGACTTTCTTAAGGGAAAATTGAGTGAGAAGATCAAAAAGGCCATGGCGGGAACGTAGACATTTAAGAGCAAAATTAGGCAGAATCACTCTCCTTCTCGAAAAGGAATACGGCATCCCCCGGAGGGCGCGTCCGGGGAATCCTCTTGATATTCTCATCGAGACCATTCTTTCGCAGAATACCAACGATCAAAATCGAGACAGGGCCTATCAAAGACTGAAGACGCGATTTCCCCGTTGGGAGGATGTCCTCCGAGCAAGAACGAAAACGATCGTTTCAGCCATCCGGCACGGTGGGCTGGCCGAGCAGAAGGCGAGACGCATCCTCGAAATTCTTCACTGGATCAAAAAACAGGAAGGAAAATTGAGCCTCTCCTTTTTGAGAAAGATGGATTCCGAAGAAATCAAGAAAACGATCGGCCCCTTGAAAGGCGTCGGTCCTAAAACGCTTCACTGCCTTCTTTTATTCGGCTTGAGAAGAGAGGCCTTCCCGGTGGACACGCATATCCTTCGGATCGGGAAGCGCCTTGGGTTCATTCCGGAACGGACGGACGCCGAAAAGGCTCATGAATGGATGAGTGGTCTCATCCCAAAGAAAAAATCCCTGTCCCTGCACCTCAACCTCATTCGATTTGGAAGGTCTGTCTGTAAGGCAAGGAATCCCCTGTGCGATGTTTGTTTCCTTTCGGGCGAGTGTCTGTTTCGGTCATAGCGGGGCCATGGCAGGTGAGGGGATCGGAGGTTAAGCAATGAAGAGGCGGGTTGAGTGACGGGGAATGGCTCATATCAAAGATCTCGTTAAGAAACTCCTCCACATTGAAGACACACCTGAACGGACGGCCCTGGCCTATGCCATCGGCATCTTCTTGGGTTTTTCACCTTTTGTCGGGCTTCACACCCTCGTGGGTTTAGCCATTGCGTTCCTATTCGGTCTGAACCGGGTGGCAGTCCTTTTAGGAGTCTGGACAAACACCCCTTGGTGGATCGTTCCTTTCTATGTCATGGCTACATGGATCGGGATGTGGGTGACGGGATTTTGGATCGACTGGCCAACCCTCAAAGAGATTTTTCAATTGGGAACGGACCAGGGATTTATGAGTTCGAATTTTTGGGAGCGTATCACTTCCCAATGGGGTCTCCTCCTATCGTTTCTGACCGGTTCACTCCTTCTCT
>Ga0209592_1000290_pt1 | contig 14500 bp, 16 predicted proteins | sample PPLLak2March2015_2_FD_187251 | JGI IMG/M metagenome (GOLD analysis project Ga0209592, IMG submission 187251) | Freshwater sediment microbial communities from Prairie Pothole Lake near Jamestown, North Dakota, USA - PPLs Lake P8 Core (3) Depth... | ecosystem: Environmental > Aquatic > Freshwater... | reverse complement strand
AGAGATTCGCAAGAAGGAACTTGAAAAAACTCTTTCCCTTCATCCCAACCTATCTCAGAAGGAGAAACAATCCTTGGAGGCCCTGACCTCCGCCATTATCAATAAGATTCTCCATACCCCCATCACCCTTTTGAAGCGGACCGAAGGAGAGGCAATGGCTGATCTTTACCTTGACGCCCTTCATGCTCTTTTTCAACTGTCAGGCAAGTCTCTCGAAACGGTCTCAGAGAAATTCGAAGAAGAAAAAGAGAAGGAGGAACCCAAACTCGAAGATGCCCTCTGAACTCAGAATCGGGACCCGCGGAAGTCAACTTGCACTTTACCAAGCCAATTGGGTAAAGGAGAAATTGGTTGAAGCCCATCCCGATCTCAATGTCATGCTGATCAAAATTAAAACCACGGGAGATAAAATTCAGGACGCCCCCTTAGGGAAAATAGGGGGGAAGGGCCTCTTTGTCAAAGAAATTGAGGAGGCATTAATCCATCGAAGGATTGACCTTGCGGTCCACAGCATCAAGGATGTCCCTACCGAATTTCCAGGGAGTCTCCATCTCTCTGCCATCACAAAAAGGGAAGACCCCCGTGATGTCTTCATCTCAAGGGATGGGAAAATATTAAGGGATCTCCCTCAACAGGCAAAGATTGGGACAAGCAGCTTGAGACGGCAGGCTCAACTCCTCCATTTCCGAAATGACCTGGAGTTACTTCCTCTCAGAGGAAATTTAGAGACGCGGCTGAAGAAGTTAAAAACGATGAACTTAGATGGAATCGTCCTGGCTCTGGCCGGCATGAAACGATTAGGTCTTGAGGAAAGGATTACCGAAATCATCCCTACGGAAATCTCTCTCCCTGCAATTGGGCAGGGGGCTTTGGGAATTGAAACAAGGGAGGATGACCAGAAAACGGAGGGAAAAATTCAGTTCCTCAACCACAAAGATTCTTGGATCGCTGTTTCAGCCGAGAGGGCCTTCCTTAAAAAGCTCGAAGGCGGCTGTCAAGTTCCCATTGCGGCTTATGCCCAAATCTTCGGGACGTCAATTCAAGTCGAGGGATTGGTGGGAACGATAGACGGAAAGAGGTTGATCAGACATCATATCGTGGGACCCATTGAGAGAGCGGAATCGCTTGGAATCGAACTGGCTGAGATCCTTTTTGAAAAAGGAGCCAAAGAGATTCTCGACGAGGTCTATCAGAAATCCGGGCCCGCCATTAAAATATGAGAAAAAATAATAAGAATAACCTCCCCTCACCTTTTCCCTCTCCCCTCGGGGGAGAGGGTGGGGTGAGGGGAAAAAGGATTTTGATCACTCGGGCCCGTGAGCAGTCGGGTGAATTTGCGACCTTGCTTAAAAAAACGGGAGCAGAAGTGATGGAGCTTCCCACCATTGAGATCCTCCCTCCCTTTTCTTGGAAAGAACTCGACCGAGTCCTCCCTCGGTTGAGATCTTATGATTGGCTTATCTTCACCAGCGCCAATGGAGTTCATTTTTTCTGGCAAAGGTTGAGGGAGAAAGGGAAGATTCGTCTGCCCTCTTCCATGAAAGTTTGCGCCATCGGCCCTGCTACGGCTAAACAATTAAAGGAAAAGAAAATATCCGTTGACTATATGCCGAAAGAGTTTATCGCTGAGTCCCTCCTTGATGGGTTTCAAAAAAAGTTTATCAAAGAAAAAAGGATCCTTCTGGCCCGGGCTAAAAAGGCACGGGATATTCTCCCAAAGGGGTTAAGAAAAATGGGAGCGAAGGTCGATGTGGTAGAGGTCTATCGAACAGTCAAACCGAAGGGAGGATCGAAAAGATTGAGGCAACTTTTGACAGACGGGAAAATCGATGTGATCACTTTTACCTCCTCGTCGACGGTTAACCATTTTGCGGACCTCCTTAAAAAAGAAGATCTTAAAAAACGGCTAAAGGGCATTGCCATTGCTTGCATCGGGCCGGTGACGGCCAAAACAGCTAAGGAATGGGGAATGAAAGTCCAGATTCAGCCCAAGCAATATACCATTCCTGCTCTGACCAGGGCAATCGTTGAATATTTTAATCCGACCCGCTCCTCTTGAGTCGCGTCGGCATGGATTGGCAATGTTTTTTATTCGCCCCCAGTAAAGGGAGGCGCTACAGTTTTTGATTAAATCGGTCGACGAAAAATGAAACATTCCTCCATGGAGGTCATCCTCTTTGATCTTGGCAATGTTATCCTTCCTTTTAACCATTATCAAATTGCAGAAAAACTTTATCGATTTACTCGAGACAAAGAATTTCAAGATCCGCAGAAGATATTTTCTTTTCTCTTTGACGTTCAAGGGGGGGCCATCAATGACTTGGATATAGGGAAAGTATCACCTTCCGATTTTTTTCAATCTATTCAAACAACCCTTGATCTCTCGATCTCCTTTGATGAATTTGTCCCTCTCTGGAGCGATATCTTTGTAGAAGACCTGGAGGTCTCCCAGATCATCCTCGCTTTAAAAGAAAGAAAGAGGCTCGGCCTTCTTTCCAACACCGATTCTCTTCACTTTAACTATATCCTCTCAAAATTCCCGATCATCCGGATCTTTGATAAATGGATTTTGTCCTACGAGGTAGGATTTAAGAAACCTGCTATCGAAATCTTCCAAACGGCCATGAAGTGGGCATCGGTCGAACCTAAAAAGATACTTTTTATCGACGATATAAAAGAATATGTCGACGTGGCCGTCTCCCTCGGCATGCACGGAATTCATTTTATTTCTTCTGACCAACTCAAAGAAGAATTAAACAAAAAACTGTAGAGAGATGGAAGGGGACGAAAACCGAATGCTCTGAGTAGGGTCACCATTGACCCCCTTGTCGAAGGAATGCTATAATCCGGCTGAGGACAAAGACCATGCGCCTGTTAAACCCACAACAAGAAGAATTGCTCCGAGATGAGCGGAAGATTATGAATGACCTCCAATTGGCATTGGGGCGCCTTGGGATTGAAGGAGAAGATCAGGAGACCCTTCAACAATCCATCCAGCAGCTCGATGAATTCTTTCTCATCGTGGTCGTGGGTGAGTTCAATTCTGGGAAAAGTGCCGTGATCAATGCTCTCCTCGGCCAGAGGCTTCTGGAAGAAGGGGTGACCCCCACCACCACTAAAATTTTCACTATTCGCTTTGGTAAAAAGCAGGAACGGACGATGGTGAGTGAACATCATGTTCTTCTATCCTTTCCGGTGGAATTCCTCTCTGAACTCAGCGTGATGGATACACCGGGAACCAATGCTGTCATCCGCGAGCATGAAATCATTACCTCCCGGTTTGTACCCCGATCTGATCTGGTTCTCTTCATTACCTCGGCCGATCGCCCCTTTACGGAAAGCGAGCGGGTGTTTCTGGAACACATCCGGGAATGGGGAAAAAAAGTGGTTTTCGTGGTTAATAAGATCGACATTTTAAAAAATGAGGAGGAGAAAAGCCAGATTGAAGCCTTTATTTTGGAAAACGCCCGCCTCCTCTTGGGGGATACGCCGACAATCTTTTCGGTGAGTGCCCGTGATGCCTTGCGGGCAAAGCAGGGGGAATCCGATCTCTGGGAGAAAAGTCGTTTCGGGTCGCTTGAGCAGTACATCCATCGTACTCTGGATGAGGGCAATCGGTTCTGCCTCAAGTTACTGAACCCCCTTGGAATTGGGAGCTGTCTGGCTGAAAAATACTTGGAAATGATCTCCTCCCGGTTCCAGTTTCTCAAAATCGATTTTAATCTCCTCGATGATGTGGAAGAACAGCTCAACCTATACAAAGAAGATATGCAACATCATTTCACCTCCCGAATGGCAGAAGTTGAAAACCTCCTTTTTGAAATGGAAAAACGGGGCCAGGTTTTTTTTGATGAGACATTCCGATTGGGACGTGTCTTGGATCTCCTTTCCAAAACCCGTATTCAACACGAATTTGAACGGCAAGTGGTCTCCGACATACCTCACCGCGTTGAGGCGAAGGTAGGGGAGATCATCCACTGGCTGGTGGATTCAGACCTGAGACAGTGGCAGGCGGTCATAAAACATCTGGCCGAAAGGAACCGTGAGCATAAGGGTTCTATCCTGGGAGATATTGGAATGGATAGTTTTTATCGAGACCGCCAAAGTCTTATCGATACTGTCCTTCGTGAAACACGGCGAGTGGTTGAAACTTATGACAGGACCCGAGAGGCAAGGACCATAGCTGAAAGCGCCCAGACGGCCGTAGCCGCATCAGCAGCCCTCGGAGCAAGCGCTGTAGGACTGGGGACGATCGTGACCACTCTGGCCACTACCGCAGCAGCCGACATGACCGGGATCATCATGGCCAGCTTTATGGCTGTGTTAGGTTTTTTCATCATTCCTGCCCGACGCCGGCAGGGAAAAACCAAATTTCTGGACAAGATTGCTACCGTTCGCAAACAACTCGTCCATTCGTTGCAGACCCATTTTGAAAAAGAAATCAACCGGAGTTTGCAACACATTCATGAAGCCATCGCTCCCTATACTCGTTTTATTCGCTCCGAGCGGGAAAGAATCACGAAGTGTCAGACCGAGCTCCAATCTCTTCGTGAAGAGATGGCTCGATTAAAAGGAAAATTGGAAGGGAAATAAGAATGGAACTTTTGAAAGCCGGATTATCCTTTTGATGATGGATATCCATCGAACCCTCACAAGGAAGAACTCTTGTTTTATTATATCGGATTGGTTATTGGCTCCCTCTTGATTCTTCTCGGATTAGCGGGAAGTGTCCTGCCGGTCCTTCCGGGCCCAACACTCAGCTTCATCGGGTTATTTCTGGTCGCCCTCATCCGCCATTTTTCGCCTCCTCTGACTCCAACACTCATTATTTTCATGTTGATCATCACGATTGCTGCCACAGTAATAGATTATTTTATCCCCTTGATAGGAGCCAAGAGATATGGGACATCAAAGTGGGGAATCTATGGCTCATTCGTCGGAATGATCCTGGGAGCCTTTTTTTCACCTTTGGGTATGCTTCTTGGTGCTTTGATCGGCGCGGTATCGGTCGAATGGATGGTTTCGAGAAAGGAGAAGCAAGCCCTGAAAGCGGGTTGGGGCATTTTTATCGGGTCGATATTTGGAAGCATCCTAAAATTAGTTGTTTCGGGGGTCATGGCCTACTATTTCATGATAGCCGTATTGTGATCTTCATTGGCCCTCCTCAATGATTCGAAGGGGTGGAGACTGGCCTTGTTTATCCTGTCCCATGTAAAGGGTGACATGCGGAAACGGAATTTCTATTTTTCTTTCATCAAACTTCTTTTTTAATCGTCGGTTGAACTCCCGGCCTACCCGCCATTGCTTAATCGGCAGGGTGGTGGTGCGCGCCTTGACGATGACTCCCGAATTGGCAAATTGATCCAGACCCAATATTTCTATCGGCTCCAGAATTTCATCCTTATAATCAGGATCGCTTCGGAGTTCCTCATCAACTTCTTTGATGACTTCAATGACTTCATCCACATCTTCCCGATAGGCGACACCGATATCAAAGACATAACGGGAGAAGTCTTTTGTCATATTGGTCACGACATCGATATGACCGTTTGGCACATAGTGCACATTCCCTGCCAGGTCTCTGAGTATGGTCGTCTTCAGGTTGATTTTTTCGACCAGGCCTCCTTTCCCGGCGATTTGAACCACATCCCCCACCCGGATTTGATCTTCCAAGAGGATGAAGAACCCGCTGATCACATCTTTGACCAAACTCTGGGCGCCAAAACCTACGGCCAGACCCACGATGCCAGCCGCAGCCAGGACAGGGGCGATCTCTATGCCGAGTTCCTTCAATAACGTTATGGCCGCAACAATGATGATAGCGATGATCAACACATATCGGACAATGGAACCGAGCGTCTGGGTCCGTTTCTGAAATTCCGTATCCTCTTTTTGTCTCACCACCACCGAAATAAGACGAGTGGAAAGAACTTTTGCCGCCCTTAAGGCAATCGCAGTCAAAACCAAGACGAGGATGATGTGCACCCCGCTTGTAAATAACCAGTTGCCTCCTTTTTGAAGGTAAGCATTAACATCCATAAATCCTCCTCTTTATTTTTCTAATCCTTCAGAAACGATGAAACAATCAAGACCCCCTCCTCCTCAGACATGAGAGAGGTGATCCGGTCCCTCCTTCCCTTTCTCCTTTCTTTTATAAAGTCTCTCAAGAAAATCCCTGGCCAATTCTCTTCCACCCCATCCAAACGCAATGGCCAAAGCGAGGATAATGCCGCCAAAGGTGATCGAGAAGGCAGCCACAATCACTTTCTCCGCAATGCCCAAATGATAGAGGGTCATGGTCAAAGAGAGGATAATAATGAACCAACGGACAGCACGACTCAGAATTTTAGCTGATTCCATCTGTGCATTGACCGCTGCAATGAGTGTCGCCTGACCCAAAAAAAGGGCGATCAAGTAACCGACAATCAGGATGAGTATGGCAGCAAAAAGGTGGGGAAGATAATTAAAAAAATGGGCGATGAAGTTCTGAGTAGCGGGGACATCCAGGGCATTGATCCCCATAATCAGTGTGATCAGGACGATGACCCAGTAAAAGAAGCGGCTTAAAAGAATGGCAGGTGAATAAGTCAATCCTCTTTTGGACAACTCTTCCGCCAAACCCCATCGTTCGCTCACCTTATCCAATTGAATTGCCTTCAAAAAACGAAAGATGAACTTTTTGACGATCCAGGCAATGAGAAACCCGATGATGAGAATTGTAACCATCGCCAGTAGATTGGGCAGGAATGTGGCCACTTTCCCTAAAAATTTATTGAAAGAATCTACGATGACCTCTCTCCAGACTTCTCCCATAACCCTCACCTCCTATTTTTACTTTTCCCAACCTTCAATGAGATAAGGCTTCATTTCTTCAAAGACTTTGCAAAGAGACTCGATCCCCTCCTCTACTTCGTTTGCTGAACTCCTCATGTTTTCCTTGACAAAAGAGGCCACCTTCCCGAGGTAAAGAGGGATCATCGATTTCAACAGGTGGTCCCGATGAATCGACCCCTTATGATAGGTCATGGCAAAGTCATAGATAATACGGACCCAGAGATCCTGGGGAAATAAAAAGGCCTCATCGGATAAACGACTGATGGATTCCAGCCAATGGGCTGTTTCATGGGACAAAGTCTTTCCCCATAGTTCCATTAAATCTTTCACTCCTAATCGGAAGTTTCCCACCATCCGCTCGATATTGACAGAGACAGGCTCCAGTCCCACCTCATAATGGAAACCAAACGTCGGAACAGCTTGGGTTTCTTTAACCTCCTTCCACAAAGGCTGATATTTCCCCATCATCCCATAGACGGAAGAGACGACCTGGGTGAACATCGGCCCCAGATCACTTCCTGGATCCTTGGCATCATGGATTTTGGCGCCCAGATAAGATTGGCATACCCGATATCCTTCGGCGATCGCGAGAGTGGTCATCCAGATATCTATCCCGAAACGGGCCACATCGGTCTCCCACACCTCTTGAGTTAGATAGAAACCCGCTAACTTGCCTGAAAAACCAAAATCTCCTCCAATGGGCTGTCGAATCCTTTTCCCATACAAAGCACGGGTGAGTGGGTAGACGATACTATTGGTAATTGTTCCATCAAATTTATGTCTACCATAAAGAGGGGCAACGTAATCAAATCCTTCTTCATAAACAGGCCTGAGAAGAAGTTCCATCCACTCCGGTGTGATCGACCTTAAATCCGAATCCAACACTGCGCAGGCTTTCGCCCTAAGGGATGCCGCCGCCTCAAAGATCGTTCGAAAAGCACTCCCTTTGCCGGGGATGCCGTGATAGGGGGTGACAATTTTCGATAGGGGATGAACGGGATGAGATGTCAGGATGGTCTTGAAATCTTCTATTTGAACCCTTTTCACCTCTTCCTGAGTGCCATCCTTTGACCCGCCATCTGAATTGACCAAAACGGCTTTGGCTTTTGGAAAGTACTTGGCAAGACCGGCCATCACCGCCCGCACCACATGTCCAATGGTCTGGGCATTGTTGTAACTGGGAACACCCACCAATATATCCGCCTCCCGGATCTCGTCCAATTGGATCTGAAATGATTTCTCCATCTGATTTCTTAGAATCTATACCCAACAACTCTCTAACAACTCATCGATTCCTTCTCCTTGAATTTTTTCCATCACCTTCTCCCAATCTCTTTTAAATCTTAAATACCTCAACCATCCTTCCTTCTTCTTCTGGAAAAGGAGCCCGATGTTAGCCATGCATTCCTTTGCTCTCTTCCAATCCTTTCTCCCCATATAATCCAAGCTGAGAAATAGAGAGGTCAGGATGACCTTCGGATAGAGGGTCCATTTCAGGAAATATCCGGGATAAGGATCAAGATTGATATCCAGACCTCCTCTTATTTTTCCTCGCTCATAGATAAATCGCTCGATATCCCCCTTCAGTTCTTCATGGAAATAAATCTTCGTTCTCTCAGGATGGAGGTGTTTAATACGGAGGAGTTTGTCAAATAAGAGGCAGTACCCCAATTGGCTGGCATTGATGAGATAATCGGTATCCTCCCCTCTCGGAATGTAAGGGTCAAAAGGAACACTCTGGAAAAGTTGCCGAAGGAGGACAAGATTTCCGCCCAAAAGAATGGGGGAGTAGACAAGACGATCGTTTGAAGAAAGGATCGTTTCCCAGACATGGTTCATCCATTTGGTCTTGTTCCACAGAAACCTCCACCAGAGGCGTTGAGGAGGAAGAAGAATCGTCCCATTCGGGTTGACATAAAATCCGCCCTTTCCAACCACCCACCTCCCTTTCCATCTCTGGTTCAAATACTCGCAAGCAGTTTTTAAATAGTGCGGATCTTCCACCACCTCATCATTATCGATGAAGACGGCTACATCCATTGAGAGCGCCTGAGCGAGAAGAAGACCTGTGTTGCGAATTTTTGAAAATCCCCTCAGATCAATGAGGGAACAGAAATTTTTAAACCCTCTTTGCTCTAAATATTTTCTTAATGGGTCCAGATGACGGGAGGAAAAAATCAATGCCTTCTCTAACCCAAGGTTTTTCAACTCTCTCCTGAGAAGCCTGTCCATCTCTATGGAAAGGGCCTCTCCGTCACCATCCGTCAGGTCAAAGCAAACGGGGAGGATAAGCGTGAAATCCTGGTCTTCCAATCTCCCCAGACTTTCAATCGCCCTCATTGTTAATTTAACACCCTCGAGATCGAGAAGCTCCTCCGGTCTCTTGAATCTGAGATAAACAGGAATGATAATCGCTTTTTTCATGGCTCCATGATTTTATTTCCATCCTGCCTGAGAGAGGCGGGTTTGTATAACACGGCCTCAAGGTTCTTTACCTCTCGCTTTAATTCCTTTGAGCGAATGGAAGTCTTGATGGCTCTTGGAATCCAGAAAAGGAGGGTGATGAAAACACCTAACCCGAAGGATCCTAAGATCGTGTAGATCAGAGAAGTTTCAAACCTCCACATGAGAAATTTCATCACGATAGAAGATGCAGTCGAATTCTGCACTGCGAAGATGGCAATACCAATGATGACTAATAAAGCTAACCAATAAAAGAACTGCATAGGGTTCCCCTTCTCATTTAGATTGCTAACTCATTAACAATGTTTAAAATCACTTCGTTCCAGGCCTGAGGCCCCGTGTCATCGACCATCGTCACATTTTGAATCGATGACAGAATCTCGGTCGACACGCTATCCTCCCCATTGAGAAAAACGGGACGGTCTACGACTGATAACATGGGCAGGTCATTTAAACTATCTCCAATCCCGACCGTCAAGATTGAAAGGAATTGCTTCTCGTAGAGCTTCTTCAAGATCTCAACGGCTTTCCCCTTGTCGTTCTTGCCCAAAATATGGTGAAACTTCCCTCCCCAAACATAGTTCAACCCCTTTCCCTCGATCTTTTCCCTTACCCTCTCGACCTCTTTGTCCCCTCCCTCAATCATAAACGGCTCATCGTACTCTCTTTTTTTGGCATCCCCCGCCTCTTTAAAACTTAATCCACAAAGGGAGGCAATTTCCTTCTCCGTCAAATCAGAGAATCCCCGAATCTTTATGCCTGTCTCCTTTTTAATCGTTTCTAAAGTCTCTGTGATGTGCGGATAGAAGGCACCAAATTCTAAAACAAGATATTCCCCTGATTCTCTCTCATAGGAAAAAGGGAAAGGAAAATAATACCGGGGGACGAATATCGCCCCTCCGTTTTCAGAAATGAAGGGATGATCGTTTTCTAACTTTCTCCGGTAAATCTCAATCTCTGCCCTGGTCTTGCTGCTTGAAAAAACAAGGGGGATGTCTTTCTGCTGAATGAGAAGAAGAGCGGGCCTGGCCTGTTCAAAGGCATAGGTGCTTCGATCAAGTAACGTCCCATCGAGGTCAGTAAAGATGACCAGCTTAGGTGTTGTCGTCATCGACGGCATTCTTCAATCTTTCTAAAAAGTCCGGGATCGCAGAAGTCACCCGACTCCAATTGGGAATCAGGGGAATGCTCAGGGGATCCTCTAAAAATGCCTTGCTGGCCAATTCAATCCCTCGGGTGAAGGTTTCCACAGCCACTCCTTCCTCATGACGATCGAAGTCGAGCCCGTTGATGGCCGCATCGTCATGATATTTCACGATGGCCTCCTGCGCGATTCTTAAGTAAGTTGCTTTTAATGTCTTAAGCAAACTTTCGGAAAGATCGATCCCTTCGCTGGCTAAATTTCTAAAGAGGTTCTTGGCAATGTCCGTGGACATTTTTAAAAGCCCCTTACTCGGATCATCCGGAGAAAGTTCCTGGTGCTTATGTTCATAATTCTCTGTCAAATCAACCTGACAGATCCGCCGAAGGGAACAATTTCGGAAAACTTCCGAGAGGACCCCTACTTCAAGTCCCCAATCCCATGGAATCCTATTGATCCGTGCCAGATCCGTAATCATTGAAAATTCTCCGGCTAAAGGGTATCGAAAGCTGTCCAGATAGACCAAGAAAGGAAGGTGCCCTAAGAGTCGTTCAAGAGATCGCAACAGAGGGGTCACTAAAAGCCGTGTCACTCTCCCGTGTAATTTATTCGTGACCCGAGCGTAATATCCCTTGCAGAATTCATATCCTAAATTTGGATTGGTGACAGGATAACACAAACGAGCTATAAATTCTCTATCATAACTTAGGATATCGCAGTCATGAAGAACAATCACCTCGCTCTTTTCACTCGCAAGAATATAACCAAAAGCCATCCAGGCGGAACGTCCTTTTCCATCCTCACCCGCTGAAATATCATTCTTGTTTAGGATATCGTATAGGGATCCAACCCGATCCCCATCATTCCAGACGATAATGGTCTCCTGGGGAAGGACCGAAAAGAACTCTTTCGCATGTTCGAACTCTTCTTTATTTGCCCTTCCCAGGGTGACAATGACCTGATTGATGTATTTGACCCTCTTGATCTCAGAGACGATGCCTTTGAGGGCCTTCTCCTTAAGTTCGGAATAGAGGGAGGGCAGAACAAGTGCAATGGGATTGTACCTCGAATAGAACTCCAATTCCATCTCTATCCGTTCGAGGTTCATTTTTTTTAAATGATGAAGTGTGGTGATCACTCCGGGTTGAAAAAAATCGCTCATAGATCCCCTCCTTTTAAAATTTCACCGACGTCAAGCAATTTTTTCGAAAATAACAATGCTATGGATCAAGGCTATCTTTGCCTGAGCCCAAACAGTCAAAATTGCCTGAGGAATTTTATATCGGATTATAAACCACTTTTGCTGCCATTGAACAGAAATTTTTTTGGGGGCCCTTTTCATTAGGAAGTCAAAGGACGAAAATCTCCTTCCCCCGCCATCTATCCATGTCACTTTTTCCGTAATATCCATGTTGAAAAAATGTTTTGTTTCTCAAAATAATGAGGATTTTTTTTATATTCTTTAATCCGTTAAAATGAAAGGGCTTTTCCTAATAACAAAAAAATGACTGACTTTTTGTACTATATTTTATAACTTCTCTCATTTCGCCATAAAATACTCGCTTCAATCCTTGACCACAATTTCTTAGCTCCTAACCTCTCAGAACCATTTACAATTTTTAACCGATGTTTGTCGCCCTCTGACAATTTACTGCTAAAAATCTATTGGCATTATTTTTGCCTATTTATCTTCTAACTACAAAATGGAGGGGACTGGCTGACATGAAGGATTCCATTAAATCAACAAGGGGATTTTCATTAATAGAGATACTTATTGCCATCGTTATTTTATCCGTCTCATTATTAGCGCTTGCAGCTTTAATGGTGACGACAACTCAAAACAATTCATTCGGAGCGCACATGTCTGAGGCGACGACCTTTGCACAAGACATGCTGGAGCGGTTAAGGGTCAGTCAATGGGCAAACGTTAAGTCGGATGCAGACAGGGTAACCGGCTCCACGGGAATCAATTATGACCGGAGCTGGGTGGTTAGCCCAAACCCAATAAGCGAGGATGATAACTTGAGGACGGTAACCATCACCGTGAAATGGAATGATAAAATAGACCACTCCATTTCGGTTCTTTCGGCGATTTATAAATGACCAGATAGGAGAAAAGGAAGACATGAAATTCCAACCGGCGTCAAACAAAAAGGGGATTACACTGATTGAATTACTGGTAGCCTTAGTAATCTGTGGAATAGTGATTGCCGCGATTTACCGCCTCTTTATAGGCCAGACGAGGGCTTATACCGTTCAGGACCAGGTCGTTGAAGTTCAGCAGAATGTGAGAAACGCCATGGAAATACTCTTGAGGGACCTCCGGATGGCGGGGTTCGATGATGATAATCTCATTTCAACGATTAATATTGCCAATCCCATCGTCCCCCCTTTTTCAGAAAACTCCATCACCGTGAATTATGAATATTTTGATAGAGCAAGTGCAACCTACCAGAATCACATAGTGCTATATTATCTCAATGCATCGAATTTACTTCGACAATCCACCGTGGATGGTGTCGCAGGTCCACAGGAGATCCTCCTGGAGAATGTGGATGTTCTCAATTTTATTTATGGTATCGATCTGGCCCCGGAGGATGGACTGGTGGATAAATGGGATCCTGCAACAGACGTTGGCACGAACAGAGTAATTGCCGTAGAGGTCACTTTAGCCGCAAGACCTGCGCCGATGAATCCTGACGTCCAGCAGATGATTTCGCCACGGAAACTAACCTCCATCGTATCACTGAGGAACCTGAGCCTTATCAGATAAATGAAGACTGCCGAAGGCGGCGGCAGAACAATTTCATACAAAAGGGGATTAGACGATGCTGATAAAAAAAGGAATGTTTCTAAAAGATCAATCCGGTGCGGCCATTGTGGTCGCGCTCATCATGATAATCATTTTGACGCTGATTGGCCTCGCATCGACGTTCACCTCTAATTTTGAGATCAAGCTATCAGGTAACAAAAGGGCGTCAACGGATGCATTTTATACGGCGGACGCGGGAGTTCAATTGGCGCTGGTCAACATTGCCAACTTTAATCTCCCGGGCAATTACGAGGCTGTCAACCCGGCGACCCTTCCGGTCGACCTTCAAAATGACCTTATCGACTCAAAATTCAGCAACCCCGCACTCTTTTTGCCTGAGGGGGTAAATTTTACGGATCCACCTAAAGTAACAGTTTATCACACCACCCGGACAAGTGCTCCAAGAGGCTCAGGCTTCAGCGCCACCGGGCAGATTGAATATGAACATTATCTCATTGATTCTATCGGCAGCGACCAAATTGAAATCAGTTTACTCCGATCAAACAGTCAAGTGAGAGAGAAAGTGGTGAGGCTTATTCCCACTTTGCAAGGAGGGAATTAAACAATGCGAAATAGAAAAGGAATTTTAATATCGTTGATTCTTTTTACGATAATCATTATACCGGCATCTTCCCATGGCCATGATACGGACCTTTATGTCTTATCAGGGGTAGATGTTCCACCGAATGTATTAGTTATTCTTGATAGTTCCGCAAGCATGGATGAAGTCAGTTCAGGGCAAAATTATAATCCTGATCCTGAAAATGGTATTTGGGGAAAGGATATCGATTATAGTTTATACTTGCCGCCAGAGAAAACAGCTTATCCAAGATATGCGGTCTATATCAAATCTTCAGGGAACAAATGGACGCTTTGGCACGAAGATTATACATCGGTAAATTTTCCATGCCCGGATTTAAGAGATAATTACCTTGACCCATTTGGAGAGGCCATTAATTATTCAGGTTGCGGAATCAACAAGAAAGATTTCCAAACCGGCAATTTTAGAAATTTTCTTCAGTTGATAGAAGGGCCAGGGGGGAGCCGGCCAAGGTTTGGTTTGGCAACCGGAATTCTTCACAGTTATATCAATACGACAGGTGGAGTCCGTTTTGCAGTCATGGCATTCAATCGAGATCAAGATGGCAACACCGTTAAGTGGGACAAAAATAATAAATTCGAATATGTTTATAGCGACGAACGAGATAACGGTCTAGATGCAGTCGGAGGAAGGGTTCTTGGCTTTGTGG
>Ga0209592_1000288_pt1 | contig 14587 bp, 13 predicted proteins | sample PPLLak2March2015_2_FD_187251 | JGI IMG/M metagenome (GOLD analysis project Ga0209592, IMG submission 187251) | Freshwater sediment microbial communities from Prairie Pothole Lake near Jamestown, North Dakota, USA - PPLs Lake P8 Core (3) Depth... | ecosystem: Environmental > Aquatic > Freshwater... | reverse complement strand
ACCATTCGAACGAGCTTCTCTTGCACCATTTGGTAGGAGCTGATTGGCTTTTCAAAAACTTCTCTTTTACCCGCATAATCCTTTGCTACCTCATAACAGGCAATGGCAGAACCCAGGGCACCGCATGCCACCCCGAAGCGGGCGTGGTTAACGCATTGTAAAACCGCTTTAAGTCCGCTCGCTCCTGGCAGCAGATTCCCCTCCGGAATCACACAATCTTTAAAGACCAGAAGGGAAGTAGGGGAAGTCCGATAAGAAAATTTTCTCTGGATCAAGGTCGATTGAAATCCAGGAGTCCCTGCTTCCACTAAGAAACCTCTGATCTCTCCATCCATCTTTGCCCAAACCAAAGACACATGGGCAATAGATCCGTTGGTGATCCACATCTTCGTGCCATTGAGAAGGAAGCCTTCTTGATGTTTTTCTGCGTGAGTCGCCATCCCAGATGGATTCGAACCAAAATCGGGTTCAGAGAGTCCGAAGCATCCAATCGCCTCTCCGCGAGCCATCTTCGGCAGCCATCTCTTCCTCTGTTCTTCAGATCCAAAGGTATAGATAGGATACATGACCAGAGAATTCTGAACGGAAAACATAGCCCTCAGGCCGCTATCACACCGGCCCAATTCCTGGCAGATCAACCCGTGGATGGTATGACTCATCTTCTGACAGCCATATCCATCCACGTGGAGACCGAAGAGGCCCATCTCTGCCATTCGGCGGATGAGGTCCATGGGGAAGATCCCCTTGTCGAAATGATCAGCAATGAGAGGCATGCATTCCTCATCCACAAACTTCCGGATCCTGTCTCTATAAAGCCTCTCTGCTCCTGTCAAAAGAGATTCCGTCCGGAAATAATCGATCATGTTCTTGCTCCCTTTAGTTAGAAAAGTAATTAGGCCACGGTAAAGGTAAAGATGCCAGTTTTGTCAGAGGGTGATGTCATTGGTCTTTTAATCTTTAACCTTAACCCTATTCCCCTAAACCAAATTGGCCTCATTGCCTCTACCCAAAAACTATTTCCGTAAAGGCATTCTCGCCGAAACTGGAAAGGGTCGCCTATCCACGAAGGCCTGCCCCGAACGCAGGGAGCGGAGCTTCTCCGGAAATATTCTACTCGATAGAAATCACAAAGGGAAGCAAAAAGGAGGGTAATGTCAGCAAAAAGGAGGGTAATTCATTGCCGTTTCAATTCTTCAAGGCTCGATTTGGAGGCATTATACATAAATGCGATATCTGCGGAATAGGCCAGAACCGTCATCCCCTTTGTTCGCCACTTTCTGATGGACTCGATATTTCCGATGTGAATGCCGGAGGCCTTTTTTCTCTTCCTCGCAACTTCAACCACTTTTTCAATCGCATGGTTAATCATCTCTGAATTCAACTGATCCGGAATTCCCAGAGAGATCGAGAGATCGTTCGGACCGATCAGACCAACATCGATTCCATCAACGCTGAGGATCGCATCGATATTTTCAATGGCTTCCTTTGTCTCAATCTGTGCCACAATCAGAGTACCTTCATTGACTTCTTTCATAAACTCGGCGGCCTTCACAGGTCTGTAATCGGTGTGTCCCAGCTGGCCACCAAACCCCCGCTGTCCCAATGGAGCATATTTACTGTATCGGACGATCCTTTCTGCCTGCTCTTTCGTGGAGGTCATGGGAACCATGATTCCGTCTGCCCCTGCATCGAGAACTCTTGAAATGAAGTATGTTTCCAGATGAGGAACTCTGATGATGGTAGCAATCCCGACGGACTTAGCCCCCCGGATCAGATCGGCTACGGTCTCCATAGAATAGTTTCCATGTTCCATATCAATGAAGGCAAAATCATAGCCCGCTGCCGCAAAGATGGCCGGTGCTCCTGGATCTCGAGCCTGCCGGATCATCATTCCATAGACACATTCCCCTGCTAATACTCTCTTTCTTAAACCTGAATAAGCCATATTATCCCCCTAAAGCCTCCAATTATGTCATTCCCGTGCAAACGGGAATCCAGACGTTGTTCCTGTGAAAGTAGGAAGCCACAAAAAAATGGATTCCTCCTTCCGCAGGAATGACTCGGAGGGAAGCCTCTCTGCGGGTTCCCAGATCGGGCGACCACAGTGGGCCGCCTCTACGAAATCTTATTCGCTATGCGCTATGCTCTATGCCCTATGCGTTATTTCAGTAGTCCCATGTTCTCCAAAATTCCCTTCAGTTCTTCTTTGGCCTCCGGCTTGATCCCTCCTACTGGAGGAATCCCAACCCCAGCGTCGATGCCGATCAGATTGAGTGCTTCCTTAATCACAACTGGAAAAGTGCCCAGATCAAAGGCCAAGCGAAGCGGAGCCAATCGGAATTGAGCTTCGAGAGATCGCTTCAAGTCTCCGGCCTGAAAGGCTTCATAAATTTCGACGATCACTTTGGGAGCCACATTGGCTGTGGCCGCGATGGCCCCCTTCCCTCCGTAACAGAGCGTCCCGTAGATGAGCGTGTCCCGGCCTGCGAGAACAGAAAACTTCTTGTCGGTTTGTCGAATGTATTCTGCTGTCAAGGTTAGGTCTCCGGAGGAATCCTTGATGCCAACAATGTTTTCTATCTTCGAGGCACGGACGACAAAGTTCGCTGAGATGCTCACCCCCGTCCGTCCGGGGTTGTTATAAAGAAGTACAGGGAGCCGCGTGGCATTAGCAATGGCGCTATAGAATTCGAAAAGCTCGGTCTCGTTGGGATGGATGAAGAAAGGGGTTAACACTGAAACAGCATTGGCACCAGTTGCTTCAGCCATCTTTGTCAAAACAACAGCCTCACGGGTCGTGATCGCTCCCGTCCCTGCATAAACAGGCACTCGTCCTCGCGTCTCTTCTACCACAACCTCAATAACCCGCTTCTTCTCCTCAAAGGTGAGGGCATAAAATTCTCCCTGGCTTCCAACGGGGAAGAGGCCGTGGACCCCTCCTTCGATCAGGTAGTTGGTCAGTTTTCGAAGAGCCTCCACATTGATCTTCCCATCCGAGGTCACCGGGGTCACCATGGCAGGAATGATCCCTTTCGGTTGAAAATTCATATTTCGCCTCCCCCTTCTGCAAGTCTCTTATTTTTATAACCTCCCTTTATTCGCTCAGCAATATAGCTCATCAAGAATTCCTTCCATCTTTATAAGACCTTCATATCAAAACGGATCCGCCGTCGACAAAATGGAATCGATTTGGCCTTAAACCCCTGGCCCCCAGGATTTGTGCTGCTTCTTCTCCCTTATCCGCAAGGATATCTGCAATGACGATGACTGCTCCAGCAGAGGCAAGGCCTTCCGAAATGGCAAATCCTATCCCTCTGCTCCCGCCAGTCACAATAGCCACTTTCCCGGAGAGGTCAAAAAGTTCCAGAGACCCCACTGCTTCAAATCCTCCTTCCTCTAAATTATATTCCGAGTCTGGAAAGCGTCTCTTTCTTCGGGACGCCCTCTTTTGACCATCCTCGGAGATCATAGTATTCGTTCAGCATCCCCTCCAGATCCTCTTCTGTAATGGCTTCACCTGCACTTCCTCCTTCCGCGAGGCGATCTGAAAATCGATCGGGGAGTAAATCCAGATCCCGATTCACGCCCTCTTTCACATTGAAGAGGCGACCCAAATTAAAAATCCTTTCCCCCACTGTTAAGAATTCCTCCAATGAGATATCCCATCCAGTGACGAAACGAAGGGCTGAGACAAGACGCTGTGGCCTCAATGGCCTTGGTGGTGCCATGGGGAATTTGCAGACAGGGAGCGCATCAGATAGAATCCCCCACAGTTCCTGAGTCTTTTTCACAATGAGAGGCTTCCCTTGAAATTCTTTTCTTCCTATCGGTTTCACAAATCCCAAATCGGTAAGGGCATTCTCCCTTTCGAAGCATTCATCGTGCATGGCCGATTCATGATCTGCGCCTTTCATGGCGGTCGCATAGGCAAGACCCATTCCCTTCTTCCCCCTGGGATCATGCATTGGGATCTCAAGCCCTTTTGTATGCATGGCCCATCCCGCAGAACCCTTTCCAATCTTCTCAGAGGCTCTTCTAACTCCTTCGGCCAATAGATCTCCTATTCCCTCTCTCAAGGCGATCATTCGAACCAATTTTAGGATGTGTTCTGGATCTCCCCATTTTAGATTAAATCCGATATCCCTTTCACCAAGAATACCCTTCTCTCTGCACTCCATCGCAAAAGCAATCGTGACACCTGTCGAGATCGTATCCAATCCATAAAGGTTGCAAAGTTCATTTGCCTTAGCAATGACGAAAGGATCTCCGAGGAGAAGCGTTGGTCCCAGTGCTGCCACGGATTCAAACTGAGGACCCCCATATTCTGGCAACACGGCATAAGGACCTTCGGCTTTCACCACCCTCCGACATCCGATCGGACATCCTGGACATGTCCTCTTCCCTGAATAGATGGTCCTGAGCATCGCATCACCATCAATCTGCTCAATCTTGTCAAATGTGGTTCTCTGAAAGTTCCTTGTGGGAAGAATTCCCTTAAGATTGCTTGGGCCAGTTGTGTTCCAGGTTCCATATTTCGACAGGGTATCACAGGAACCGTCGTGCTGAATGTCATGAAACACCTCTTGCATCAGTTTTTTCATCCCCTCGGCGTCAGCAATGGGAGTCTCTTTTTTTCCCCTTATCAAAATGGCCTTCAGATTTTTCGACCCCATTACCGCCCCTGTTCCTAATCGGCCTGCAAAAAATTGAACATCTCCAGAGATGCAGGCGTATTTGACCAGGCGTTCTCCTGCTGGCCCGATGGAGAGGATGTCGGTTCCCTTTTCGATCTCTCGAGAAAGGATGGATTGGACTTCTCCTGTGGTTTTCCCCCAAAGGTCGCCAGCGTCTTTGATCTTCACAGATCCGTCAATCATCTCGATATACACAGGTCTGCTGGCTTTTCCTTTGATGATGAGCCCGTCATAACCACAAGATTTTAAAGTCCGTCCGAATGTCCCCCGAAGGTCTGAATCGCCAATGAACCCTGTCAATGGCGATTTGGTCACCACTGAGATACCTGTACTGCCTAAGAAATTCACCGAAGAAAGGGGGCCCGAAGAAAAAATGAGATGGTTTTCAGGGGAGAGGGGATCAACCTGAGGGGTTAAACGGTCATAGAGCAACTTGATCCCAAATCCGACCCCTCCCATATACTTTCGTACAAAAAGTTCTTCGAAGTTCTCAACCTGAAATCTACCTTCCGTCAGATCGACAACCAGCATCTCTCCTTGATATCCATACATTTTCAGTACCTCATTTTCGTGATTGATTTTTTTCTTGACAAAGGGTACTGGAATTCCCAAAATAAGGGTCAAATGGTCTGACCGGTATCATGGTGAATCTTCTCGAAATTGTCAAGCGGTTTCTTATTATTATTGACACATAACGCCCTTTTCTATATATTTGATTCGTCTAGAAGTAAGTTCCTATCAATCACAGGAGGTGGATCATGATACAACATGGCGGAAAGTATGTCGGCATTGTATTCGTGGTGTTCCTTGCAACATGGGGGCTTGGGTTGAGCGGAGCCCCGGGTCCGGCTTCGGCCCAGCAGCCCATCACCCTCTCGATCATCGACAACGGCGGGGATCTCGCCTCCACCGGGGTCATCATCGAGAACTACAAGAAGGCCTATCCTAACAAGGTGAAGGAAATCAAGATCCAGCGGGGGCCTGCCCCGGAGACACCCGCCAAGATCAAGGCGCAGCAGGACGCCGGACGGGCGGACATCAACCTGGTCCTCACCGGACAGGATGCCGGCTCTGTGCTCGCCGCCAACAAGCAGCTCATCGAGCTGTTCCCAAAGTACGACAAGATGTTCCCCAAGGATGAGCTGAATGACGCGGCGAAGGTCCTGCAGGACTCGGGGGGAGGCTCGCTCATGCCGGTCGTGGTGAACGCCGGCGGGCCGGTGTTCATCTACAACCCGAAGAAGGTGCAGAAGCCCCCGAAGACCGCCGACGAGCTGCTGGCGTGGGCCAAGGCGAACCCCAACCGGTTCCTCTACGCCCGGCCGGCGAACAGCGGCCCCGGCCGGTCCATCACCTGTGGGCTGCCGTACATCCTGAATGACAAGGCCCCCATGGATCCGGAGAAGGGCTGGGACAAGGCCTGGGCCTACATGAAAGAGCTGGGGAAGTACATGGAGTACTACCCCACCGGCACCCTCTTCACCCTCAGGGAGTTCGCCCAGGAGCAGCGGTGGATGATCGCCGGCATCATGGAATGGGACATGAAACCCCGGGCCGAGGGCGTGATCCCGCCGGACGCCAAGATCACAATCCTGGACAATACCACCTTCATCATCGATGGCCACTACTGGGGGATCCCCAAGGGCGTGCCCCAGAACGAGGTGGACGTCATCCTGGACCTCATGAAGTTCATGCGCCGGGTCGACCAGCAAGTCCTGACCTGGAAGGCCTTCATCGGCCCGTCCATCAAGGCGGCGACCTTCGACAAGGCGCCGGCGGAAATCCGGAACCTCGTCAAGGAACACTGGCGGCCTGAGTATGATCAGATCGGCCCCAGCAAGAAGTACAAGATGGCGCCGCAACTCGACTTCAAAGAGTTGACGTACGCGATGGATCGCTGGGACCGGGAGGTCGGCGCGCAACAAATCAAGAAGCAGTAAGGTCGAGCGTATCGCTCAACGAAGGGGAAGGTCGTAACCAAGGACCCTCCCCTTTGTTGTATAGCGGCCGAGACCCTATGAAAGAGACGATTGATTCACTGCGATTCCGGATCACCAAACGATTCGGGACAAAGACCGTGTTGCAGGATTTCGGCCTGGAGGTCCGCGGCAAGCAGTTCATCACGTTCCTTGGGCCCAGCGGCTGCGGCAAGTCCACGGCCCTGAACATCATCGCCGGGTTGATCCCCGCCACCGATGGCGAGGTCTGGATCGACGGGGAGCGCATCGACCACCTGCCGCCCGAGAAGCGGGGGTTCGGCATGGTCTTCCAGAACTACGCGCTCTTCCCGCACATGACCGTCTTCGCAAACATCGCCTTCGGGCTGCAACTCCAGCGCCGGCCGACGGCGGAGATCGCCGAGCGCGTCCAGCAGATGCTGGATCTCGTCCAGCTTCCCGGCTTCGAGGGGCGCTACCCGGGGCAGCTCTCCGGCGGCCAGCAGCAGCGGATCGCCATCGCCCGGGCCCTGGTCCTGCACCCGCGCCTCATGCTCCTGGACGAGCCGCTCTCGAACCTGGATGCCAAGCTGCGGATCGAAATGCGCGCCGAGATCAAGCGGCTGCACACCAGCCTGGGCCTCACCTCCATCTACGTGACCCACGACCAGACGGAGGCCCTCTCTCTCTCCGACTGGGTGGTGGTGATGAAGGATGGCATCCTCATGCAGGAGGGCCTGCCGCAGGAGATCCACGATCAGCCTGCCAGCGTTTTCGTGGCGGACTTCATGGGGTTCCGAAACTTCTTCCCAATCCAGGTTGTGGCCCTCGGGCCGGACACAGACGTGGAGGCCACGGGCAACGGGATGAAAATCCGGGGCAAGACCCGGCACACCTTCGCCCCCGGCGCCTCGGTGGTGGCCGCCATCCGTCCGGATGATATCGTGGTCGGCGGGGATGCCAGGACTCCGAATGCATTCCGGGCCAAGGTGGACATCGTCGAATATTTAGGGCGGGAGGACGAGGCAATCCTGACGCTGGAGGTCGGTGGACGCCTCTGGGTGCGGACGGCCGCCCGGTTGGTCCCGGGAGAGAACGTGACGGTGGTGTTCCCGCCAGACCGGGTCATCTTCCTCCCGCCGGAGGGGTCCGGAGGGACGGCATGAGGCGCGCACGGACCGGCGAACCGAGCGAGCTGGACCTGATGGCGATCGCCTGCCTCCTCCCCTCGCTCCTCTACGTCTTCGTGTTGTTCATCTACCCGTTCCTCTACGGCATCTATCTGAGCGTCCACCCGCTCAAGGTGGACGGCTTCAGTCTCGCCAACTACATTGCCTTCTTCACCGACCAGTACCAGTACAAGACCGTGGGGATTACCTTCCGGCTCGCCGTTCCTAACACCATCGTGGTGGTGGCCATCAGCCTGCTCTTCGCCTACAACATGCGTCGAGGGATCTGGCTGGAGCGGACCATCACCACGATCCTGGTCCTCCCCATCTCGCTCGGCGTGATCCTGCTGGGGCAGGGGATCCTGGGCTTCTACGGAGGGAAGGGGTGGTTCAACCAGATGCTCCTGGGCCTGGGCCTCCTGGAGGATTCGCTGGTCCTCACCCACAATTTCACCGGGGTGATGCTCTCCCTCTTCATGCAGCAGTTCCCCTTCTGCTTCCTCATGCTGCTGGGCTACATCTCGGGCATCGACCCCAGCATTGAGAATTCGGCGAGGACGCTGGGGGCGAATCCCTGGACGGTGTTCCATCGGGTCATGCTGCCTTTGATCGCCCCCGGGCTGGCCATCGCCTTTGCCCTGGTCTTCGTTATGAGCTTCGCCACGTTTCCATCGGCCATCCTGCTGGGCCAGCCGTCGGGCGCCACCCGGACGATCGCCATCGCGGCCTATACTCAGGCCTTCGAGATGTTCGACATGTCCTATGCCTCAGCCATTGCGGTGATCATGGGGATTTTCCAGTTAGCCGGGCTCCTCGTCATCATCCTGCTGCGTAAGCGGATGGTCACGGCGGCAACCATGGGGGTTGGGAAACGGTAGGGACAAAGTGACTGAGGAACAGAGGGACAAAGGAGGAGCGCGGACCCGAGGGCGGTCAGGTCTTCGTCACCCTGTCACTTTGTCCCTTTGTCACTGAGGAGAAGCATGCGCGGCCGAATGTGGGGACTGGCGCTGTACATGTTCGTCCTGGGGTTCATCCTGAACCTGCTGGGAATCGTGAGCCATGTCGTGGTGAGCTCTTTCGCAAAGCGGTGGTTCGGCACCCCGTTTCCGCGCTCGCTCACCACCGAGTGGTACAGCTATGCCTGGAAGGAGTTCGGCCTCGCCCAGGTCCTCGGGGTAACGATCTTCGTGTCGCTGACCGTGGTAGTCCTGGCCCTGCTCATGGGGTTCCCGGCCGCATACATCCTGGCTCGCCGCAACTTTCGGTGGAAGCCGGTGCTGCTCCTGCTCTATTTCCTCCCCCTATTGATCCCCCAGATGACCTACGGCATCCCGCTCGCGACCACCATGTTCCGGTACGGGATTGGCGGGTCCGTGACCGGCGTCATTCTGGCCGTGATGGTCCCCATGGTGCCCCTGGCGATCTTCATCCTCATGCCATTTTTCGAACAGATCAGCCTGAACCTGGAATGGGGGGCGGCGATGATGGGAGCCAACCGGTTTCAGATCTTCCGTCGCATCCTCCTGCCACTTGCCCTTCCCGGGCTCCTCACGGCCGGGATCCTCATCCTCGTGAACACGGTCTCGAACTTCGAGCTGACCTTCCTCGTGTCGGGGGCCGGCTCGCAGACGCTGGTCGTGGCCCTGTTCTACAATGTCTTCGCGGGTGGGGTGCGTCCCGTCTATTCCGTGGACGCCATGGCCGTGATGTACATGACCTTGGTCATGTTTCTCCTCGTGATCGCCCTCCGCTTCGTGCGCCCCACCCAGATGGTCTTTCGTCTGGATAAACGTTAAGGGATTTCGATGGAGACTCTGGAGAGATTTCTATCCGCTGCACGGATGAAGGAACCCGATGAAGTCCCTGTCTCCCTCCTCACCTCTGCGCGTTTCTTCTCCCGTTTTTATGGAATCGGGGTCTTCAAGTTTTTCCATGATCCCGAATTGATGCTGCAAGCCACTCTCCATTCGATGAAGCGCTTCCCCGACATCGTCTTCTTTCCCGGCCTCTGGGCCGATTACGGGATTGTGGTGGAACCCTCTGCTTTTGGCTCGAGGATCTACTGGCCTGAAAACTTTGTTCCCTATGTCAAAGGTCAGTTGTTCAAAGACCCCGAGGAGATCAGGAACCTTGAACCCCCCGATCCGAAGACAGACGGACTCATGCCCTTCGTCCTTGAATCAATCCGTTATATACAAAAACATGCCCCTCAGGGGGTCAAGTATCTTTACGCCATCGCCCGGGGTCCTTTTCAAGTCGCCTCTTACCTGCGAGGTCCCACTGAATTCTTGATCGACCTGAGGGTGAGACCGGACGTTGCTCAGAAACTGATCGACGTCTGCACCGAAACAACGATCCAATGGCTCAACGTCCAATTGGAGGTGATCGATCAGCCCATTGGCATCTTCGTTCCCGATGATGTAGCTTCCTTTCTCTCTCCAGAGCTCTTTGAAAAATTCGGTCTTCCTGCTTACAAACGGATCTTCTCCAGATTCGATGGCCTTCTCAAGGTCTACCACAACGATGCAGATTCCACCCATATCCTCGATTTACTATCCCTGTGCGACTTCCATGTATTCAACTTCAGCCCGGCCACTGACATTCGGATCGTTAAGAAAGGAATCGGAAAAAAGGTCTGCCTCATGGGCAATGTAGACCCTGTCAATGTCTTACTCCGCGGGAAACCTGAAACAGTTGAAGAGGAGTGCAAAAGATGTATTCAGATCGGAGCCCCTGGTGGAGGCTTCATCCTATCTTTGGGCGGTGGCCCATCCATGGAGACACCCGAAGAGAACATAGGGGCCATGGTGAGGGCTGTAAAGAAGCATGGGAGATATCCCATGTCAGGATCGTGAAAAATGGACGATGAGATTTTGAAAAGCTTATCCCTCAAGATGGAGGCCCTGAATATCGAGGAGACCCTCGAAGGGATAAAAAGAGCTCTGAATGAGGGGATCCCTCCCTTTGAGATATTGAAATACGGCCTCTCTCCAGGAATGGATGGAATCGGCCAAAGGTTTGAGAGAAAGGAATATTTCCTGAGCGAGCTTGCCCTCGCCGGCCATATCATGAAAAGGGCCATGGATCTTCTCGATCCCTATTTTGCATCCTCACATGAGGGCCGTCTGGGAAGATTTCTGATCGGAACCGTTAAAGGTGATCTGCACGATATCGGAAAGAACATTGTCTCCACGATGCTCACGGGTGCAGGTTTTGAAGTCTATGACCTTGGGATTGATGTGCCTGACGAGAAGTTTCTTAAGAAGGCCCTGGAGATTCAGCCAGATTTTGTTGGGATGTCATCCCTGTTAACCACCACCATGTTAAACATGAAGAGTGTGATCAAACTCTTCCAAGAGAAGGGGATCCGAGAGAAGCTCTATATTTTTGTGGGAGGTGCGGTGGTCACACAAGCCTTGGCCGATGAGATAGGGGCTGATGGTTATGCAAAGGATGCATTCGAGTGCACCCAAAAGGCAAAACATTGGATCACGACGAGAAAGAGAAATTTCTAGTCTGAATGAATCAACGGCAGGCGATTCTGAAGAAGGAAAATTTTGAAAACATCCTATCCTTATCAAAATAAATTCCGGCCCGTTATGAAGAAGAAGATTTTGGATGAGGTCTATGACCAACTCCTCTCCCTCATCAGTAATGGAAAACTGAAACCGGGCGAGAGACTCCCTCCGGAGCGAGTTTTGGCAAGGGATTTAAAGGTAAGTCGGCAATCGATCCGGGAAGCCCTAAAAAGGGGGGAGAGCAAAGGTCTGGTCAAGGTTCGGCAGGGAGAGGGAACGTTCATCCTCTCTGCGGCTTCTCATCTGATCGAATCCCCCTTCCTCACCCTGATGACCGAAGAGGTCGAGAAGATTTATGAATTTATCGAGATCCGAAAACTGATCGAGGTGTGGTGTGCAAAAAAGGCAGCGGAATTCATCACTGCAAAAGAGCTAAAGAAAATGGAAAAGGCCCTTTCAGAGATGGAGAAATTGATCGATTCCAGGGAAATTTTAGGGAAACCAGATATCGATTTCCATATTGCCATTGCAGAAGCATCCCACAATACCCTGATGGTTCATATGATGACCACTATAAAACAGATATTCCTCTCCATGTTCAAGATCAGTAATTTCATCAGGCGTCCCGAGAAAAACAAAATTCTTATTAAACAACATCAGGAGATTTACGAGGCCATCAAAAATAGAAATCCCGAATTGGCTGGAAAGAAGATGGAGCGCCACCTTCTATTTGTGGAGAGCGAATGGAGGGAGGAGATGAATCGCCAACGACTCAGGAGATGATTGGGGATCATTCCTGTTTAGGTTGAACTCAAAAGCCCTTAGCCCCCACTGATCAGGGGAATGATAACAATTTCCTCTCCATCCCCGATGGGACAATCTAAAGTCTTGCACAACTTTTGAATATCGCCTTCGATATGGACCACCTGATAGGCCGGGTGGATTCTACCATCCTGATCAACTAACCTCTTCTTAAGCCCAGGGATTTGGATTTCAAGATCATCAATGATTTGATCAAGTCTTTTCCTTTCTACAAAGAAAAGTTTCTTCGAATGGGTTAAATCCTGAAAAGCGGAGAGAAATTTTACAGTGACAGCCATGCTTAAAAAAATCCCTTTTTATAAAACCAAATTTCTTAGTGTCTCCGTCGGGGATGGTGGAAACCCCTCGCCTTCAAGCCGAGGGAGGATTCAGTTTACTTCAACCTCCATTAATAATTAATCCCTACTCAAATTTAAAAGGGAGGATGGGAGGGAGGGATTATCCCCTAACAATAGGCAGGGTCAACAGTCCATCGGGTATCAAAGTAACCCTTGCTTTTGGATTTCTTCTTAATTCCTGATCCAGCGCCTCCTGGAGGGTCGGAACGGACTCCAGGTAAAGTTCTTTGAGCGTCTCCACAGGAAGAGCGCAATCCGTGACGACGATTCTTGCACACTTTAGGATCCGGGCAAGGATGAGAGCTTTCTGCTCTCCTGCAGCAAAACCTTCTTCGCGGGAGATGGCGATTATGTCATCCACATCTTCGGCACGCCGCATGATTTCGCAGTAGCCCGGATGACCGCATCCGTCTTCGCAAGGTGCTGGAATGAGGATAACACCTCCTTGCCTCACCACTGGCTTTGGACCGTAGATCACCGCGTTGGCTGACCGGGTCGCCTGATAAAGATCGCGGCTCTTTGGATAGCTCACTCCACTGATAACAATCTCTGCGGCATGATCAATCTCCACCTCGTAAAGATCTCTTGCCACCTTCACCCCTTCATGAAAGGCGCTGACCGGATCTCCTGCCACCACCTTCACAACCTCCTTTTTTCCGGTCTGGACCACATTGACGATGAAATGAAGTCCAAGGGCCTGGGTGGCTTCTGTCAGAAATTTCCTGAATTCATTCCCCTCGATGATCCCAATGCGCGTCCGCTGGAGCATCCCGTAATTATGAGTGGCGCCAATTGTATCCTCTCCAGCCACACCCACGGCAATGCTCTTGACGCCACCACTGTATCCCGCAAGAAGGTGGGTTTCGATCACTCCCGTTGAAATTCGAACATCCGCCTGTGCAACCGCCCTGTTAAATATGAGAGGGATGCCTCCCGGGGAATGGCCGAGATCGACCAGACCATCGGGGTTGTATGCATCATGATTGATGAATAGGATTTCGTTCACCACATCCCCGAATTTTTCCTGGAGCTCCTGTGGGGTGTTGGGTCGGTGGGTGCCGGTGGCGACGACTGCGGTGATATCTTTCTTCGCAATTCCGCCGGCCTCCAGTTCCTTCAGAAGGATGGGGACGATGATCTCCTCCGGTAGTCTGCGGGTGATGTCGGTGACGACCAGGGCTACCGTCTGGCCGGGCTTCGCCATGTCGCGAAGCTGCTTGGACCCGATCGGGCGACGGAGAGCATCCTCAACTGCCTTCCTCACATCGGGAACAGGGTTCATCTTCCTGGACTCCACCCACTGGACAGGAACGCCGTCAGGAATCTTTAAGGCGATCGTCTTCTTCCCACAAGGAATCGGATATTCTTTCATCTAATTTGACGCGAACCTATTCTAGAGGTGCCAAAAAAATTATTTCAGCTTTTCTTTTTTCTAAGGAGGCTCAGTAGGTCGGATTCTTTAGAAGATTTACTATTCGACTTCTCCCTCTCGATCTCGATCTTCAGTTCTTGTCTTTTCCATTCTTTTTCTCGAACCATGTGCTTTTCAACCCATTGATCCAGGGCTTTCACATCAAAAAGAACCCTGTCTCCAATCTTGAGGTAAGGCAATTTCTTCAGAGAAGCCATCCGATACACCGTATCCGTCGAGAGGCTCAAATATTGGCTGGCTTCTTTGGCGGTGATCAATCTCCGTAGTTCCGGTATTTTTTTCATCCGATCGTCCATGCGTTCGAAATACTTCTCAGTTAAAAGGTCAGCCAGCATGTCTAAGAATTCTTTGACAGCAGGTCGATGCTCTTCGTATCCCATTTTTCCCTCCAACAAAGGAAAGGTCCTCGCACGTCACAGAAGACCCATCAGGATCGTGTCGGTCCCTGATGTTCTTTTTTCCTTTCCTCATCTTGAATCTTTCTAAGAAGGGCGATGTTTTCAGAATGGCCGGTATACTGAGCCGTCACCTTTCCTCGAACCGGGCGGTTGAGGAGATAGAAATCGCCTACCAGGTCCAGGATCTTGTGACGGACAAATTCGTCTGGAAACCTTAATTCGGTATTGACGATCTTTTCATCATCCACCAGGATGAAGTTGTGAAGCCTGCCCCCT
>Ga0209592_1000285_pt1 | contig 14641 bp, 9 predicted proteins | sample PPLLak2March2015_2_FD_187251 | JGI IMG/M metagenome (GOLD analysis project Ga0209592, IMG submission 187251) | Freshwater sediment microbial communities from Prairie Pothole Lake near Jamestown, North Dakota, USA - PPLs Lake P8 Core (3) Depth... | ecosystem: Environmental > Aquatic > Freshwater >... | reverse complement strand
GAAGTGTATGTCTCGATAGGCTGCCAGGCTGAGGGGTGCCAAAAAGTGCTGGCAGAACTGCCTGTAGGCGGTCCAGGGCTTGCCCTCCTGATATTTTTCGAAGGAGAGCGTGTCGATCAGTACCGGGCGACCGTGATGGAACTGGATGTTATACGCGCTGCTGTCTTTGAGGGACATGCCGAATTCCAGCCCTTTTTCCTGGAGCCTCAAGGTTGCCAGAGCCGCATCCTTCAGCTGGCTGAAGCTCCATTCATACGGGTAGGAAATAAAGGCCAGTTTTTCAGGCTGAATGACTTTGTATGCAATCTCTGGAAGGGGAGCTGGGATTTCCACCTCCTGGTGCGAGATAATTGCATGGTCTTCAACCAGCGCAGCATACAATCCCGATTCGATCAGGTGGGTGTAATCCTCCTGATAGGTGCGGTTGATCTGCCGGTAAAGCGTCCCATCCCGCTCGAAGAGAAAGCCGCTTGGATCGCGGAATGAGCCCCCAAGCACACTGTCAGTATGGTAATCCGAGACAGCGCTCATTCTTCTGGCTCATCCTCCTTACGGGAGATAACCTTACGGACAAAAGCGGTGATACGCTTCCAATAGGCCTTCACGATGAAGACTCCACCCAACAAGGAGGCGATAATCAGCTGGAAAATAAAGGATCCGGAGCCTGGATCCAGGTAAAGGGGAGGCTTTTGTGGTCCTGTGTTGAAACCGGCTGCCCCCAAATAAGACATAATGGTAAGTAGTTCTAGCATGTATACTTCTCCTTATTCTAGTTTGCTGCGTACGACAAATGGAGGGCGATCCATCAAACGGAAATGCATGCGCGCCAGGTATTCGCCGATGATCCCTAAGGCGAACAGCTGGACACCTGAAAAGATAGCAATGGTAGAGGCCAGGAAAGGAAAACCAGGCACGCTGCCTCCCTGGATAAGATACCTGCCGATCACATACGCCAGCACCAGGCCTCCGAAAATGGCAAAGGCGAATCCCATCCAGCTGGCTATCTGCAGGGGAAGAACAGTGAATCCGGTGATCATGTTCAGAGCATGCAGGAGCAGTTTGCGAAATGTGTAATGGGATTCTCCAGCATAACGGGGATCGTGCCGGACAGGGATGGATGTAAAACGATCGGAGCCCCAGGTGAGCAGAACATCGATATTGACGTACGAATTTTGATAGTTTTCGAAGGCCTGGCGAATGGGGGTCTGGAGGGCACGGAAAGCGCTTACCTTGCCAGCCGTCTCAGCGCCCATCACTCCCTGCAAGGCCAGTTTGGTCAACTGGGAGGCCAGATCTCGCCAGAGACCGTGCTGCTCCTTCTCAGGCGAGCCGTAAACGACATCCCATCCCTGTGCAAGTTTATCCAAAAGCTTATAGATCTCCTCCGGCGGGTGCTGGAGATCATCATCCATGGTGATGATGGTTTCGTACTGCGCCATATGGATGCCGCACAGGATCGCATTATGCTGACCGTAGTTGCGCATCAGGTTTATACCCCGCAACCAGGGATAATCATTGCTCAGGTTGGCGATGATCTCCCAGCTGCGGTCGCGGCTGCCATCATTGACCAGGATCAGCTCATAATTTGCACACAGGTCAGGGAGAACCTTATCCAAGCGCGCCACGAGCTCTGGGAGCGTTTGCTCAGCAAAGTAAACCGGGATGATTATTGAACAATTCCAGGTGTCCATCATAAGGTCATGTGCTCAAGGGCTCGTGCAGCTTATCTGATCATTTACTGAGGCGATGGCAGCCTCTTTTTGGCTGCTTGCAGGGATACCGGTTTCGATGCGCTCCCATGTATCGCACAGCATCCTATCCATGCGCGCACTTAGCTCGAAAGTGCGTTGGTTTACCTGTACAGCCTTATCCCATTGACCGGTTTGGGCATACCCTTCGATATAGGTCACCAGCTCAGGGGCATTTACTTCGTAAAGCTGATTCCCAAGCCCCAGCGCACGATCCGCCAGGCTGGCAACCTGCTCCCAGTCGCCAGTTTGACGGGCAAGCTCAGCCTTCTCAAAATAATAACACCACGAAGGAGGTGGCTCCTCACCAAATATCTTTTCTGGTGGGTGAGCGCCGGGTGCCTGGGGGGCGATGATCCGGGAGGGATCCGAGAGCGGCATCATGTCTGAGATGAACTTGGGCTTTTGGGGCATGCGTTTATCGGTTGCTGGGTCGACGACCTTCAAACAGCCAGGTGGGGTATAGAACAGTACCAGGGATTGTGAAGTGTTTCCTTCAAAGGTCGTTGCCCGGTACTGCTGATGGATAGGTATGCCGGGATCGAAATCGGTCAGAGTCTGCTCGTGGCGAGATTCAGCCGCATAAAGCAAGTACGGCATCTGCCCCCCCTGGAAGTCTGGCGTATAGGTCCAGTTGATCGGCGCGGTCAGGGAGTTGTCGCTGAAATATACGAAGGGCAGCTCGGCGGTGAGCAGCAGTGTGTTTTCCTGGATGCTGGGAGCGCGCCACACCAGCTGCCAGAAGAACTCCACCTGCTTGTTCCACTCCCGACGGTAGAGGTTGCTGTACTGCAGGTGCAGCCCGGTTGCAAGACCCACCAAAACACCCAGGATGACCCCTTTTACTACCAGATTGGGGGTGATGAGATCGACCAGCCCTGCCAGAAGCAGACAAGAGCCGAAGACCATCGCCAACGTGAAGCGGTCCCAGGGAAATTCCAGCCCAATCGGTAGATTGGTAGCCCAGAAGGGGATGCCGCCCAGGAGCAGCCCCAAAAGTCCGAGTGAGATCGCCTGCACAGCCCAGCGCCAGCGAGGGACGCCCTCGCTTTCCTGATCTGCTGAGGGGTGGAATTTCAGCAGGAAGAAAACCGCTGCGCTGATCGCCACGATGATCCCCGCCAGATAGACCAGGGTAGGCGCTGTTCCAAAGCTGGTCATGCGCGCGAAATTAAATAGCTGACCCCAGGCGACCAAACTGGAATTGAAGGTATCTACCAGGGCATTCTCCAGCAGCTCGGTGAGTGCCCCTGCTGGGTCAGCAGCGAGCTTCCCGCCCACATCCACATGGCCGCGCACAGTTGGGTGGATCAAGAAACGCCAGACGATGAAACTGGCGATGATCAGCAGGTATGGCAGCCAGAGCAAAAGCGTCTTTTTTAGCCTGGAGCGCAGGTCTTTTAACTGGCTGGTCAGCGTGATCCAGATGGAGACGGGCCGGATCAGCTCGACGCCGAAGAAATATTCGACAGAGAACAAGCCGAGGCCGGATAACAGCCAGGAAGTGGCCATCATCGGCCAGAGGTAACGCGGTTTCCTCAATCCCCATATCATGCTGCCAAACGAGATCATAACGAGCAGCGCTATCAACCAGACGTGGCTGTAGGTAACCGAAATATACTGCTGTTTGAAGCCGGGATAAATTGCAAAAAGCAGCGCTGCCCAGGTTACCTGGCGTATGTTTTCTGGCCACAGCCCCTTCAAGAACCACCAAAAAGCTAACGAGCACAGCCAGCGCGCCAGTATACCGAAGATCTGCCAGCCATAAATTGACGTGCCCAAAAAGGAAGTGGTCAGCATAAAGAGCCGCCCCAGAAGCGGCCGATCGGCAGCGAAAACAGCGCTGTATCCCTGCGGACCGAAGACATGCAGATACCAGACTGCAGGCCAATCATCCCAGAAAAAGCCTAACCAGGGAATCAACATTCCATAACTAATGAAGCTGAAGAAAAACAGGGCAATAGGAACTGATCCAGGCCCAAAGCGGAGGTTGCGAATTCGCATTATTGACCAGCCGTTCGTTGAGCCGATTATAACCAGTTTCTGGTGTCGGGAGCAATCCAGTAGTCTCGAGTAGATCCGGGTGGAAATTAGCTACTGTTTTCCACCCGGATTTCCTCTCCGTGAGGAAGAGCTACTTCAGGTGATCTGCAACCCAACCGCTGACTCCAGCAAGGGCCTCATCGAGCCGGGAGGCGTCCTTTCCGCCCGCCTGTGCCAAGGTGGGTTTGCCTCCACCGCCTCCGCCGAGCGGCGCAGCGACAAATTTGACCAGCTCTCCAGCATGGATGCCGCGCTTAACCAGGCTCTCAGCAACCACTGCGATCAGCATGGGACGATTCTCGCTGACCGATGCCAGTACAGCAATGCCTTCGGAAAAATGCTGGCGGAAACGATCTGCCATCTGGCGCAGCGTGTCAGCATCGGCCTCGGTTAAGGTCACGGTCAGGACTGGGACGCCGGATACCAGGGGAACACTCTCGAGTTTGCGGGAGAATTCGGCCGCTGCCAGCTGGCTGCGCATGGCGGAAATCTGTTTGCGCGCGGTGCTCAATTCATCCAACAGGGCCACAGCCTTTGCCGGTACGTCATCGGGGGTAGCAGCCAGAATATTGGCGGCGCGCTTCAGGCTGCTGAACCGTTTGTGCACCAGCTCGTAGGCGGCGCGACCGGTGACTGCCTCAATACGCCGGATGCCGGCGGCTGCACTGCCTTCGCTGGTGATGATGAAAGTGCCGATATCGGCAGTGGATTCAACGTGTGTTCCACCGCACAGCTCATTGGAGAATGGATCTGGCTCGCCGATCGTGATGTTGCGTACTTCTTCGCCATATTTCTCCCCGAACAGTGCGATGGCACCTTCAGCCATCGCCTGCTTCAAGGGTTTATAGGCGATATTCAGGTGGTAGTCTCCAAGGATACTGCGGTTGACCCCGGCTTCGATACGCTCCAATTGTTCGCTGGTGAGCGCCTCGGGGTGGGTGAAATCAAATCTCAGGCGGTCGGGCGCAACCAGCGAACCGGCCTGGCGGGCGTGTTCACCGAGGATCGCGCGCAGCTCATGATGCAAGAGATGCGTGGCAGTGTGGTTGCGCATGATATCCTGCCGCCGTTGGGCATCCACGCGAGCGATGGCGAGGTCGCCGGTCTGCGGTTCACCGGCTGTCACTTCGCCAATGTGCACGATGATGCCTGCCGCGGGCCGGCGAGTATCATCCACGCGTATCTGCCAACGGGGCTCTTTGATCGATACGATCGTCCCGGTATCTGATACCTGTCCGCCGGCCTCAACATAAAAGCAAGTATCGGGCAGAATGACCTCAACCTGATCACCCAGGTAGGCACGAGATACAGATTCACCCTGATGGACGATGCTCAGCAGCGGTCCTTCCACCTCCAGGCGTGTGTATGGGTTATAAGCTACGCCGGCTTTACCCAGTACTCCCTGAGCAAGCAGGTCTTCAAAGATAGCGCGATAAATATCCACCTGTTCGCCGCCTAAAAGCCCCATCGCTTCTCCCGCGCCAGAAGCAACCCGGTGTTGTTCCATGGCAGTCTGAAAACCCGTCTCGTCTACGGCGAGATCTTGCTCACGGGCGATATCGCGGGTTATCTCCAGAGGCAAACCATAGGTGGCGTAAAGATCGAATGCCTGCTCGCCTGGCAAGACTCGCATGCCGCCAGCTTTCAGCTTGCTCAACGAAGTTTCCAGCTTTGCGACCCCTGCTTCGACTGTGCGTTGGAAACGCTGTTCCTCCCGCGTCAGATTATCCAGGATCGTCTTCCGGTTACGTCGCAGCTCGGGATAGAAATCACCGTAATGATCGATGACCACATCGGCAACTCTGGCCAGGAAAGGCTCTTCCAGACCGATCTTGCTGCCAAACCGGGCTGCCCGGCGGATGATCATGCGCGCTACGTAGTTGCGCCCAAGATTACCCGGCACAACCCCATCTGCAATCAGAAATGAGGCCGCGCGTGAATGGTCCGCAATCACGCGATAAGGGGTGATATTGTCTGCACGCTCGGCGTCGCTGTGCCCGGTGAGGTGCTGTAGGGTGTCCATCGTCGGGCTGAGCAGGTCGGTCTTGTAGTTCGAATCGACATCTTGCAGGACAGAGACGATGCGCTCGAGGCCCATGCCCGTATCGACATGTTTAGCCGGCAGGGGCTCGAGCTGGCTGGGTCCCAGGCGGTTGTATTGGATAAACACCAGGTTCCACAGTTCCAGGAAGCGGGTACAGTCGCCGTTCACCTGGCAGACATGACCGGGCACATCCTGCTTATTACAGTACCTGGGGCCGCGATCAATATGGATCTCGCTGCAAGGCCCGCAGGGGCCAGTCTCCGCCATCTCCCAGAAATTATCTTTGCGACCAAAGTACAAGACGTGCTCTGGGAGAATCCCTGGCTGTAGCCGCCATGCATCGGCTGCTTCGTCATCCTGGGGGATTTCACCGCGCTCATCTCGAAAGCAGGTTGCCCAGAGATTTTCTCTCGGCAAACCCCATACATCAGTGAGAAGCTGCCATGCCCATCTGATGGCTTCCTTTTTATAGTAATCACCAAACGACCAGTTGCCGAGCATTTCGAAGAATGTATGGTGAGTATCATCCCGGCCGACATCATCCAGATCATTGTGTTTACCAGCCACGCGCATACATTTTTGCGAGTTGGCTGCGCGCGTGTAGGGGCGTTTATCGATTCCCAGAAATACATCTTTGAACTGTACCATGCCAGCATTGGTGAAGAGCAGCGTGGCATCGCCGCCAGGCCCAAAGATGAAGATGGCACGAAGGTATGGCCGTGTTCGCTGAAAAAATCGATGAATTCCTGGCGGATTTGCTCGCCAGTCAATACGCTGGTCATAAATACTCCTCAGGGGAAGGCAGTAAATTGCTCAATCTATCCCAATAAGGACTTCTGGTCCTCTGACCAGGCGCTCAATTGGGGGTAGAATGCGCCAATTATACTCTGTTCTGATTTCCTGAGATATAATCCGGGCGTGCACGCCATCCCTGTATCGACCACGCAAACAGCGCTGCCTGCTGCCAGGCGCTACCTGTACCTTACCGTTTTCACTTCCGGGATGACCACCCTGGGTATCGAGATGGCAGCCTCCAGACTGCTGGGAAGCGTCTTTGGCACCAGCAACCTGGTTTGGGCAAGCATCATCGGCCTGATCCTGATCTATCTGACGCTGGGGTATTTTATCGGCGGCTGGTGGGCGGATCTGTCCCCTGACTATAAAACGATGTATCGCATCCTGGCCTGGGGAGCTTTTACCGCCGGATTGGTGCCGCTGATCGCCAGACCTGTCCTGCGCCTGGCAGCGGACGCCTTCGACTTACTTCAGGTCGGGATTTTGTTCGGTTCATTTACTGCTGTGCTGATCCTGTTTAGTTTGCCCGTGACGCTGCTGGGAACAATCTCGCCCTTTGCCATTCGTCTGGCAATTCAGGACCCTTCCCAGGCTGGTCGCGTTTCCGGACAGATTTACGCCATCTCTACCCTGGGCTCATTCATAGGGACTTTCCTGCCCGTGTTGGTGCTCATCCCCCTGGTAGGGACCACCCTCACTTTTTTGCTGTTCAGCGGATTCCTGGTTTTGATCGCAATAGGGGGGCTGTGGTTGAATTACGGTTGGCGGACGTGCCTGGGTTATGTTTGGATGCCTGTTGCCTTGCTGTTGCTGGCGCTTTGGCTAAGCGGTGGGAAGATAAAAAATACTACCGGTCAGATCTTCGAAACCGAATCGGCGTATAACTATATCCAGGTGCTCGAGGTGGATGGCTTCCGGATGCTGCGATTGAACGAAGGTCAGGGGATACACTCGATATGGCATCCAGGCAAGATCGATTTCGATGGTCCCTGGGAGCAGTTTCTGGCAGCGCCTTTCTTTAACCCTCCGGAATATGCCCCTGAAGATGTGCAGAATATGGCGATCATCGGGCTGGCAGCGGGTACAACTGTACGGCAGGCAACCGAGGTTTACGGACCAATTCCAATCGATGGATACGAGATCGATCCGGAGATAATTCGCGTGGGGCGTGAATACTTCGATATGAACCAGCCCAATTTAAACCCGATTGCTGAGGATGGCAGGGTGGGTCTGGCGTACAGTGATAAGCAGTACTCGATAATCGTTGTTGATGCCTATCGTCCCCCTTACATTCCGTGGCATTTGACTACCCGGGAGTTTTTCCAGGAGGTCTACGATCATTTAAAAGAAAATGGCGTTATGGTGATCAATGTTGGGCGTTCGCCAACCGACCGGCGGCTGATCGATGGGTTGGTTGGGACAATCCGGACGGTATTTCCATCGATCTATGTTATGGATGTGCCCAATACCTTCAATTCGATCATCTATGCGACAGCTCAACCGACGGCGATCGAGAATCTCTACCAGAACCTGATTTACCTGTATACGCGGTCCGATATTCATCCATTGTTGTTGGATGCGATGGAGAACATTGTTAAGTACCAGCAACCCTTGCCCGACAGCCAGGTCGTATTCACCGATGACCTGGCTCCAATCGAGTGGATTACCAACAATATGGTCCTGAGCTACGTATTGTTTGGAGATATGGAGTCGTTGAAGTGAATTCCCCCTGGTATGTCAAGCTTCTCACCTGGCTTGTTACCTTGCTTGTCCCGGTGGTGCTGGTGCTGGGGGCAGTCCGCTTGCTGCTCTCACCGCTGTATATTCGCATTGAATATAATATGCCCTCCTTTCCTGCGGACAGTTTCGGTTTCAGCCAGGCAGACCGTTTGTACTGGGCGGATATTGCCAGGACCTATCTCCTGAACGATGCAGGGATCGATTTTCTGGGCGATCTGAGCTTCCCGGATGGGCAAAGCGCACCGCCGCAATCTTGCCAGTATATGAGCGACTGCACCCGGTTGTATAACGAGGGGGAGCTGCAGCATATGCTGGATGTCAAGAATGTCGTCCAGGGGGCGCTGAAAGTCTGGTATGCCAGCTTGATCATTCTGATCGGGTTGGGGGTTTGGGCCTGGTCCGGCGGTTGGCGTCACGATTTCCGGCGCGGCTTGAGCCGGGGCGGTTGGTTGACCGTGACCCTTTTAGCCGCCATCCTGGCATTTGTCCTGCTTGCGTTCGGGATTATCTTCGTCGCTTTCCACAATGTTTTCTTTGAGGCAGGCACCTGGACTTTTCTGTACTCGGATACGCTGATTCGCCTGTTTCCTGAGCGTTTCTGGCGGGATACTTTCCTGGCAGTTGGGCTGCTGGCAGGCGGGGCGGGTTTTTTATTGGGATTATTGCTGCGCGCAAAACCGGTCAAAGAATGATATAAATGTTGCCGAATAAAAAACGTCTCCCCGCCAGGTAGGTCCCTCCGGGGAGACGTTTCTGTTTTGTCGTTCGGCTTAGCGGATAGCTTTCTCAGTCTCAGTATCGAAGATATGCATGTTGTCCATGTTGAAGACCATCTGGACATCATCTCCAATATGGTAGCGTGAGCGTGGGTCGACACGGGCCACAAAGTTGTGCTCGCCAGCCTGTAGATATACAAAAATCTCGTTGCCCATCAGCTCGGTCACATCGATCTTCGCAGGTACCGGCTCAGCAACGATTCCGGGGGGTGCGAACAATGGATTGTGGATATCTTCCGGACGGATGCCGAAGATGACCGATTTGTTGCTGTAAGGCATAAAGAGATCGGCACGTGACTCGGGGATTTTTACCTGGAATGATCCAGCGTCGACGATGAGCCTGCCATCTTGCTTCTGCAGCTTGGCATTGAAGAAGTTCATCGCAGGCGAGCCGATGAAACCGGCTACAAACAGGTTGTCAGGCTTATCGTACAGGGTCTGGGGCGTATCGATCTGCTGCAAGATACCCTTATTGATCACAGCAATCCGAGAGGCCATCGTCATGGCCTCGGTCTGATCGTGGGTCACATAGATAAATGTGGTTTTGAGCTGTTGGTGCAGCTTGCTAATGTTCGCGCGCGTCTCGACACGCAGCTTGGCGTCCAGGTTGGAAAGCGGCTCGTCGAAAAGGAAAACCTTAGGCTCGCGAACAATTGCTCGTCCAACCGCTACGCGCTGGCGTTGGCCACCTGAGAGCTGGCGGGGCTTGCGATCTAGAAGCTGCTGGATGCCCAGAATATCGGCTGCTTTCTCAACGCGGCGCTTGATCTCATCTTTGGGGGTCTTGCGCAGCTTGAGACCAAAAGCCATGTTGTCGTAAACGCTCATATGAGGATATAGCGCATACGACTGAAAAACCATGGCGATATCGCGATCCTTCGGCGGCACATCATTCACCACCTGATCGTCGATTAAAATGTGCCCTTCGGAGATATCTTCCAGTCCAGCCAGGCAGCGGAGGGCAGTGGTCTTCCCGCAGCCGGAGGGACCTACAAGAACCAGGAATTCTTTGTCTGTGACTTGGATGTTGAGGTCATTAACCGCGACAACATCCCCGAAACGCTTGTACACGTGATCGAACGTTACACTTGCCATGAGGTTTTATCCTTTCCACGAGAGTATAGTGACTATATTATATTCATGGTACGCGAAAAAGGCAATCATTTTATGCCATGGGTACCAGATTCCTTGCCGATTCCAGTCAGTCGGCATACAATCACACCATGTCCAGAGATGAGGATGTCAGTCCTATCCGCAAGCAGTACCTGGAGATCAAACGCCAGTATCTCGACGCGATTTTGTTCTTTCGGCTGGGTGATTTCTACGAGACCTTTGACCAGGATGCCGAAACTGCAGCACGCGAACTGGATATTGTGCTCACCTCCCGCAACGTTGCCAAAGGGGTGCGTGTGCCGATGGCGGGTATCCCCCACCATGCCGCAGAAAATTACCTGGCACGGTTGATCGAGCGTGGCTACCATGTGGCGATATGCGAGCAAGTCGGAGACCAGCCCGTCAAAGGTTTATTCCCACGCCAGGTAGTGCGCATCGTCACCCCGGGCACGCTGGTTGAGCCCGGGCTGCTCCCGGCAGATACCAATAATTATCTGGCCTGTGTTGTATTCCAGGAAGGGGAAGCTGTCGAAGAGGCGGGCGTGGCGTATGTGGATATAACCACCGGAGAATTTGCTACTACAGTTTTAAACGGCAGCGATATCCTGTCAATTGTCCGCACCGAGCTGGTCCGGCTGAGGCCGGCTGAAGTGCTATGTCCGGATAATGTCAGCCTGCAGGATGGCATACCCGGGCACCTCACTGCATGGCCTGCCTGGCGTTTCGAGCCGGGTCGCTGTCAGGATATCCTGCTGCGCCATTTCGAAGCCAGCATCGTGGACGGATTCGGTCTGCACGGCAAACCATTGAGTGTACGCGCGTCAGGAGCTATCCTTCAATATCTAGGTGAAACGCAGCCTGCCGCTCTACAGCTGCTGACCAGCCTGACCTCCTACAGCTTAACCGAGTTTATGAGCCTAGATGCTGTCACGCGGCGCAATCTGGAACTAACTGAGACCTTGCGCGGCGGCGAGATCAAAGGATCTCTGTTGGGAGTCCTGGACCACACAGTTACCGTGATGGGTAAACGCCAGATCCGCCAATGGGTCAGCAAGCCATTGCTGGATATCGGTCTCATCCGCGAGCGTCAGGATCAGGTCCAATATTTCTACCGGGATGGCTTACTGCGCGCCGAGGTACGCGCGTCGTTGAAGCCGATCGGGGATCTGGAACGGCTGGTAAACCGCATTCTTGGAAATACCGCAGCACCTCGCGACTTGCTGGCACTGCGCAGCACACTGCAGCAGATGCCAGCAGTGCGCAACTTGCTGCCTGATTCCGGTACACCTCTGGAAGAGGTCATGCGTAAATTCAACCTCCATCAAGAGGAGCGAGAGCTGTTGGAGGCAGCTATCTCCGATGACCCTCCGGCAACCTTGCAGAATGTGGGGGTTATCAAGGCCGGCTTTTCGGCGGAATTGGATGGGGTGGTTGAGCGATCCAGGCATGCGCGTGAGTGGATCACCAGCCTGGAGGGTAAAGAGCGCCAGCGCACCGGGATCAAATCCCTGAAAGTCGGTTATAACAAGGTCTTTGGCTATTTTATCGAGGTGACGCGAGCAAACGCCGGTACCGTTCCCGCTGAATATATCCGCAAACAGACATTGGTGAACGCTGAGCGCTACATCACCCCTGAATTGAAAGAGTATGAAACGCTGGTATTAAATGCTGAGGACCGCATCCGTGAGATCGAAGGGCGGGTCTTTCACGAAATCTGCGAGCGACTGGCGAGTTCGGCTGCCAGCCTGCTCAACAGCTCACGCGTCCTGGCGCATATCGATGTCCTGGCTTCCCTGGCTGAAACGGCTGCCCTGAATGGATACGTGCGCCCAGAAGTTGTCGAAGAGGATGTGTTGGACATCCGTGATGGTCGTCACCCGGTAGTCGAACATTCCCTGATCGGGGATCGTTTTATCCCCAATGACAGCGTTTTTGAGGATGGGGAGCGCGTACGAGTTATCACCGGACCGAATATGAGCGGCAAATCAACCTATCTGCGGCAGGTGGCGTTGATTGTGCTGATGGCTCAAATGGGAAGTTTTGTCCCTGCCGATTCGGCCCGCATCGGTTGGGTGGATCGTATATTCACTCGCATTGGGGCCCAGGATGAGATCCACGCCGGGCAATCTACATTCATGGTTGAGATGCTGGAGACTGCTAATATCCTGCATAACGCCAGCTCGCGCAGCCTGTTGATCCTGGATGAGATCGGTCGTGGTACCAGCACTTATGATGGCGTATCAATCGCCTGGGCAGTGGTTGAGTATATTCACAATCATCCCAATTTACGCTCGAAGACGCTCTTTGCCACCCATTACCATGAGCTGACCCAACTGGCAGATCTATTGCCCGGGGTGCGCAACTATAATGTGGCGGTCAGTGAAGCCGATGGAAAAGTGATATTCTTGCATAAAATCATCCCGGGTGGAGCCGACCGCTCCTATGGCATTCACGTCGGGCAGCTTGCCGGACTGCCGCGCCCGGTCATCCAGCGCGCTGGCGAGATCCTGCACCAGTTGGAGGCCAGCTCTGGAAAAGCGGTAAAAATCAACACAAACACACCGCGCCAGATGGCGCTTTTCCCTGAGACAAATCCCTTGCTTGATGAATTGAAATCGATTGATCTGAACTCGATCACCCCGATCGAAGCGCTAACACGCCTTTATGATTGGCGGCGGCGTTTCGTGGAAAAAAAGTCCTCGGAATAGCGGGCTAACTAGTTTTTGGTGCAAAACGCGCTCCAAAGCGCACTTACCCACAGGTAAATAAATCGTACCTTACCAATTGATCAGGCTTTTGCCGCCACCTTCTTTCCGATAACCCGCAGGTTAGCGGCGATCACACCCCAACCGATCCACTTTTCGAAGCCTGTTTCGTTCCGATTCAGACAGCGGTCCAGACCAAATCGGCGCTTGAGCACACTGATCCGGCCTTCGATGCCAACATGCCATCTACGACCTCGCACGAACCAGGGTTGCCGTTCATGCCTCTTACGCATTGCGCTCTTCTTTCCTGGCTGAGGCAAGATCACTCGCTTGACGCCTTTCTCTTGAGCCAACTGTTCGTTGTTTGGCGAGTGAACACCGCGATCGCCGCTAGCTTGATATGGCGGGTGACCGAAGAGATTTTGGTGATGCTCCAGACTGACAACCCACTGCTGGTCGTCGCTGGGATTACCTTCAAGCACTTCCCAGCGGGTAACGATGCCACCGTCCACTTCATCCAGCCAGACTTTGTGCCCATATTCGGTTGGCTTGTGGGCCTTGTTGCGCCGGATAATGTCTGTATGCGGCTCAAAAAGGCTCACGATCTTCTGAGAGGCCGGCACTTTCTCCTGCTGGAACACCCGCCGAACGGTCTGATCCACCACTTGCTCGGCTCGCGGGAGAATAGTTTCCAGGATTTCGGCCAGTTTTTTGGCTTCTTTGACCGTGCTCTCCTGCAGTTCTGGTAGGACTTGCCGGGCTTGCTGAATGGTTACCTGAGCAGCTTTGATCAGCTTGCGGTAGGCAACCATTCCCTCGATCTTGGCAGTTTCACTACCTTTGCGCATGGCTTCTCCCACCTGGCGGGCCAGTCGGCGGGTACTGCGAATGCGGTTGCGAAAGACTTCTTTCCTTAGCCCGGCTTGTTGGCTTAGAACCTGTTTCGCCCGGCTCAGGGTCCGCCCGAGCACTTTGACGCTGTCAGCCAGCAAGCTGCTGTCACTGGGTGGGTGGATGTTGCTCTCCACCACCGTGCCGTCCGTGCGCAGCTTGCGGCCTTTGGTCACCTTCAGTTGAGCGGCCAGCTCCGTCAGGCGCTGATTGAACTTCTCCAGGGTCCCCGGCTGAACGAGCGCAGCCCAGCGAATGAGGGTCGTGTCATCCGGAACCTCGTTGAGATACACCCGGCAAAACTGGCGCAAAACCAGGCTGTCTCTCACCTGGTACTCCGTCTGCTCGTAGCTTAGCCGGTAAAGGCGCTTGACTACCAGGCTGCGCAGGACCACTTCGACGGGGGTAGAGTTCCTCCCGGTCTGCTCGGTCTGTGGATAACGCTTGGCTAAATCGTTCCTGATCATTTGGTAAAGTGCTTCGTCGTCCAAAAGCTGGTCGATTTGGGCCAGCACCGGATCCATCTCGTGAGTGAGATTGAGGATGTTATCAAAAAGCTTGTCAGTTTCATATCGATCTTGTAACATTAAGGCGCCTCGGAGGTATGGGTTTTGGTCGGCGCCTAACTTGTACCAAAGAGGCTATTCTTTTGTCAACCGTTCAAAATATGATCCCTTTCGCACCAAAAACTAGTTAGTGTATCCTTGGTTCATGAAAAACGGGCAGCCAGTTGAGAGGTGGTGGATCTAGCACCGGCATCGGAGTGGAACAAGACCGCCAGGCGAT
>Ga0209592_1000284_pt1 | contig 14695 bp, 9 predicted proteins | sample PPLLak2March2015_2_FD_187251 | JGI IMG/M metagenome (GOLD analysis project Ga0209592, IMG submission 187251) | Freshwater sediment microbial communities from Prairie Pothole Lake near Jamestown, North Dakota, USA - PPLs Lake P8 Core (3) Depth... | ecosystem: Environmental > Aquatic > Freshwater >... | reverse complement strand
CAAATATTCAGAAATAAAATTATTGAAATGTTATTACTTAAATTTGGAAGGAAATATTAAGCAAGATATGAATCTGATAGTTGATGAAAATATTGCATTTGCTCAAGAAGCTTTTTCATATTTTGGAAAAGTAATCTCGGTGGATGGGCGATCTTTAACAAATAAAAATGTTAAAGATGCTGATGTGCTGATTATTCGTTCAATAACGAAAGTTGACGCAGAATTGCTCAGAAACAGTAAAGTTCAATTTATTGGAACTGCTACAATAGGAACAGATCACATTGATCTGGATTATCTTAAAAGCAAAAACATTTCTTTTGCAGATGCAAAAGGCTGCAATGCCGATTCAGTTGCTGAATATGTTTTCACAGCTTTATTGAAAATTGCTTCAGAAAAAAATATTTCTCTTAACGGAAAAACCATTGGGGTTGTTGGTATTGGAAATATTGGAAGCAGAGTGGTACGGTTAGCTGAATCACTTGGTATGAAAGTTTTGAAAAATGATCCGCCGCTGGATCGCGCAGGTATCGGGAAAAATTATGTTAGTCTCGATGAAATATTAAACGCTGATATAATCACTTTACATGTCCCCTTTTCATTTGAAGGTATTGATAAAACATTTCGCCTGCTCAACGAAAATAATTTAAGAAAAATTAAAAAGGATGCCATAACTATTAACACTTCCCGCGGCCCTGTGATTGACAATACCTCGCTTCTTAATGAAACAATTAAAAAAAACTTCAACCTAATTTTGGATGTTTGGGAAGATGAGCCTTTAATAAACCTTGACCTCCTCACTAATACAAAAGTTGCTACAGCACATATTGCGGGCTATTCATTTGAGGGAAAAGTAAACGGCACAAAAATAATTTATGATGCGCTGTGCAAATTCACGAATACTAAACATGAATGGTCGCCCGAACTTCCATTGATCGAAAAAAGAGAATTGGAACTTTCGGATTGTAGTTCTGATGAAGAAAAACTTTATAAGCTTTTCTCCTACATATATGACATTGAGAAGGATGATGTGAAGTTAAGAGAAATCTCAAATTATAAAATGAATGAGCAGGCAGATTATTTTGATTTGTTAAGAAAAACTTATCCTGTCAGAAGAGAGTTCAGCAACTTTACAGTTCTGCTATCAGAAAAAGAAAAACATCTAAAAGCAGTTCTTGAAAACTTCCGCTTCAAAGTGAAGATGATTTAATTTTCCTTATCCAATTTAAATTCGATTGGAATTTCCATCTGTACTTTCACCTTTTGTCCTTTGATGAGTCCTGGTTTAAAACGATGATAGAGGATTGCAAGTCTTGCTGCTTCATCACAACCATAGCCAATACCTTCAACAACTTGTGCATCAATTACTTCGCCATCTCTGTCAACAAAAGTTAAAACTTTTACAACACCCTCAACCTTTTCTTCTTTTGCTTCTTTAGGATAGCCAATCTTTTTGTATATGGCATCCATCCCTCCGTATGGTTCAGGCAGTACTTCTACCGTTTTATAAAATGCCGGATCATCTTCATAATTTTTTTCTTCTTCGATGGTTGGTGGTACAAAATCATCGCTATTTTGTTTTTTCTTTTTTTGAGTAGCTGGGGGTTTGATAACTGCAATAGTTTCAGTTACTTTATCTTCTTTCTTGGGGCCGGAATCAAGCACAATCTTATCAACCACAAGAATTCCTTCTTCATAATAAATATCATCTACATATTTGCCAGTGCTGTCAAATAATGAAGTCGGACCCTCTCTCTTACCATTTTCAATCGAGAACATCTCTTGTAGAATACCTTCTTGATTGTATCTTCTCACAAGCCCTTCAACACGACCGTTAACGTATGTAAGCTCCTCTTTTGTGTTTCCGTTTTCCCAATAAAAACTTGCTTCGCCATCACGTACATTATCTCTCAAACGAATAATTGATTCAATTTTTCCATTGTTATGATAGGAAACGAGAGAATCCATTTGTGCAGTTGCTTTGATAGTAAGTACTAAAATCGATATAAAAATTAATCTAAACATATTCTCTTTTTATTTTTTCAGGGAAAAAAGATACAATTTAATCGTGAGTTAAAAGAGGCATTATAACAGCAACAATAAAAACAATAATAGCAATTCCAAGGAAAGTATATCCAACGAAGTAATCATATTGCAGGATTCCAACTTCTCCCAGAAGATAATGCCAATCATGATAAACTTTATTACCACCGAGCAATGGAAGTCTCCGTGCTTGTGCATCGGCTGCATAAACACTTATGTTAATAAAATTTTGTCCCAGCCAGAGAAGTCCAAACTGTACCCCTGTTCTATAATTATTTCTAAAAAAGTAACCTGCAATGATTGAAGGCAAAATTATCTGCATCAAAGTGCCGCCGAGAGTATAAATAAACTTGCCAAACGGAATAAAGAAAAAATGTCCTGCTTCATGAATAACAAGATCAATATTATCCAGTAAGCTGAACTCACCACGGTTTAAAACCCAGTAAAGAGCAATTGGAAATATTATCAAAGATGGTATCCATTTTTTTGCATTATCCCATCCAGAGCTTGGCTTTGCTTTCTTCAAGCTGATTTCAATATTTTGATTATTTTCTTCTTCTGACTGCATTGTATATATGAAAATCACTCATTAACTTCGCAACCAAATTTATAATTAAACAAACCTGTATCAAACAAATCAAAGGAGGAAATAATGTTGAAAACATTTCAACTATCGGTAATACTTATCTTTATTTTTTCACTGACTACATTCGGACAGCAGATAAAAACACCGCGACCAAGTCCGGATGCAACTCTAATACAAAATGTTGGAGTGACTGAAGTAAAAATTGATTATAGTTCTCCCGGAGTTAAAGGAAGAAAAGTCTGGGGTGAGCTTGTTCCATTTGGAGAAATTTGGCGCACCGGAGCTAATGAAGCTACCACCATCACATTCAGCGATGCAGTAAAAATTAATGGAAACGAATTACCAGCAGGAACATACGCCATCCACACAATGCCAGGTGAAAAAGAATGGGAATTCATTTTCAGTAAGGACACGAAAGTAGATGGCAGTTCAAACTTCGATAAAGAAAAAGAAGTATTACGTGTAAAGTCTAAACCGGAAGAACACCATTTTATGGAAAGAATGGCTTTCCTTTTTACAGATGTTACAGACAATTCTGCTGTTGTAAATCTGATGTGGGATAAATTGAAAGTGTCATTTAAGGTTGAAACCAATACACAGGAATTATTCCTCAGCAAAGCAAGAGAACAATTAAGTTGGTCGCCAACATTTCAAGCTGCTCAATATTGTTTAACTAATAATACAAACCTTGAAGAGGCATATAAATGGATTGAGGCTTCCTGCCTGATTAATGAAGTTTACTGGAATACAAGAGTTAAAGCCCAGATTCAAAATAAGCTCGGTATGAAGAATGAAGCAATTGCTACAATGGAAAAAGCAATTGCGCTGGGAAGCAAGATGGAAGAGGCACCATTCGATTTTGATAATATGAAAGCTATGCTAGCTGAGTGGAAAAAGTAACTTCGTTCAGTTTCGAAAAATGATTGTAAAGAGATGACATCTTTTTAAAAGATGTCATCTCTGTATTTCGGCAAATGGAATTTCAAACTTTAACCATGAAAAACCTTCCTTTTATTTACACTCGCCTTGCATTCTTCTGAACAGCAATATTCATTTGCAACCTTACAATCGTGGCAGGAAACTATAATCTCATCACAATCAACATTGTGACAGTTAATGTAGTATGAACTTAGTTTACCACAGAAATGACATTGTGCAATATGCTTTAATTCTTCCTTCGAATTCGGATTTACAACTCTTCTCTCATCAAAAACGAACATGCCCCCTTCCCAATACGTATCGGGAAACTGTTTAATGAAGTTGACAATTCCTCCATCGAGCTGGTAAACATCTTTAAATCCTTTTTCAACCATATAAGCTGAAGCTTTCTCACAACGTATTCCACCAGTGCAATATGTCACAACTGTTTTATTTTTATATGCTTTCAAATCATCATCAACAACTTTTTTCCATTCACGAAAATTTTTCATAGGTGGCGTTATTGCATTCCTGAATCTCCCAATTTTACTTTCATACCAGTTCCGGGCATCGACAATCACAAATTCTTTTCCTTCTTCATATAACCGAAGTAATGCCTCAGGAGAAAGTCTTTTTCCGCAGTGCTCAACTGATACATCTTCCAGGTCTCCGTTCACAATTTCATTCTTCAATCTGACATGCATTTTCTTAAATGCATGCTCCTCTGCGTCATCTTCCTTAAACCATAGATCTTTAAACTCAGGATAGCTGGTAATGATTGATTTATATTTTTCAATATTTTTAGTTAAACCGGAAACAGTTCCGTTCACACCTTCGCTCGCAATGAAAACTCTGCCTTTAATATCGTTTTGTAAACACCAGTCTAAGTGTTCATTAACAATCAAGCCAGGATTTTTCACCTCCACATATTTATAGAATAATAAAATTTTATAACTACTCATTTGCTTTTAGTTTATTTAGGAGGTGCGAAATATAGAATATGAAAGAGGCTTAAAAAAATCTGATTTAATCTCTTTCCCTGAGGAATGTGATGTTCATAACTGAGTAAAATTTATTGCTGAAAATTATTTTTAATTCAGCACAGGAATATTAACTCTTCAGACGATAATTAATTGAGCAATGTTTTTACTTCGTTCATAAGATGTTTTTTTTGCTCAAAAAGAGTATTTTGAATTTTCTTTTCGAACACAACTGAAAATACTGTACCCTTATTTTTTTCACTCTGGACATTGATTTCACCATTGTTCACTCTTACGTACTCTTTCACAAGCGCTAAACCAAGACCATTACCTTCATACTTTCTGGTTTGTCCGGTATCTTCTTGTGAGAAAGGTGCGAATAAGTTTTTAATATACTTTGAGCTTATTCCAATTCCTGTGTCTTCAACTTTAACAATCAGCTTGCCCTTTTGATAATTATCGATTGAGATACTGATATGACCTTTGTGCGTATACTTAACAGCATTACCTAACAAATTCTGAAATATTTGGTTCACTGTATACCGGTCTGCCGCAATTTCTGAATCTGAACAGCTATTACTGTAGAAAAGTTGTAGTCCCTTTTCTTTTGTAACAGAAATAAATTCCTTAGTAAGGTTTTTTAAATCTTCGGCGAGACTAAAGTTTTCAAACCTTGGCTTATAGTTGCCGCTTTGTACAGCAGACATCGAAAGAATCATATCAATTGTTCTTTGAAGTCTTTTACCAGCATTTTCCACGGAATTAAGTATGCTTAATATTTCCTCATCTTTATTATTCAATTCATCTGCAATTAATGGTATTGATGGTAATATAACATTTAGCGGAGTTCTTATTTCGTGAGACATTTGTGCAAGAAAAGCACTTTTCAACCTATCAGATTCCTTTGCTTTATCTAGTGCAAGTAATATGTCGCTTTCAGCTTTTTTGATTTCGGTAATATCCAGCACCTGAATTAAAGTATTCCGGAGTTCGCCATTATCATCGCTAATTTTAATTGCTTTTAATATTACTGTGATCTTCCGTCCATCGCGTTTAATTAAATTGCATTCAGTGTCCAGACTTTCGTTTTCAAGTATAAGCTGAAATGTGGATTTTACATCAACTGATTTATTTCCACTAAAAATATATTTAATGTGTGCACCAATAATTTCGTGAAAATCATAGCCAATAGTATGACAAAATGCTTTGTTAGCTTTGAGAGCCTTACCATCACTCGAAATAATAAACATACCTATAGGAGCGTTTTCAAAAAGAAGCTTAAACTGCTCTTCGCTCTTCTTCAAAAAATTTTCCGCTCTTTTTCGATGGTTAATTTCAACATCCAGTTCATATATTTTATCACGGAAAACATCTTTTAACTTTTCGTTTAAGTTATTAACCTCACTTGAGGATTTGTCCAGTTCATTAAGTATCTCATAAATTTTTTGAGCAATTATTCCTACTTCATTGTTTTTGAATTTGCTTAATAAAAGTTTTTGTTCTTTGATATCAGCTTTACTTAACGCAGATATAAGTTTGGTAATTGGTTTGAAAGAAATCGAGCTAAGGAAAAAAGTAAAAACCATTCCAGCTAATAAAATCGATAAGCTAAAAAGTGCAGTTAAGAGTGTTTTTCTTTCTAGTTCGCTTGCAATTGTTCCTGCGTGAAACCCTAGGTAAGCCTTACCTTGTTGAATTTTATCCAAACTCACCGGCATTACAACTCGATAAATAGTTTCATCAAAAGAAATGTTGTCATTATCATTGGCAGCTACATAAAGATAATGTTCTGCCGATTCCAGATTTACGGCATCAACCAACTCACCATAATTGTTTTCCAGCACTAGGTAATTAATTTCGTTTAAAAACATAAGTTGTATCAACTGGGTCTTATCTTCAATTCTGTTTGCCCAGAAGAACTGAGGATTCTGCTCAAGAAACTTCGTTATCATTTCAGATTTAAACTTAAATTTATCGAGCACCTCTTCTTCAAACTTCTGGCTAAAATAAGAGTAGATCAGTCCGGCAACTATAATGAAGAAGACCGCAAACTGGATAGTAAGGCTTAATTGTAGCTTTTGTGGCTTTTGTATCATTTTTTTACTAATGTTCTCCCTGAATGAATTTGTAGACATCATAAATCAACATCTTTGCCGAAGTTTTATTCTAAAAATTGAAGAATGGGAGGAAATAAATGTTTTAAAAAGAAAAATTGAGTAAAAGTGAATATTTTTGAGTCAGTTTTACTTGGTGGGCGTCTTAAATGTACTTCTTAACGTAGGAATTTACGTCAAATTTTCGGGCGGCGCCATTTCTGTTCATATAGCGAATTTTGCCGTAAACCAGTCGCTCAGTCCAGGCTCTATCGTGGACACCACCAATTGACCAGGCACAGCCAACATAACCATTCGGATCTCTTCCATCAAGCTCATATTTATCATTTAAATAGATGGCAATTCTTAATGCTTCTTCGGGAGATTTGCTCCACTCCAGAATTTTTTTGGCCCAATACATTCTCATATATCCATGCATTTTTCCTGAAATGAGTAATTCTTTTTGTGAAGCATTCCAGAGATCTTCGTGAGTGTTGGCTTCTTCAAACTCATTGATTGAATAGACAAATTCCCGTTTATCTTTTCTATGCTGATTGAGAGTTTCTTTTGCCCAATCGTGGAATCCATCAAATGAATCATACTTAGGATTGAAATAGCAGAAGTTGTCAGACAACTCTCTACGCACAATTAGTTCCTCAAGAAATGCTTCTGTAGAAGGATTTTTCTGATAGAACTGTTGAACAGTTAAAGCCACTCGCTGAGCGGAGATTTGTCCAAAGTGCAGGTAGGGTGAAAGATCTGATATGGCATTTTTGTTCGGATCATTTCTGTCTTCCGCATAACGCTCGAACCTGTTTTCAAGAAAAACCTTTAAAGCATTTGCTGCTTCAGATTCACCCGGTTTTATCCAGTCAACTTCTTTTACTTCTTTATTTATCTTCAAAGAAGAAATTGTTTTGTCCCACTCAACTTTATCTGTAGCCAATGAATCTTGCTTAGGCATTTTTTTTAACTTCGGAAATTCATCCAAAAACTCCGGCAGCAGCTTATGAATTTTAGGACGTATAGTATATGCAGCAAACTCCAACTTGTTTGATGCAGTGAGACAGGGAATTATGTTATGAGCATCAACTTCATAAAATGGAATTTCAATTTGCTTTGCAACATCTTCCTTCCAGATTCTTTTTACTCTTAATGGATCAAATTCAGAAACAAGTGCAGATGCTTTATTTTTATTAATAAATTTTAAAATTTCTTTTTTATGATCGCCTTTTAATAGAAAGAAAGGGATGTTGTATTTGTCCAACTCAGATTCTACTTCCTGAAGACCTTTTAGCATAAATCCATATTGACGGATTGTTGCTTCCAGAAAATCAGGGACCAACACAAAGATCACTAAAAGTTGTTTTCCCTTTTCAATCGCAAGTTTCTGAGCATAGATCAACGCCCAGTTATCGTGAACCCTCTGGTCGCGGCTCATCCAATAAACAACCGGACCATTCGTTTTAAGACCGAGTCGTAAAAGTCTAATTCTCTTTTCTTGCATTTTTTTCAAACAATTATTGATTTTTTCAAAATATTTTTCAAACTTGGTATTAAGATAATCATCTATCTTAAAAACAATCACAAATCAAGGAGGACGCTTTATGAAACAACTCTTCATTTTATTTACCCTGTTACTCTTTTTAGGTAGCACTGCATTTGCGCAGGAAATAGCAGGCGATTCCGAGGAGACATTACTTGAACAGGCAATGGCTCGGGATGCTGAAAAGTTTCCTGTGAAGAATCCAGCACCAATCTCTACACCAGAGTTGGAAGTAACTCATCCGCTGTTCATCGGCGTTGATGATTTAACTATTCCTGCTTATGTAGGTAATGTCTCGAATAACGAATGGTTACAGGCATTCTTAGGGGCACAAGTTTGGGGTGCAGCCTTTGACGTTGCGAACAATAAAATATATTTCAATAGCGGCACGACTCTTTATGAATGGCCGGTAGGTGGTACCGTTACACAGTTAGGATTGATCACGGACACTGCCGGCGTAAATCAGTCGTTAGTAGGCCTTGCATTTTACAATGGCGAGCTGTATGGCATGAAGAATATAGCTAATGAAGCGATTTATAAGATCAATACATCAACTCGTGTAGCTACAGTGTATATTGATTACGTTGATGGCGACTTTGATTTGGGCGGCCTGGCAATTGATCCCAATAATGGAAACATATATGCAACTAACGATGATACTACACCATTTGGTTCAGGTCTGTTCCGCATTAATAATGATGGAAGCGGAACATTGATTACAGCATATCCAGCAGGCCAGACCGATATCGATGGTTTAGCGGTTAGTAATAACGGAATTGCTTATTTAATAACCGATGAACCCGGCAGTGTATATGTTTATGACCTTGTTGCTAATACCTATCTCACACCATTGAATAATCCTTGGACAACCTCAGAGACTTTTAGTGGTGGTACATGGATATATGAGACAGGTGGCAGTGGTTATGGATTACCTGAGTTAATTTATTATATTTTTGATGAAAACACAGGAACAACAACTGCTAACTATGCTGTTCCCGGCGTTGGTAATAATCCTGCATCATTGACTGGTACAACAACCTGGGCTACACCTGGTCAATTTGGTTCTGCAATCATTGGTGATGGAGTTAGCAACGGTGGAGTTGTTACTGGTTGGAATTGTGATCTTGGTTCCGGAAGCTGGACAATTAGTATGTGGTTGGAAATACCAACAAATGCTTCAGGAAGTGCTTACTATTTGTTTGGTGACCTAGGCTCTACTTCTTTCCGTTGTTTCCATAATGGGGTAGCAGGTCAGGATAACTTAGTGCTTAGAGGTGGTGGTCTAACAGATTGTCTGGTCACTGGTATTGGACCCGCTCCTACTGTTGTTACTTTCGTTTATAATTCTGCAGTACCTGAAGTTGTTGCATATAAGAATGGGGTGTTATTTGCTAATTTCCCACAAGCTGCACTAAATATGCCAACTGGATCAGGATTTAAAGTTGGCGGATACAGTACATCAACAATTTTGATTGGAAAGATGGATGAGTTCCGACTCTACAACCGTGCACTTGATGCTGCTGAAGTTGCAGCAACCTGGAACATCTCAATAGTTCCGGTTGAACTAACATCATTCACTGCATCATTAATCGGCAGTGATGTTAAGCTGCTCTGGGAAACTGCCTCTGAACTTAACAACAGCGGATTCAGTGTTGAAAGAAAATTTGCTAATTCAGAATATACAGAAGTTGGTTTTGTTCCCGGCTTCGGAACTACAACAGAACCAAAGTCATATTCATTCTCTGATCAAAACTTACGCAACGGTGTTTACTCATACAGACTGAAACAAATTGATTTCGACGGAACATTCACCTATTCCGACGAAGTTGAAATTGAAGTTATTGCACCGGTATCATTCAGCCTTGATCAGAACTACCCGAATCCATTCAACCCGAGCACAAGAATTTCTTTCTCGCTTGCTGTTGATTCAAAAGTAAGCTTGAAAATATTTGACGTTCTTGGTCAGGAAGTTACTTCGCTTGTTAATCAGAATCTAACACAGGGAGTTCACAGGTATGATTTTAATGCTTCGGGCATTAACAGCGGTGTTTACTTCTACAAGATTGAAGCTACAGGTGTAAACGGAAACGAATTCGTAGATGTTAAGAAGATGATCTTAGTGAAATAATAATTTCATCATAGATTTAATTAATGGGCACGGGAAACTGTGCCCTTTTTTATTGGGTTTTAAAATTTCTTTCAGCTTTGAACAGAGAATACTACCAAGTCTGTATGATTCCATTGCTAACAGCTCATAAAGCACAATAAACAACCGGACCGTTGGTTTCTTTACCATCTTACAATATTCTAATTCTTCTCTCGTTCATTAGAATTTTTTAAACATAAATATTGACTTTTACAAAAAAATTATTCAAATTACTATTAAGATAATCAACTATCCTATTAACAATCATTCCTAAAAGGAGGTTTCTCTATGAGACAATTCTTTGGCTTACTTATTTCATTTGTTCTGATCTCCACCTTTTCCTATGCTCAAAATTCTCCTGAAGCGGATAATGGATCAAAGTTTGTAGTAAATCCAAATCCACATACGAACATCGAATCTCTAGGTACACCATTAGAGGAGGTTTTTGGACTTAATCAGAACCTTTTTACAGGTGGGGTAAATAGAGCTCGCGGTAATTTCTTTACCTGTACAACAAGCCGCAAGGTTATAGAACATAGATTATATCTTAACCCAACAGTAGCAACCAATATGTATTTTTGTATTTACGAAGGTGATACACAAGCTGGGACTTATAATCAAATAAGTGCAGTTTTAGTTTCAGGTCAGGGCCCTGGAGAAGGGTGGTATTCTTCCGGACCAATTGATGTAATGTTAACTGCTGGAAAATATTATGTCATCTATACCCAGATGGATGCAATTACAGCATATTGGACTGAAAACCCTGTAACGCCATTTCCAGACCCTTGTTCGTTTGGAGCGCAAACTGGCGGTGCTGGCTGGGCAACTGGGTCTGTACCTATTTACGGAAACCCACCGCCTGCTACTCAAACATTTACTGCTGCAGCATTTGTTGATCCGGTTGCTTACTATCAGACTATAGTCACTGATGATATTGGCGGTGGTGGTTATGCTTTCCCTGAGTTACTTTATTACACATTTGATGAAACCGGATCTGATTCTACTCAAAACTTTGCTGTGCCAGGAAGTGGTTTTGACTGGGCACAACTTATTGGTGGAATGACAATCGCTCCAACCGGTCAATTTGGTTCAGCTCTCAACGGTGCAGGCGGAACCGGAACTACAGACTACGTGAACACGGGATGGAATATGAATGTGGGTACATCAAGCTGGACAATATCAGTCTGGATGAATAATTTCCCAACCTCTGCTTCAACAACATATCTTTTCGGCAATGATATTACAACAAGCTTCAGATGCTTTACAAACGGTGCTGCAGGTAATACAAACATAACATTAAGAGGAACAGGGATTGCGAATGTTAATGTTTTAGGTGTGCTGCCCGGACCAAGCGTGGTTCATTTTGTTTATGATGCAACCGTACCGGAAATAAGAACTTATGTTAACGGTTCGTTTCAGTCTGCTGTTCCACAAGCTGCACTGAACTTAAATGCCACTGTACCCTTTAAAGTTGGCAGCTATGGAACTGCTTCGAGTATTCCGGTTGGTACCATGCTTGATGAATTCAGATTTTATAACCGCGCACTTGATTCCGCAGAAGTTGCAGCAACCTGGAACATTTCAATAGTTCCGGTTGAACTGACTTCTTTCACTGCTTCTGTAGTTGGAAGCGATGTTAAACTATTGTGGGAAACTGCTTCCGAACTTAACAACAGCGGTTTCAGCATCGAGAGAAAATATTCAAACACTGAGTTTATGGAAGTAGGTTTTGTTCCCGGCTTCGGAACTACAACAGAACCAAAGTCATATTCATTTACAGACAATAACCTGCGCAGCGGTGTTTACACTTACAGGCTGAAACAAATTGATTTCGACGGAACATTCACCTATTCCGACGAAGTTGAAGTTGAAGTTATTGCACCAGCTTCATTCAGTCTTGATCAGAATTATCCAAATCCATTTAATCCAAGCACAAGGATTTCTTTCTCGCTTGCTGTTGATTCAAAAGTAAGCTTAAAAATATTTGACGTTCTTGGTCAGGAAGTAGCTTCATTGATCAACCAGGTTCTTACACAGGGAGTTCACACTTATGACTTTAATGCTTCGGGCATTAACAGCGGTGTTTACTTCTACAAGATTGAAGCTACAGGTATAAACGGAAACGAATTCACAGATGTTAAGAAGATGATCTTAGTGAAATAATCTTTTTCAACTTAATCATATTTAAAGGGCACATACGCTGTGCCCTTTTTTATTGGGTGCTAAAAATTCTTTCAGCTTTTAATTGTTAGTTTTTTTTACGGATCTGGTCTTCTCGATGACATTAATCCTATGTTAAAAATCCCCGATGTCTCTTTTTCCCTAAAAATTCGCAATTATTACTTTGCAATAATTTCGGGTCTATTTTCATTCTTGATTGGCCAATCAGTTTCCTTAAGATTTTAGTTGACTTTCATAAAATATTTTTTCAATTTTATGTTGAATCAATTCACATATCTTTAACATTCAATAATGGAGGGCTCTTTATGAAAAAACTTATTACTCTTCTATTCACATTCTCTTTGCTTTGCGGAACAGCATTAGCACAGAACCATGGCATTCCGGGTGTAGACTATAATGCCCAAGCAACTCCGCAAATAATAAATGAGATAACAGGTGAAAGCGTTTTGACTACTTTAACCTGGAGCACATTAGCGCCATCAACCCATGCAGTTTCCAGAAGCTGTTGTGCATACATTACAATTGGGGGGAATGATTACATTTTTCAGTTCGGTGGTGGTTCAGGGGGACAATATACCACAGTCGCAAGATATGATGTGGCAGCGAATACCTGGTCAACAGGATTTGCGCCAATCCCGTCTAGCATGAGTGCTGCTACTGCGGTAACAATTGGTGATAAGATTTATCTTTTTGGCGGTGAAAGTGCAGCAGGCTTGGGCAAAACCTTAATGTATGATCCTGTAGCAAATACCTGGACCGGAAAAGCAAATATGTTAACTCTCGTAACAGATGCTCTTGTAGTTAAATTTGAAGATAATAATTATGTATATGTAATAGGCGGTGGAGATGGTTTATTCGGAACAACCGTTCAAAGTTCTGTACAGTTGTATAATGTTGCCGCCAACACTTACACAGCCTGCACACCATTACCCGCTGCAACTTCTATGATGGGTGGTGGAATACTGAATTATACCATTATTGCTACCGGCGGATGGATCACCGGATCAACAGGAAGTCCTACCACTTACAAAGGGGTGATAAATCCGGGCAATATGAGTCAAATAACATGGACAACAGTTGCACCTTATCCTGCAGGTGGCGTCACAAGAATGGCATCATTTCCTGTACTATTAGGTTCTTTCCCTTCTGCAGCAGGAATTTTCTGTACAGGAGGTGCTGTACTTGGAGCTACTCTTACCGGTGCTACTCATTTATATAATTTCTGTACAGAAGCCTGGGAAACATTAACACCAAATTTAGCTCAGCCACGATCCAACTTTAAAGGTTGTGGAAAAATGGATAATGTTGTTCACGTAATTGCAGGTTTTACAACAGTTGGTGTAGGAACACATGATAAGGCTACTCTTACAGCTATCGCCGGGAATTGTTATACACCTGTTCCGGTCGAACTCACATCTTTCACAGCTTCAGTAATCGGCAACAGTGTCAATTTAGTGTGGGAGACTGCTTCTGAACTTAATAACAGTGGATTCAGTGTTGAAAGAACATCTGCTAATTCTGAATATACAGAAGTTGGTTTTGTTCCCGGATTTGGAACAACAACTGAAGCAAAATCCTACTCATTCTCTGATCAGAATTTAAAGAATGGTATTTACTCATATAGGCTGAAACAAATTGATTTCGACGGAACATTTGAATATTCCCAGGAAGTTGAGGTTGAAGTATCTACACCGGCTACATTCAACTTAGAACAGAACTATCCTAATCCGTTCAACCCATCAACAAGCATTAAATATAGTGTACCTGAATCAGGTAATATCAGACTTTCGATATACAACACCGTTGGTGAAGAAGTTGCAATATTAGTAAATGGATTCAGCCAGGCTGGTTCATTTGAAGTTACTTTTGATGCTTCAAATCTATCAACCGGTGTCTACCTCTACAAACTGCAATCGGCAAATTCAGTTCAGACAAAGAAAATGATGTTACTGAAGTAATTTTATTTGTCTTTTGAAATACTAGAGTCCGGCAAATGTCGGACTCTTTTTATTTATTGTTAATTTATCATCCAAACATTAAAAGTAAGCACTGTGGAAAAAAGTAGGTAAAGGGAATATGGGACGAGTAAATAAGCGGCCAATGGAGATAAACGCCAGATAAAAAAACTCAGGAGAATTAAATTGGCGATCAATAGCACAGCCAGAAAAAAAGCCAGACCTAGCTGTTGATGTGAAAAAAAAAGAA
>Ga0209592_1000281_pt1 | contig 14705 bp, 17 predicted proteins | sample PPLLak2March2015_2_FD_187251 | JGI IMG/M metagenome (GOLD analysis project Ga0209592, IMG submission 187251) | Freshwater sediment microbial communities from Prairie Pothole Lake near Jamestown, North Dakota, USA - PPLs Lake P8 Core (3) Depth... | ecosystem: Environmental > Aquatic > Freshwater... | reverse complement strand
CGCCTCGTAGAGCCAGTGCAGCATGTACTCGGAGTTGAAGCTGCCGGCGTAGCCGCCGAAGATCACCGTGGTCGGGTCGGCGCCCCAGTCGTAGCCCATCCAGGTGTGGCCCATCTCGGCGACGCCATTCTTCACCGTCTCGGAGACTTTCAGCGGGTTGCCGAGCGCGCCGCCGGGGAAGACCTGGATCTTCATGCGCCCGCCTGAGAGGAACTGCAGCCGCTCGGCGAAGGCCTTGGCGCCGATGTCCATGAGCGGGCCGCCGGCCCACGCGGTGGTCATCTTCCAGCTGTACGACGGCCCTTTCGACTGCGCTGCGGCGGGGAGTGCGGCCAGGGCCGCGGCGGTGCCGGCTCCGGCCTTCAGAAAGTCACGCTTCTTCATGGTTTCCTCCTCAGGAATTGGTGGATCGTCAGGATCAAGTCGAAACGACAGGACCGTCGATGGTGACCGGCGCATCGGGACGGCGGAATTTCTCGATCTGCGGCTTCAGCTCCGGCTTCACGTGGTCCTCGTTGTAGCCGTTGAAGAGGTGCCCGACGAGGCCGCGGTTCAGGTCGCTCGTGCCCATCACCCAGTCGGCGATCGGGAAGGTGAGGTTCATGTTCACCTTCATCATGATCCCGTAGTTGTGGTGGGCGGTGTGGTGGCGGCGGATGGTGTTCACGAACGGCACGTGGCGCACGAACCAGTTGTCGTGCACGTGGCAGCAGTAGTGGAAGGTCTCGTAGATCAGGTACTGGCCGATGATCGTCACCATCAGGATGTAGCCCGCGTTCGGGTTCACCAGCCATCCGAGCGCGACCGCGAAGGGCGTGCCCATCGCCATGAAGGTGAACAGCGCCCGCCACGGGAAGAAGATGATGCGCCACTCGCGCGTCGAGTCGACCGTCATCTCGTTGTCGGTGAAGTACTGGTGGTGCTGGCGCGTGTGCCGGTCGTAGATGGCGCGCAGCGCCCACGCGTCGACCAGGCGGTGCATGACGTACTTGTGGATCCACCACTCGAAGAGATTGGAGAAGAAGAACACCGGCACCACCAGCAGCCACTCCCAGGTCGCGCCCTCGAGCCGGCTCACGCACCAGGCGATGACCGACAGGCCGACCACGTAGATGACGCCGATATGCAGGGGACCGCTGTAGAGGGGATGGATCTGCGCCTGGTACTCGGCGCGGAAGTTCTTCTGCCGCTCGCTCATCGAATGCCGCTCGACCAGCTCCGCCATGGGGCACCTCCTTGCTGACACACTACTGATATATTAGACGTCGACGGTCGCCCGGGTAAAGGCCGCGATGCTGTCGAGCAGCCGGTCGAGCGCCTTGCCCGCCCCCTCGCCGTCCCCCGCCGCGATGGCGCGCGCGATGTCGGCGTGCAGCTTCGCCGTCTCGGGCATGTCCGCCGCCTGCTTGTAGTGGTGGAACCAGAAGCGGCGCGACAGCGAGTTCATGAGGCCCATGGCGCCGGCGGCGAACTCGTTCTTCACCGCCGCGAGGCACAGCTCGTTGAACTCGCGGTCGATGCGCATGAAGGTCTTGTCGTCGCCGGTGCGGCCGGCGCGCTCGAAGGCGCGCGCCAGCTCGGCGAAGCGCGCGCGCTCGGCGTCGGTGGCGCGGCGCGCGGCGCCGCGCGCCACCAGGCGCTCGAGCTCGCGGCGCACCTCGAGCAGGCGCAGCTGCGCGGCGACGTCGATCGCCGACACCACCACGCCGCGCCGCGGCAGGATCGTCACCAGGCGCTCGCGCGCCAGGCGCTGCAGCGCCTCGCGGATCGGCGTGCGGCCGATGCCGAGGCGCTCGGCGAGCATCTGCTCCGACACCGCCGCGCCCGGGGCGAGCTGCAGCGTGACGATCAGCTCCTCGATCGCCGTGTACGCCCGGTCGGTCAGCGTCTCAGCGGTGTTTTCGCTTCTCGACGAGCGAGAGGAACTTCTCGTATTCCTTCTCGTCGACGGCATAGCTGTGGTCCTCGTCGGGAAACCTGCCCGCCTTCACCTCCGCGGCGTACTGCTTCAGCCCGTTCACCGCAACCTCGGTGAGGTTGGCAAAGCGCTTGGTGAACTTCGGCTTGAAGTCGGTGAACACGCCGAGGAGATCGTAGGAGAGCAGGATCTGCCCGTCGGTGCCCACGCCCGCGCCGATGCCGATGGTGGGGATCTCGAGCTGCTCGGAGATGGTTTTCGCGATCTTCGCCGGCACCGCCTCGAACTCCAGCATGAAGCAGCCCGCGTCCTGGATGGCGAGCGCGTCCTCGAGGATCTTCATCGCCGCCTCCGCGGTGCGGCCCTGGATGCGGAAGCCGCCGAACATGGCGATGGTGTGCGGGGTGAGGCCGATGTGCGAGGCGGTCGGGATGCCGGCGTCGACCAGCGCCTTGAGGATGTGCGCCTGCGACTTGCCCCCCTGCGGCTTCACCGCGTCGCAGCCCGCCTCCTGCATGAAGCGCGTGGCGTTGAGGAGCGCGCGGTCGACGGTGTTGTAGCTCTGGTAGGGCATGCAGCCCAGCACGAAGGTCGCCGGCGCGCCGCGGCGCACCGCCTGCGAGTGCAGCACCATCATGTCCATCGTCGCCGGGATGGTGTTGGGATGCCCGTGGCAGGTCATCGCCAGCGAATCGCCCACCACGCACACGTCCACCCCGGCCGCCTCGGCCCACTTCGCCGAGGTATAGTCGAGCACCGACGTGTACACCATTTTCTCGCCGGTCTTCTTGGAGTCGCGGATCTCGGTGATCGTGCGCTTCTTGCGCTCGGCCATGTTCTTCGCCCGTTAATATCCCACTGACATATTACTAGAGGAGGCATCGCATGCCGAAGGCGTACTGGGTGGTGCAGTACCACAAGATCAAGAACCCCGAGAAGCTCGCCGCCTACGCCAAGCTCGCCGGGCCGGCGATCGCGGCCGCGGGCGGCAAGTTCCTGGTGCGCGGCAGCCCCGCCAGGGTGTACGAGAAGGGCCTGAACATGCGCACCGTGGTCACCGAATGGGAAAGCCTGGAGAAGGCGATCGCCGCGCACGACAGCCCCGGCTACCAGGAAGCGCTGCGCGCGCTGGGCAACGACGCGGTCGAGCGCGACCTGCGCATCGTCGAAGGGGCCGCGTGATGGCCTCCTCCTACAAGGGTGGCTGCCTCTGCGGCGCCATCCGCTACACCATCACCGCGCCGATCGCCGAGCTGCGCGCCTGCCACTGCACCAACTGCCAGAAGGCTTCAGGCGCCGGCGGCAGCGTCAATGCCGCGGTGAAGAGCAGCGACTTCCGCCTCGACAAGGGGCAGCCGAAGAAATTCGCCGGCGTCGCCGACAGCGGCCGCACGCTGAACCGCTTCTTCTGCGGCGACTGCGGCTCGCCGATCTACAGCCAGCGCGCCGCCGCGCCGGAGATGATGATGGTGCGCGCCGGCACGCTCGACGACTCCTCGGGCCTGAAGGTCACCGCCAGCATCTGGACGAAGAGCGCGCGCTCGTGGGGGCACGTCGAGCCCTCGAGCAAGCAGTTCCCCGGCCAGCCCGACGCGCCGCCGGCGAAGTAGCTAGACGGCCTGGATCACCGCCAGGATGTTGCCCTCGGTGTCGCGAAACCAGGCCGCCCTCGCCCCGCCGGCGGTGACGATGCCGTCCTCGCTCTTGACGCCGGGGACGTCGAAGTCCTCGAACTTGACGCCGCGCTCCTTGAGCTCGGCGACCTCCTGCTCGACGTCCTCGACCTGCCAGAACGCCTGGCTGGCACGGGAGGTGCCGGCATTGGGCGTCGGGTAGAGGAAACAGGACGTGCCGTTGCCGAACTCGTAGACCACGCCGCCGGCCGTCTCCTGCTTGGGCTTGAAGCCGAGCGTGCCCTCGTAGAACCTGCGCGCGCGCGAAACGTCCTTCGCCGGGATGTAAGCGTACAGGGGCGAGTCTTGTAGCATCGGGCGATCTCCGGAGTGGAACCGAAGAGGCGGCCGCAAGATTCGGTCCTTCCCGGCGCTAGCCCTGGAAGATGTCCTCCGGCAGGAAAGCCGATACGGTGACGTTGGGCAGGTCGACGATATTGCTGACTTTCAGGTCGACCGCGACGCTGCAGATGACATAGGCCTGCTCGCGGCTCCAGCCGCGCTCCTGCAGCAGCTCGATCATGTTCAGCAGCGCGTTGCGCGCCGCCAGGGTCAGGTCCTCGCCTTCCTGGGTGCCATCCTCCCGGATCGGCATCCCCATGGTGGCGATGAAATTGCGCGGCATGCCCCACTCCGGCTTGGCGAAATAGCCCGGATGCGCGAAGCGCGGCCAGCGGATGTTGTGTCGCGCCGCTTCTCCCTCGTGCACACGGAAGCGCACGACCGCCGTCGCCCCCATTTCGATGGCGGTGATGCAGCACTCCGAGTCGCCTTGCGCGAAGTGCGCGTCGCCCACGGAGTACAGGGCGCCCTCGACGTTGACCGGAATGAGCAGGCGCGACCCCTTGGTCATCTGCTTGGCATCCACGTTGCCGCAGTTCTCGCGCGGCGGAATGGTGCGCAGGCCCTCGCCGGCGATCGCGCCGCCCGCGGGTACGGCGTCTTCGGGGTCCGGCGGCGCTGCGATCCCTCCGCGCGCTACCAGGTCGGCCTCGCGCCGCGCCCAGGCCTCGAGCTGCGCGCGCGAGGGCGCGATGCCGGCCGTCCCCATGAACGATCCGTTGGGAATACGCACGCCCGGAAGCTGCGGCGAGGTGGCCCACCCGTCGCGCATTTCCCAATGGACGAGGTACGGCTCGCGGAACACGTCCCGCAGGAACCCCGCGCCGGGACGGTTTCGCGTCCAGCCGTTGGCCTGGGGAATGATGTCCACGTATTCGATCTCCAGCAGGTCGCCGGGCCTCGCGCCCTTCACGTACACCGGTCCGGTGAGCGGATGCGCCACCTTGGTATCCAGGTGCTCCAGGTCGGCTACCGTCATGCCCGGCTTGATCTGCCCGTCCGAAGCATCGCGCGTCTCCAGGACGATGTCCTCTCCGGGAGCGACCTCCAGCAGCGGCGCGATATCGGGATGCCAGCGGTTGTGCCCGGTATGCGGCTCTTCCCTCAGCCGCTTGCTGCGATCGATGGAAATGTTTTTCATGGCGAACACTATGGCATATTCCGCCTCTCACACGGAGTCGCGAATGGCCGAGCCGCAGGTAGTGGACCCACATGATCCGGTAATGACCGGCGAGAACTCGTTCGTGCGGCTCTCGGAGGACGGCGGCAAGACCATCGCCGACCGCGTCAGCCACTGGCGCGTGCTGTGGTCGCCCGCCGGCCAGGGGCACGCGCTGTTCATCGAAAGTTCTTTGTCTGATGGGATTCATGTCTATGCTGACAACGCCGGCGTGGCCCGCTTCCTCCAGCGCACGATCGAGGTGCTGCTGCACAAGCCATTCGCCGATGTCTCGCTGCCGATCGTAGAGGCGAAGTTCATGCGCAGCGGCGACTGCCTCGGCACTGTCGTGGAGCGCGTCGTGTCGCGCCAGGACGAGATCATCATGACGTGGTGGGACCTGATGCCGCCGTTCATCCTCACCATGCCCCCGGGCTCGATGGGGCGCCCGCTCGGGGTCTACAGCACGTTCCTGCCGGCGAAGAGCGCGCAGCTCTCGGTGAACGGAAGAGCGGCGAGCGCGAAGGTATTCCCGCAGGAGCGCGGCGGCCGCGCCTCGTCGAGCTGCGTGCTCGCGTGGTCGGAGACCTGGACAAGGCCAAGGGGCTAGCCATGGCCGTGCTTCGCATCGCCAAGATGGGCAACCCGGTGCTGCTGCAGAAAGCGGCGCCGGTCGCCGACCCGACCGCGCCGGAGATCCGGCAGCTCGCCGCCGACATGCAGGAAACGCTGGAAGACATCGGCGCGAGCGGGCTCGCCGCGCCGCAGGTGTTCGTGAGCAAGCGCGTGGTCGTCTATCGCATCATCGCCTCGCGCATCCCGGAAGGCTCCGGACTCGTGCCACGCCCGTGGACGGTAATGGTGAACCCGGTGATCACGCCGAAGGCGCAGACGAAGACGCCGGTGTGGGAGCGCTGCCTGTCGATCCCGGGACTCCATGGCAAGGTGCCTCGCTACCTGGATATCAGAATTGAATTTTTTGATTTGAATGGAAAACGGCATTCGCACGACGCGCACAGCTCCTGGGCCGCGCTGCTGCAGCACGAGTGCGACCACCTCGACGGCATCGTCTACCCGATGCGGATGACGGACCTGTCGCTGCTCGCCTATAACGAGGAGCCCGGGCCGCTCGCGCGCGAAGTGACGACGGACCCCAAGGGCGTCGATCCGCTCTTTATCGACCTGGTTGAGCGTTGGCCAGGCCGAGCTCGTTGGTTCGGTAGCTAGGCTGCTTCGGCGGGCGCTCGTCCATCAGCCACTGCAGCGTGAAGGCGGTGAAGCCGATCACGATCAGCGCCGCCCAGGCCCAGTCGTAGCTGCCGCGCCAGTCGAACACCACGCCGCCCATCCAGGCGCCGAAGAACGAGCCGACCTGGTGGCTCAGGAACACGATGCCGTAGAGCGTGTTGAAGTGCGTGAGGCCGAACACGCGCGCGATGATGCCGCTCACGAGCGGCGCCACGCCCAGCCACAGGAACCCCATCGCCGAGGCGAACACGAGCGTCGAGGCCGGGCTGATCGGCGCGGCGAGGAAGCCGATGATGAAGAGCGTGCGCAGCAGGTAGATCATCGCCAGCAGGTGCTTCTGGCTGTAGCGCGCGCCGAGCAGGCCGAAGATGTAGGTGCCGACCGCGTTGAACAGCCCGATCAGCCCGAGCGCGGTGGCGCCCACGCCGGGCGCCACGCCGCAGAGCTGCAGGTAGGCCGGCAGGTGCGTGGTGAGGAAGACGAGCTGGAAGCCGCAGGCGAAGAAGGCGAGCGTCATGAAGAGGTAGCCTCGGTGGCGCATTGCTTCCCGCAGTGCTTCTCCAAGTCCCTGAGCTTTTCCAGAAATCGAAACCTGGCTTGGTTCCTTGATCGGTAGAGCCAGAAGCGCCATCGAGGCGCCGAGCGCGGCGAAGGCGAAGAGCGCGCCCTGCCAGCCGAAGCTGTCGATCAGCGCCTGGCCGGCGGGCGCGAGGACGAGGGTGCCGAGCGAGCCGGCGGCGGCGACGATGCCCACCGTCTGGCTGCGCCGCTCCGGCGGCGTGGCGCGCGTGATGGTGCCGATCAGCACGCCGAAGGCGCAGCCGGCGGTACCGACGCCGATCAGGATGCCGCCGATCTCGAGGCCGGCGGGGAAGGCGCGCGGATAGGCCATCAGCACGAGGCCGGCGGCGTAAAGGAGCGCCGTGCCGATCAGCACCGGGCGCGCGCCGTGGCGGTCGGCGAGCGCGCCGACGAAGGGCTGCGCCACCCCGAGCACGATGTTCTGCAGCGCGATGGCGAAGCCGAAGCTCGCCGCCGAGATGCCCACCGCCACCGTCATCGGGCTCATGAACAGGCCCAGGCTCTGGCGCATGCCCATGCACATGGAGATGATCAGGCCGCTCAGGACGATGAGCAGCACCATGGCGCGGGAGGGGTTCGGCATTAGTACGCAGGCCTGTCCGCCGATGATAAGCGGCGGCGGCCTGCCGCACGGCGCGGTTTCGCGCCTGGCGGCGGGTTACTTGCGCGGCGCCGGCGGCGGCGGCGCTTTCGGTGCAGGGAGAATCCCGGCAACGAGGGCGAGCAGCAGCGCTTTGGTCACCGTCAGCCTCATGCCCTCATCCCAGCAACGCGCGCGCCCGTACCCCAGGTCCGGATGGTTCACCCGGGATGCACCCATTCGTCACGCTTCTTGCTCACCATGGGTCAGGCACCATGGGCAAACGGGTTTTCCTCTTCGTCGTCGCTTTTCTCGCCGCCTTCTTCACTCTGGCGGGCGCCAGGGCGTCGGACCGCATCAACCTCACCTATCCCGGCTGGGCGCTTTCGCTCGACCGCCACCCGCCGCGCCTCGCCTCGCCGCAGATCGAGGGCGGCGCGCAGGAAAGCCGCACCCTGTCGCTGCGCGTCTCGGGCGCGCAGCTTCTCTCCGACGCGGGCTGGCGCCTGCCGCTCAGCGACTCGGCGTTCCTCGCGCTCGAGGCGACGTTCACCACGAAGCACATCAACCCGGTGCACCCGGCGCTGACGCGCCCCGCCTTCCAGGCCGGCGTCGGCCTGGGCGTGGAGTTCTAGTCAGCTTCCCGAAGGCTGCTTTCGAACCAGCCGGAGCATCGGGCGGGCCCGATGCTCTAGCATGCCGGCCATGAAGATCACCGCTGTCGACAGCTGCGTCCTCGCCGTCCCCACCTCGCACACCATGGCGATCGAATTCCCGCAGCACAAGCTGGTGGTCGCGCAGATCCGCACCGACCAGGGGCTCGAGGGGCTGGGCTACAGCCTGTGCTTCGGCGGCGGCGGGGCGGAGTCGGTCCTCTCCTACCTCGACACGCGCCTGAAGCCGCTGCTGGTGGGCGAGGACCCGCTCGCCGTCGAGCGCCTGTGGGAGAAGATGTACAAGGGCGACCGCGGCGTGCGCCGCGTCGGCATCGCCGGAATGGCGCTCTCGGCGCTCGACATCGGCCTGTGGGACATCGTCGGCAAGGCGGCGAAGCTGCCGCTCTACAAGGTCTGGGGCGCCCACGCCGAGCGCATCCCCTGCTACGGCAGCGGCGGCTGGGGCAAGTACACCGAGAAGGACCTCGTCGCCGAGGCCGAGCGCTACGCCGGCATGGGCTGCCGCTACTACAAGATGAAGATCCACGACCCCGACCCGGCGGTCAACCGCAGGCGCGTCGAGACCGTTAAGAAGGCCTTGGGCCCCTGCGTGCGCATGATGGTCGACGTGAACCAGAAGCTCGATGTCCTCGGCAACATCCGCCAGGCGCGCCTGCTCGAGGAGTTCGACCTCGTCTGGTACGAGGAGCCGGTCAGCTCCGATGACAACGCATCCTGTGCAGACGTTGCAAAACACATTTCGATACCTGTTGCGACCGGCGAGAACCACTACACGCGCTACGAGTTCGCCGACCTCATCGAGCGCAAGGCCGCGCGCTACCTGATGCCCGACGTCTGCCGCGCCAACGGCTTCAGCGAGACGCTGAAGATCGCCCACCTCGCCGCCGGCCACGGCGTCGCCGTCTCGCCGCACGTCGTCTACGAGATCTCCATCCAGGTCGCCGGCGCCCTCAGCAACAGCTTCCTCGTCGAGCTGATGGACTGGATGCCGGAGGACCTCTTCGAGGACATCCCCGTCTGCCGCGACGGCCTGATCCGCATCCCCGAGCGTCCCGGCCACGGGATGACCCTGCACAAGAACGCCATCCCCAAGTACAGGAGCAGTTGACCATGCAACGCATCGCCCTTGCCTTACTCCTTTCCCTGTCCGCTGCGCTTGCGTTTCCACAGGCGCAAAAGGCCCCGGCGCCCGCCTACGAGCCGCAGGTCGGCCAGGAAGGCAAAGACGTCGTCTGGGTGCCCACGCCGCAGGCCCTCGTCGACAAGATGCTCGACATGGCCAAGGTGACGCCGAAGGACGTCGTCATCGACCTCGGCTCGGGCGACGGGCGCACCGTCATCACCGCCGCGAAGCGCGGCGCGCGCGCCATGGGCATCGAGTACAACCCCAACATGGTCGCGCTCGCCAAGCGCAACGCCGAGCGCGAAGGCGTCTCGGGCCGCGCCACCTTCATGAAGGCCGACCTCTTCGAGTCGGATTTCTCGGAGGCGACCGTGATCACCATGTTCCTGCTGCCGGAAATCAACCTGAAGCTGCGCCCGAAGATCCTCGGCCTGAAGCCCGGCACGCGCATCGTCTCCAACACCTTCACCATGGGCGACTGGAAAGCCGACCAGACCGCCGACCCCGACGGCTGCGACGGCTCCTGGTGCACGGCGCTCCTGTGGATCGTGCCCGCCAAGGCCGCCGGCACCTGGCAGACGCCGCACGGCGAGCTCGTGCTCAAGCAGCAGTTCCAGATGCTCTCCGGCACCCTGCGCACCAAGGCCGGCCGCACCGTGCCGATCCAGGGCAAGGTGCTCGGCGAGGAAGTGTCCTTCAAGGCCGGCGGGCGCGACTACCGCGGCCGCATGAACGGCAGCAAGCTCGAGCTGCGCTGATCGGGGTCAGACCCCGATTTTTACTGGTTCTGCCGTTCGGGGTCTGACCCCGATTTCCGGTTCAGCAGCGCCCGCGCGACCGGCACCGCGACGGCCGCGAGCGCCAGCGCCATCAGCACGCCCGAGATCGGCCGCATGAAGAAGATGCCGATGCCGGAGTCGGAGATGATGAGCGACTGGCGCAGCGCGCGCTCGGCGAGCGGCCCGAGCACCAGCGCGAGCACCAGCGCCGCCGGCGAGTAGCCGAGCTTCTTCATGAAGTAGCCGAGCACGCCGAAGATCAGCATCTGCCCCACGTCCCACAGGCTGTTCTTCAGCGAGTAGGCGCCGGTGATGCAGAACATGATGATGAGCGGCATGAGGATGCTGTAAGGCACGCGCAGCGCGCGCACGAAGAGCGGGATGAACGCGGTGCTGAGGATGAGCAGCAGCACGTTGGCGATGTACTGCGAGGCGATCAGGCCCCAGACGAACTGCGGGTTCTTCTCGAACAGCAGCGGCCCGGGCCGCAGGCCCCACATCATCAGCCCGCCGAGCATGATCGCCGTGGTGGCCGAGCCGGGGATGCCGAGGGTCAGCATCGGCACCATGGCGGCGGTGGCCGCGGCGTTGTTCGCCGCCTCGGGCGCCGCGACGCCCTCGATCGCGCCCTTGCCGAAGCGCTCGGGGGTCTTCGAGACCCGCTTCTCGACCGTGTAGGCGAGGAAGGAGGCGACGGTCGGCCCGGCGCCGGGCAGCACGCCGACGGCGAAGCCCATCACGGTGCCGCGCACGATCGACCAGCGCGTGCGCGCCCAGTCGGCGGCGCTCGGCAGCACGTCCCTGAGCCCGTAGCGTCCCTTGGCGATCTCGGTCTTGCCCGTCTGCTCGGCGCCCGCGAGCACCTCCCCGAGCCCGAACAGGCCGATCGCCACCGGCAGGAAATCGATCCCGTCCATCATCTCGGCGATGCCCAGGCCGTAGCGCGCCTGGCCGGAGATGATGTCGAAGCCGACCATGGCGAGCATGAGGCCGAGCACCATGCTGATGTAGCCCTTGAGCGCGTCCTCGCCGGTGAGCAGCGTGACCGTGGTGAGGCCGAGCAGCATCAGCGCGAAGGTCTCGGGCGGGCCGAACGAGAGCGCCCATCTCGCGAGCAGCGGCGAGACGAGCATCAGCAGCACCACGCCGACGGTGCCGGCGATGAACGAGCCGATGGCGGCGATGCCGAGCGCCGGCCCGGCGCGCCCCTGCAGCGCCATCTGGTAGCCGTCCAGGCAGGTGACCACCGACGCCGACTCGCCCGGGGTGTTGATGAGCACCGCGGTGATGGTGCCGCCGTACATGCTGCCGGCGTAGAGCGCGGCGAGCATGATGATCCCCGAGGTGGGATCCATGCCGAAGGTGAGCGGCAGCAGCATCGCCACGCCCGAGGGCGGGCCGATGCCCGGCAGCGCGCCGATCAGCATGCCGACCATCACGCCGACCACCGCCATCAGCACGTTGAACGGCGTGAACGCGACCGAGAAGCCGAGCTGCAGGTTGCTCAGGAAATCCACGGCGGCCTCAGAACCCGAGCGGCCCGAGCGGGAACGGCACGCGCAGCCAGTAGGCGAAGACCAGGTAGTCGAACCCGGCCGCGCCCGCCGCCACCGAGAGCACGAGCAGCCAGGAATGGCGGCCGAGGTAGCGCACCAGCACCACGAGGAAGAGCGCGGTCGCGAGGATCATGCCGAGGACCTTGATGAGCGCGGCGAAAGCGACCGTCACCCCCAGCACCACCAGCACGTGCCGCAGCGCCACGCCGCGCGGCCACCACGCTTCGCCGGCATTTTTCTCGCGAAGGGACCTCGTCAGCATCATGGCCGCGAGGCATGCCATGCCCAGACCCAGCCAGAACGGCAGGAAAGCGGGCCCCGGGCCTTCGGGGCTCGTGTAGGGCCAGGACTGCAGCGCCACGGCCGAGAAGCCGAGGGCGCCGGCCAGCAGCAGAACCGCGCTGACGCGGTCGGCGTTGCGCACGCGCGGCTCCTGCCGGCCGCGCTACTTCTTCTTCGCGCCGAGCGCGGTCAGCGCCTTCTCGTACTTGCCGTTCAGGCTGTCGAGGTACTTGTTCGCTTCCTCGCCGGTCCAGTCGGTCGGCGTGAGCAGGTTCCTCTTGATGTACTGCTCCTGCCACTTCTTCGTGCCGACGACCTTCTTCAGCGTGTCCTGCCACCACTTCACCGCGTCCTTCGGCATGTCGGCCGGGCCGACCACGCCGCGCATCTGCTCCCAGTAGAACTCGTAGCCGCGCTCGGCGAAGGTCGGCACGTCGGCCGCGTCCTTGAGGCGCTTTTTCGCCGCGACGGCGAGGTTGCGCGCCTTCTTCGCCTCGACCTGCGCCTGGATCTCGTTCGGGTTCATGGCGGAGGCGTCGATGTGCCCGCCCATCAGCGCGGTGGTGACCTCGCCGCCGGAGTTGAAGGGCACGTACTTCACCTTGATGCCGGCCGCCTGCTCGAAGAGGTAGGTGAAGATGTGGTCCTCGCTGAAGGTGGCGGTGCCGCCGATGGTGAGCCCGCCGGGCTTGGCGCGCGCCGCCTTGACGAAGTCGTCCACCGTCTTGAACGGCGACTCGTCGCGCACCGTGAGCATCAGCTCGTCGATGGCGACGATCATCAGCACCGTGAAGGCGTCGCGGTGGTTGCCGGGCAGGCGGCCCTCGATCTTGCCGGAGACGACCATCGGCGTCGCCCCGCCGATGGTGTGCGGGTCGCCCTTCTTGTTGATGATGTAGTTGAAGCCGACCGCGCCGCTGCCGCCGGCGCGGTTGTTGACGTTCAGCGGCACCGGCGACCACTTGTTCTCGTCGATGATGCCGGTGATCATGCGCATCAGGTTGTCGGTGCCGCCGCCCGGCGCGTAGGGCACGACGACCTCGACCGGCCGCGACGGATACTTCTGCGCCTGCGCCGCGGGGGCCGCAAGCAGGGTGACGGCCGCGATGGACGCAGCCACGACGCGCGACATGGACATCAGGGCACTCCTCCTCTCCTCGTTCACTGGATGACGCCCTTGGACAAGAGCGCCTTCTGCTGCGATTCACTGTAGCACAGCTCTTTCAGGATCTCTGCCGTGTGCTGGCCGAGCAGCGGCGCGGCGCGGTCGACCGCGCCGGGGGTCTCGGAGAGCTTGACCGGCACGCCGAGCGCCTTGATGTCGCCGGCGCCGGGATGCACGAGGTCGACCACCATGTTGCGCGCCAGGGCATGCGGGTCGGCGAGCGCCTCGGCGTAGTTGTTGATCGGCCCCGCCGGCACGCCCGCCTTCTCGAGCCTTTCGAGCCAGGCTGCGCGGGTGTCCTTGACGGTCACCTTCTCGATCTCGGCCTCGAGCTCGCGCCGGTTCGCCAGCCTGGACGATCTGCTGGCAAATCTCTTGTCTTCAAGGAAATCCTTTCGGCCAAGCACGGCACAAAACCCCGCGAAAAGCTTGTCGTTGCCCGCGCCGACGGTGAAGTAGCCGTCCGACGCGCGCAGCGCCTGGTAAGGCGCGGAATTGCGGTGCGCCGAGCCCACGGGCTTCGGCGCCTTGCCGGTCGTCCAGTACTCGGCCGATTCCCACACCGTGAGCGCCATCGCCGCTTCGAGGAGCGAGGTGTCCACGAGCTGGCCCTCGCCGGTGCGGCTGCGGTACTCGAGCGCCGCGAGGATGCCGTAGGCGCCGAACAGCCCCGCGGCGAGATCGGCGAGCGGGATGCCGGACTTCGCCGGCGGCCCGTCCTCGTCGCCGGTGACGCTGATCACGCCGCTCATGCCCTGCGCGATCAGGTCGTAGCCGCCACGGCTCGCGTACGGCCCGGTGTTGCCGAAGCCGGAGATCTGGCAGTAGACGAGCCTGGGATTCACCTTCTTCAACGACTCGTAGTCCAGCCCGAGCCGCTGCACGACACCGGGCCGGTAGTTCTGCACGAAGACGTCCGCGGTCGCGACGAGCTTCCTCACGATCTCGACGCCCTCGGGCTGCTTCAGGTCCACCGCGATGCCGCGCTTGTCGCGGTTCATCGTCATGAAGGTGGCGCTGTGGCCGTTCTTCTGCGCCGCGCCGAGCTGGCGCGTCGGCTCGCCCTCGCCCGGCGGCTCGATCTTGATCACGTCCGCGCCCATGTCGGCGAGGTTCATGGTGCAGAACGGCGCCGCCATGGCCTGCGTGAGATCGATGACCCGGATGCCTTGCAGTGGCTTCATGCAATGGCTTTCTTGCTTTTCAACATCTGGACTTCTTCCGCGCCATAACCTAACTCTTTCAAGATCGCATCAGTGTCCTCGCCGAGACGCGGCGGCACCTTGCGCAGGCGCGCCGGCGTCTTCGAGAACTTCACCGGGTTGCCGAGCGCCCGGACCTTGCCGACACCGGGATACTCGTACTCGAGCGTCATGCCGCGCGCCTGCGCCTGCGGGTCGGCGAGCGCCTCGGCCACCGAATAGATCGGGCCGGCGGGAATGCCCGCCTGCTCGCAGCGCTCGAGCCAGTACGCGCGCGAGCGCTTCGAGGTCTGCGCCTCGAGCAGCTTCTCCAGCGCCAGGCGGTTCTCCATCCGGCCGCCCACGGTTTTGAATCTTTCATCCTCAACCAGACTCTTTAATCCGAGAAGCTCGGCAAATAATCCCCAGAGCTTGTTGTT